>Ga0136636_10002225_pt1 | contig 11549 bp, 8 predicted proteins | sample AntDrymUQ8522106_2_FD_104653 | JGI IMG/M metagenome (GOLD analysis project Ga0136636, IMG submission 104653) | Polar desert sand microbial communities from Dry Valleys, Antarctica - metaG UQ852 (21.06) | ecosystem: Environmental > Terrestrial > Soil > Desert | place: Antarctica: Dry Valley... | reverse complement strand
GCTGGCTGTGGCTTTCAGGCCGATTCTCAAAACGAAGATTTGCTGAAAATCTTAGTTTTGGATGAATTTTCAAAAATCTCTATAGCTACGACAAGTTTTTCGCAAAAATCTTCGTGCTTCCAAAAACAGGTCAAACCTAAGCTGGGCGTGGCTTGCCGGGGTTTCCGTTGGAGCACTACGTAACACTGCTCAGCAGGCACTTTTGCACAATTTTCATCAGACCTCCAAAAAAACGGATAGCAACTCTTGCATTTCATCAGTTACTGCGTAGATGGTTAGCGCCTCGGTCAAATGGTTGGCCAAGCCAATGTAGTCCACGATGTAGCCGCGCTTCTTGCCACGCGCCACGCGGTTGGTGCGGGCAATGGCTTGCAACAGTGTGTGCTCGACGGATAGGAAATTCAACCAAATGAGGCCAAGTATCACCCAAAAAAGCGCCCACAAGTGCCACGCCTTCCCTGATATGGCGATCTGAATTCCAGAGGTTTTTCCGCCACCGGCACAAGCGACACGAAAAGCCGGGCTGCAAGCACAGCCATCCCCCGGCGGGGCCATCGCCACCACCGCCAAGTTCAGAAATTTCACCAAGTAGTGCGCTGATCGTCTGGATAATCGGGTGCTGATTGACTGGTCATATCCCTGTGCGGCAAAGCCTCAACACCCTCGCCCGCATCCTGCGCACCTTCACCCTCCCACAGCGGTGGCCCGCGTGCGGGGTGATGCGCGGGGCCTCGGGATCCACCCCGATGTGATCCAGAATTTTGTGACTATCGGCACTGAAGGTGATGAACGCGATGCGGCGCATCTGGCCCCCGCAGTGCGGGCAGATCAGCGGGAACACCTCGTAGATACGGGCGATCAGCGCGGCCCACAGATAGTGCGCTGGTTGCCGTGGTCCATTGTTCAGTGCAAACAATGGAAAGCATTCAAAGTTGGCGTGGACGTGGTGCGGGAACTGTACGGCGTGATGGCGGCCAAAGGTGCCACGGGCGGCTTTGTGGTGACGTCTGGACGATTTACCGAGGATGCAACCGCATTCGCAAGTGGCCGCAATGTTGAGCTGATAGATGGCACCAAGCTTTTCGCAATGATTAAGCAAGCCAAGCAGTCTATGGCTGCTGCCAAATCCTCAGTGACCAAGCAACTCATGGTGCAGCCGCTTGAAAGCATTGCGCCGAGCTGCCCACAATGCGGGGCCGAAATGGTCAAACGAACCGCGCGCAACGGGGCAAATGCTGGCTCTCAGTTCTGGGGGTGCTCTCAATTTCCGACCTGCCGAGGGGTTTGTCAACTGAGTTTGCCGCGCTGCATCTGCGGTATTGCGACACATAAACTGTCGCATAAAAAATGCGACACAAAAAACCTGCTGGTGCACTCAAACCCAGGCCGCAGCCGCCATTACCTGCGCCACGGCGGCGGTGATTTTTTTGGCGTAGGGTACGTGCAAAAACTCGTTGGGGCCGTGGGCGTTGCTCTTGGGACCCAGCACGCCGCACACCATCATTTGCGCCTTGGGGAAACCCAGGCTGAGCATGTTCATCAGCGGGATGGTGCCGCCTTGGCCGATGTAGCCGCAAGGTGCGCCGAAGTTGGCCAGTGATGCGGCATTGAGTGCCTGTTCAAACCAAGGCATGGTGGTGGGCGCGTTCCAGCCGGTGGTGCCACTGGCATGCTCGAACGTTACCTTGGCTTGGTACGGTGCGTTGTCTTCCAGCAGCGCTTTAAGGTCTGCCGCTGCCTGGGCGGCGTCAACCAACGGTGGCAGGCGCAGGCTAAGTTTGAAAGCGGTGTAGGGCCGCAGCACATTGCCCGCGTTTTGCAGGTCGGGCATACCTTGCACACCCGTGACGCTCAGGGTCGGCAGCCACGTGCGGTTCAGCAGGGCTTGCAGCGGGTCGGTGGTGGTGGGCAAAGTGAACTGGGTGGAACCACCGCAATCGGCGTGCGCCCAGGGGAAGCGCTTGTACAACTCGTCGCCCAAAATAGCGGCGGTGGCCTTGGCCTGCGCGATGCGGTCCGGCGGCACCTCGCAATGAAACTGCGCGGGCAAGAGTCGGCCTGTGGCGCTGTCTTCCAGTCGGTCCAGCACCTGGCGCATGATGCGAAAGCTCGACGGCACCAAGCCGCTGGCGTCGCCCGAGTGAATGCCTTCGGTCAACACCTGCACGCGCAGCACGCCGCTGGCCATGCCGCGCAGGCTGTTGGTGATCCAGAGCTGGTCGTAATTGCCCGCGCCAGAGTCCAGGCAAATCACCAGCCCAACCTCGCCCAGACGGGGGCGCAGCGCGTCCAGGTAGGGCATCAGGTCATAGGAGCCGCTTTCTTCGCAGGTCTCAACCAAGGCCACGATGCGCGGATGCGCCACCTGCTGGGTTTTAAGTGCCTGGATGGCGGCAATGGCCGCGTACACCGCGTAGCCGTCGTCCGCGCCTCCCCGGCCATAAAGTTTGCCGTCTTCGTACTTGGGTGTCCAAGGGCCTAGGTCACTGCGCCAGCCATCGAATTCGGGCTGCTTGTCCAAGTGGCCGTACATCAGAATCGTCTGGGCGCAAAGCGTTTTCCCAACTGGGCCAGCGCATGCGCCACTTGAGGCGGCCAACTCGAACAACAGCACCGGCGTACGACCCGGCAAACGGATGACTTCTAGCGTCAAGCCTTCCACCTTTTGCGCCAACACCCAGTCCGCGGCGTTACGCACCACAGCGTCGATATAGCCATGCTGAGCCCAGTCCGGGTCAAACAGGGGCGACTTGGCAGGAATGGCAATGTAGTCGGTGAGTTGCGCCACGATGTCGGCGTCCCATTTTTGACTAACCTGCTCCAACGTGGCTCGGGCGTCGAGCAGGAATTGGGGGGCGGCAGCATTCATCGAGGACTCCTGGGCAAATGAGCTGGGCTCGTGGCCCAGCGTGCACGGTGGCGCGTTAGCAGGGCTGGCGTTTGGTCAATGCCCCGAAACATCGAGTTTAAACACTGCCACCGCTTATTGCATTTTTAGATCGATACGACATTCGGCGCGAAGCCGCAGACAGTGCTTACGCACGAGACGGCGAAGTAACAACATGTCGGATTGACATGGAAATGGAATGACTCGCCACGGTTGAATTCAACCGCCAGTCATAGTCAAGGTATTCAATGGTCAAACCCGGCGGCCTGCACCACCAAGCAGTGCAGCGCCAGCAGCACCCCCAAGAGGACTCGCACCATCTTGCTCACCCCCTGCGCCATGCGTGAAATTTTTCTAGCCAAGCCAGCACCCGCTGCGGCGCGTGGGCGCGCTTCCACTCTCCTGCGGCGTATTTGTTGGCCTCTGACAGCGTCGGGTAGGTGTGGATGGTGCCCAGTATTTTGTTCAATCCCAGACCGTGCTTCATTGCCAATACAAATTCCGTCAACAAGTCGCCAGCATGCTCGCCGACGATGGTGACACCCAAGATGCGATCTTTGCCCGGCACCGTCAGCACCTTAACAAAGCCATGCGCCGTGCCGTCGGCAATGGCGCGGTCTAGGTCGTCAATACCGTACTGGGTGACTTCATAGGCAACGCCTTTTTCCCGCGCTTCCTGCTCGTTGAGGCCGACCCGTGCCACCTCAGGGTCAATGAACGTGGCCCATGGAATCACCGAGTAATCGGCCTTGAAACGCTTGAAGTCACCAAACAGCGCATTGACCGCAGCGTACCAAGCCTGGTGCGCGGCGGTGTGGGTGAACTGATAGGGACCCGCCACATCGCCAGCGGCAAAGATGTTGGGGTAGATGGTTTCCAGATAGTCGTTGGTGACCACCGTGCGCTGGGTCGCAATGCCCAGTTCTTCCAGACCGTAGCCACTCAGGCGAGCCACACGGCCGACCGCGCAAAGAAGCGCATCGAATTCAATGCGTTGTTCAGCGCCCTGATGATCCACAACGATGAACTTGCGCTCACCCTCCCGTTCGCAGCGCAGCGCCTTGTGCCCGGTGAGCACGCTGACACCGTCGCGGGTCAAGGCATCACGGGCCAAGTTGGACACTTCTTCGTCCTCGCGGATCATGATGCGCGCTGCCATCTCGACCTGCGTCACCTGTGAGCCCAGACGGGCAAAGCTTTGCGCCAGTTCGCAGCCAATCGGGCCACCACCCAGTACCACCAGCCGGGCGGGTGAGGCATCCAGCTTGGCAAATTCATCCCACAGCGTGTCACTGGTCACATAGCCCACGTCATCAAGCCCCGGCAGTGGCGGCACAAAGGGGCGCGCGCCGGTGCCAATCACGATGCTGCGCGTGGTGAGAACCTGGGTTTCACCCGAATTCAGTTGGATCTCTACCGTCCAAGGGTTCACGATGCGGGCATAGCCTTGCAGCACCTCGACACCGAGCGCCGTGTAGCGCTCAACGCTGTCGTGCGGTGCCACAGTGCGGATCACCTCATGCACACGCGCCATCACCTTTTTGAAGCTGAAGATCGGCTGGGTGGCTTCAAGTCCATAGTGGTCGCCATGGCGCATCTGCGTGGCCAGTTTGGCACTTCTGATCAAGGCCTTGCTGGGCACACATCCATAGTTCAGGCAATCGCCGCCCATCTTGTGCGCTTCCACCAGCGTGACCTTGGCCTTAACGGCGGCGGCGATGTAGGCGCTAACCAATCCGGCTGCACCCGCGCCAATCACAATCAGATTGCGATCAAATTGCTTGGGCTTTTGGCTGGCCCATTTGGCATAGACCTTTTTGCTTTGGAACAGGGTGATGGCTTTCTTCGCGACAAGAGGAAAGAGTCCAAGTGCAGCGAAAGAAAGCAATAAGCCCGGCGAGACAACGTCTTTGAGCGAATCAACACGAGCCAACTGGGTTCCTGCGTTGACGTAAACAAGGGTAGCTGCCAGCATGCCCAACTGACTGACCCAGTAATAGGTTCGCGTCTTGATGGTGGTCAGCCCCATCAATAAATTGAGTACAAAAAATGGCACCAGAGGAATCAGACGCAGGCTGAAGAGGTAAAAAGCTCCGTCTTTGGCCAGGCCTTGGTTCACGCCAGCCAGTTGCGCGCCAAAGCGTTGTTGCACGCTGTCTCGCAGCACGTAGCGTGAGGCCAGCATCGCCAAGGTGGCACCCAAGCTGGAGGCGAAAGACACGATGACCGTGCCCAGCAACTGGCCAAACAGGGCACCGGCAGCCAACGTCAAAATGGTCGCGCCCGGCAAAGAGACTGCAGTGGCTGCGACATAAATGATAAAAAAGATGGCTATGACCCCAACCGGATTTTGCGCAAACGCGGCTGCAAAAGTGGTCTGACTTTGCTTGAGGTAGGCCAGACTGACGTAGTGGCCCAGGTCAAACGCAAAATAGGCCGCCAGCAAGGCTGCCAACGTGAGGACGATGAAGAGTTTCTTGTTGTTCATGGAGTGCTCTTGAGGTGATGGTCTTTGGTTGGTCGTCGTTGCGCTTGCAGACGCGTGAATCAATTTGGGTTGGATTTCACACGTCTTGATTTCTTGCCAGTGAAATTGTTTCTCCCACGGGTTCGCGTTTCATGGGCCATGGCACAGGGCGTCTCATGGCGACGTGTTTTGCCAGGTGCAAATGTCAATGACTTTGCCTCCCGCCGGTGCGTCCTGTGGGTCGTGCGTGACCAGCAGGGTGGGTATGCCTGTGCGCTGCAAGTGCGCAAACACCCACGCACGAAACTGCCCGCGCAGTACCGCATCGAGCTTTGAGAAGGGCTCGTCCAACAACAAAGCATCGGGCTGCGCCAGCAAGGCGCGCATCAGGCTGATGCGCGCGCGCTGCCCACCCGAGAGCGTGGCCGGGTCACGCTCGGCAAAACCCGACAGACCGACATCGGCCAGCACCTGTTCAATGCGCGTGCGTCTGGCCGCGCCGCGCACCTCAGCAGGCAACGCAAACGCCAAGTTTTGCCCCACGCTCATGTGCGCGAACAGCAAGTCGTCCTGAAACAAGATACCGATACGCCGCAATTCGGTCGGCAAGGCGTCGCGGCGTTGACCCTTGAGCCACAGGGCTCCGCTGGCACTGAATACCGGGTCGAGTGCGCCAATCAGCCAGTTCAGCAAGGTCGATTTGCCCGATCCCGACGCGCCCATGAGGGTCAGCACCTCGCCGGGTGCAATGCGCAGGTCCAGATTCTGAAACAGGACCTGGGAGCCCCGCTGCACAGTCAGGTTTTCAATGTGCAACATGTCAGCGCAACCCCAGCCGATGGCGGCTGTTCCAGTGTGGCCACAGCGCCGCCAGCGCAAAAGCCGCTAGCGGCAGCGCCACCTGCAGCAGCGCCTGCACCGCCAGTACCCGCCGGTTGCCACCCGCACTCAAGGCCACTGCCTCGGTGGTCACGGTGGCAAAGCGCCCGCCACCCGCAAACAGTGTGGGTAGATACTGCGCCACGCTAACCGCAAAGCCAACCGCCAGTGCGGCGGCAATCGGGCGTTGCAACAGCGGCCACTTGACCCGCAGGCAGGCCGAAAAGCGCCCTTGACCCAAAGCGCGTGCGCTGGTCATCAAGCGGGCATCAAACCCGCGATAAGCGCCCACCAAGGTCAACAGCGTGTAGGGCAATACCATCAACAAATGACTCCACAGCACCCCTGCGGCCTGGCCGTCAAGCTGCAACTTCAATAGCGCAGCGTACTGCCCCGCCACCAGCGGCAGTGCTGGCACGATCAACGGCAGGTAAAGCACGGCGTTGTAGCGCTGCGGACCCCATTCGAGCCAAATGAGGGTGGCGGCCACACACCACATACTGGCTGCAGTAGCCAACCACAGCGTGGTCCAAAAAGGTTGCCAGTTGGCACTGCGCCAACTCGTCAGGGTCAACTCCTGCGGCCACAACGCAGGAAAGAACCACGGCCCCGCCAGTGACCACAGCGCCAACAGCGCCACCACCAGATAACCCACACCCAGCATCGGCACATGCAGCTTTAGCCAGGCTGGCGGCGCGTGGGGGCGGCGCTGGCCTTTGGGCAAACGGCGTTGGCGTTGATGGCGGTACACCTGCCAAGCTAGACAGGCCACACCACCCGCTGCCACCAGCAACAACAGTAGCACCAGTGAGGCTGCGCCACCCAAAGCCTGTTGATCGGGGTTGGCGTCGGTCAGCCAGCGCCACACCAGCACCGCCAGCGTGGGCGGTGTGCCCGGTCCAAGCACGATAGCCATGTCCACCACCGACAAACCATAAGCCAGCACCGCGGCCATGGGCCAGGCCAGACGAGGCAATAGTTGCGGCCACAGCACCGCGCGCCAGATTTGCAGCCGCCCGTAGCCCAGGGAGCGCGCTACCAGCATTTGGCGCGCCACGGCCTGCTCACCCAGCAGCGCCATCAACATCCAAAGCAAAAACCAGCTTTCTTTGATGGCCAGCGCCAGAGCCAGGCTCAAGCCATAAGGGTCTTGCACGCTGACCCAATTCGGTGGACTGCTCCACCCCATCAGGGGTGCCAGTGCGCGTGCCAGCCAGCCCGAAGGTGCCAGCAAAAAAAACAAACCCACCGCAAACGCCGCGTGCGGCACGGACAGCAACACCGCCAAATGCCGCTGCAGTCGACTCCACAAAGCGCTGGGGTAGATCAACATGGCCAGCATGGCGGCACCGGCCGCCGCCAGCAAACTCCCCAACAGCGCCGATGTCAGCGTCGTCTGGAGTGCCAGCGGCCATTGCGGCTCCTGCCATAGCGCACGCCAGACTGCACTGTCCCCTGCCGGCGACAACGCCCAGTACAGACCGGGCAATACTGGCGCAATCACCAGCGCCACCGGAACAGTTGCCAGCCAGAGGGTGCGGGGGTTATCAGTCAAGCTCGGCAATGCCTGATAAATGTGGGCTTAGCGTGTGCCGTAACGTTTGAGCCATTCAGACTCTAGCGCCTCAACCCAACTTGCGTGAGGTTCGGCCAGCGTGGGCACGTTGTCAGTCAGCGCGCCGGGTGCCTTTTTGTTGAACTTGGCTTGCAAGGCGGCGGGTAATTTGGCCGTATTGAGCACACTGCCATCGCCCCAAACAGCGACATCGGCCTTGTGGGCCTGGGCCTGGGGTGAAAGCAAAAAGTTGGCCACCACCTGGGCGCCCGCTTTGGCCTTGGCGTTGACAGGTATCGCCACAAAGTGCACGTTGCCAATGGTGCCACCCGTGAAACCAAAACTGTAGGCGGTGGGGGGCAACTGGTGGCTGGCAATCAGGTTGGCCGCTTCGTTGGGGTTGAAGGTCAGTGACAAGCGCAACTCTCCATCGGCGAGCATGCGGTGCATCTCCGCGGCGCTGGCCGGAAAAGCCTTGCCAGCGCGCCACTGCAGCGGGTGCAACTGATCGAGAAAGGCCCACAGCGGGGCCGTGGCACGGGCAAAAGCAGCGGTGCTCACCGGCTGTTGCAGAACTGCGCGATCGGGCGTGAGTTCGATCAGTATCTGTTTAAGAAACGTGGTGCCATGAAAATCTGGCGGCTTCGGGTAACTCACGCGGGCGGGGTTAGCCTGAGCAAACTGCAGCCACTCTTTGGCCGAGTGCGGTGGTGTGGGGGTGGTCTTTTTGTCGGCAATAAAGGTCAGTTGTGCGGTGCCCCAGGGTGATTCAAACCCGTCGGTCGGCACAGAAAAGTCACTGCGCACCGGCTTGTTCAAGTCCACTGCGCCCCAGTTTGGCAGCGCCTCGGCCCAGGGGCCATGCAGCAAGCCGGCATTCTTAAGGTTGCGAAAGTTCTCGCCGTTGACCCACATCAGATCGACCGAACCATCGTTGCGTCGCCCGGCAGAGACCTCAGTCTGCACCCGTTTGACCACATCGGCCGCGTCGGTCACCTTCACGTGCTGCAAGGCCACGCCATAACGGCCTTTGACCTCTTTGGCGACCCACTCAATGTAGGCGTTGGTGGCCTCACTGCCACCCCAGGCATTGAAATACACGGTTTGGCCACGCGCCTGCGCCTCGATCGTTTGCCAGGGGGCCGGTGTTTGGGCTTGTGCAGCCCATGCCAAGGCGAGCAAAGGCAGGGTCAGAATTTTTTTCATCAGAAATGCTCCAAAAAAATACAGGTTATTGCGTTTTTAGATCGATACGACATTAGACGCGAAGCCGCAGACAGTGCTTGCGCACGGCAAAGCGAAGCAACAACATGTCGGATTGATATGGAAATGGAATGAGTCGTCCCCAGCGCTGGGTTCTTACACAACCGAATCACGAATTTGTCGAGCCGTGAGTCCATCGGGGCCATTATCCAAACAGTTGGCGCAATTGCCTGAATTCGTCCTGCACCCGCTGCACAGTGACGGGTGACAGATAGTTTTGCACGCGGGCGCGCACATGGGTGATCAGCGCGGCATCGCTGTGCTGGGCAGACCAGTCCTGGCCACCAGGCTGCGACTTGGCGCTGTGGTCTGATTCGCTCAGCCACTGCGCGCACCAGGTCATGGACCAAAGCCACATCGCTTCACGCAGCGGTACCAGCGCCTTCTGGTACGACGCCGCTTGCAGACCCATGGCGCGCATCCAGACCTGATAAGCCTGCGTAACCTGGGCACTGCTGAGTTCAAAAGCACTGTCCACGTCCCAGGTGGTGGAGGTGTAGAGCGTGGCGTGCGCCAAATCCAACGGTGGCAGGCTGTAACGCATTTTTTCCAGATCCACCAGCACGGCTTGGCCGTTGGGGCGGATGATGAAATTACCCGGATGGGTATCAAACGCGATCAGCGTGCGAGGCAGCCCGGCGCAGCAAACGGGCAACTCGGTCAGCACCGCTTGCAAGCGCGCGCTGATGCATGTGCGTGCCTGGGTGGCTATGGCGGGGTGGTTCAAGTGAACTGCCTGCGCCAAGATCAAGTCGATCAGCCCCTGGGCGGGCTCAAGGTGATCAGCCAAGGGCGCGCGCACACCGGGCGGTGGCAAGGGCAGGCTGTGCAGCGCTGCCAAGCTGTGCATCACCGCGTGGGTGGCGTGCTGGGCGTGGACGGGTGTGCCCATGATTTCCTCCACCAATAAGGCACCCCATGGCAAGCCGTTGTCTGGCGGCAGCATCTGGTGTAAGCGGGGGGTGTGCCCGCTGGGTTGAGCACGCTCAAAACACGCCGCCTCATAGGCTAGGTTGTGCGCTGGACTCAGCCCCATTTGGCTTTGTTTTGGCACGCGCGCGACCAGAGCGTGCCCCACCCAGCGCGCATGCCAGTGCGCCAAGCCCTTGTCGGGCATCAACGCGAGTTGCTCGGGTTGCCCGGTTTGCGCCGACAAGCGCGCTTGCAAGGCCTGCAGTGCGGGCGTCATGAAGCGGCCCACAGGCGTTGGCGCGGGTAGAAACGGTGGCGGAGTGGGTGTGGGTTCATGCTTATGGCCAGCTTTTTGACAAGCTAAATGCTATTAATACGGAAGCACTTTAGTCATACTCAACAGGGTCTAGCGTGTGTTTTTATTCATATTCTTCTGCAAATGCGACGGCAGGTGCAACAAGTCGGTCGGCTCGTCGATATCGTGCAGCACTGGGCCTTGCCAGACGCGCCAGCCTAGCGCCGACAAGCGTTGCAGGGTCAGGGCAAGCACCGCTGGGGTACTCCAGGGCATGTCGGCGAATATCGCGGGACAGGGTGCTTTCAGGCCAACCAGCACGTAGCCGCCGTCATGGGCACCCAGCAGCACCGCGTCATGGTGAAGCAAAGCTTGTGCGGCTTGCTGCAGGTGTTGCGCGGTCAGCGCCGGGCAGTCAGTGCCGATGAGCAACACGGCTTGTCGGTGGCTGCGCATGACGCGTGTCGCAGCACGCCTCATGCGGTGGCCTAGGTCACCTTCGCCTTGAGCGCTGCACAGCACGCCCTTTGGAACGGGAACGCCTTGCCAATGCGCATCACCTGGTGCAGGGCTCATGCACAACTCTACCCTGCCCAGCCCCGCCTCCAGTGCGGTTTGCAGTGTCTGCGCCAGCATGTGCCGCGCCAGCAGCGCAGCACCCTCAGCCCCGAGTGCCGGAATCAGCCGTGTCTTGGCCCGACCAGGCTGCGGTGCCTTGGCCAGTACCACTACACGTGCCTGTGTGGAAGGTGCCAATGCGCCAGACGCTGTCATCGGTACCACGCCGCCAGTCGGCTGGGCGATACCCCCAACCCATACGCCAGGCGCAAGCACCACATCAACCCGATGGTGCGCCACACACCGCGACTGTCCCAACGCCGCCCCGATGTGCGAACCTGCGCGCGCAGGCATGCAGGCGCAGACATTCGGCGCAAGCGGCTTGACATTTCAATATCTTCCATCAGCGCTTGATCGGCAAACCCACCAGTCTGATCAAACGCGGCACGGGTCATGAACAAGGCCTGGTCACCCGTGGCAATGCCGGTGTAGCGCGAGCGCCAGTTCATCAGCATGGCAACCACCCGCAACCAGGGGGACTGCCCCTCAATCTGCACATCAAAACGCCCCCACACGGCCCCATTTCTGGCCAGTGCGCTGGCAATCAACCCGTCGGCATCTGGGGGTAAATAGGTATCGGCGTGCAGAAACAACAGCACATCGGCCGCAGCAAGGCGCGCGCCCGCGTTCATTTGCATGGCACGCCCAGGGTCAGACACCAACACGGTGGCGC
>Ga0136636_10002222_pt1 | contig 11558 bp, 7 predicted proteins | sample AntDrymUQ8522106_2_FD_104653 | JGI IMG/M metagenome (GOLD analysis project Ga0136636, IMG submission 104653) | Polar desert sand microbial communities from Dry Valleys, Antarctica - metaG UQ852 (21.06) | ecosystem: Environmental > Terrestrial > Soil > Desert | place: Antarctica: Dry Valley... | reverse complement strand
GCACATAATCTCGGAAGCGGAGCGAACCCCGTGGCGCTTTTTCACTTCGACTGGTTTTCTTGTGTACAAACATGAGGTTGGTGCAGAGTTGTCGAACGACAATTGTCATATCAACCCTTCCTTTCGCAGCATGGCTGCGTGGCTCGGCCAGGTTTTGCGTATCTCCAGTTCGATTTCGGCATTGACTGCATTCAGGTGGGTCACACAACGATTATGCACTTCATGGCTCGTGATCGGGCCGTCAAGTTCATAAACCGTGCTAAGACGAGAACTGGCATTGTCGATCTCGGCGGAGTCCTTCAGGCTTGAACGCAACATGGCCGCTCCGAACAGGCGCTGCGCCATTTTGACAATTTCGCGGTGCATCGACTTGTTGTCGTCGGTCTTGCTCGCTACCAAGCGCACGAAATTATACACCGGACTACGGCCACGCAGTGTTTCCAGCTGCTGCATTGTCGTGCCGAGCATGCTGAGAAACGACGCCGTCGACGAGAAATCGATCATGCTCGGTGGCATAGGTATGATCATGGCGTTTGCAGCCGTTAGCACTGACAGGGAGATCATTCCAAGTGCCGGCGGAGGGTCCATGATGACGATGTCAAACTGATCGCCGACACTTGCAATGGCCTCGCCGATTTTGTCGATGAAGGCATAGCCCTCTCGCCCATGGCGGGCAATGTAGGCGGCAATCTCATACTCCGCATTGTAGAGCTTGAGATTGGCGGGTAGCAGCCAGAGGTTGTCGAAATGGGTGCGCCGGAGCAGTGGGCGCAGGCCTATCAGTCCCTCGTCATGGAAGTAGCCGTAAAGCGTGCCGAGCTCTTCGATATCACGATCGGGAACGAGGCCGAACATCATCGTGGTCGAGGCTTGGCTGTCACAATCCATGAGCAGGACCCGGTAGCCGCGGATGGCCAAATATTGTGCGAGATGCACCGCGATGGTGGACTTACCGACGCCGCCTTTGAAGTTTTGAACCGCTAGCACGGAAAGTGGATCCGTGGGACTACGCCAGGGCCGAGTACCGAATACCTCGCGCATGTGATTCAAGTCGGCGATGGTGTAGTTGACGCGTCGGTTGGTCGCGGTGCGCTCGCGCTCAGGAAGCCGACCGTCCTTTTCGGCCTCACGAATTGCCGACGTGCCGCGCCCAACAAGTTCAGCGGCTCTAGAAATCGGAAAGCGCGGCGCCAGCTTTTCGCCGGTCTTGCTGTCAAGACCCTGTTCGCGCAACTGGCCTAGAACATGCTGAGCCTTGCCGAACAATTCGATGATATCGTCGGGGCCTGCCACTTCAGGCAATTGTTCGGTCACGCGCATTGCCCTTGTTGGAGGTCTGAAGGCCAATACGCCATCAAAACTGCCAAGTCACCCGAAAACAGACTCGGAGCCTCCAAGCCAAAGGCTGATGATGGTACGATAAAAATGTGACGGCAGGCCAAAAAAGGGAGCGGTGCGACTCCACAGCGCCTCGTTAGACTGAGGTTTGCTGCTCCGCTCACCGTCCGAACATGGAACGAGATCGCTTGCACCGGTTGTGGCCGAAAAAAGTACGTCTTTGGCTGATCTCGGTGCAATCCACAGACATATCAGGCTGTTGAAGGTACGGTTTGAGGGCCAAATCGGGCTGAAGTAGGTACACACTCCTATAGAGTCTAGATTCCGATATGATTCCGATAGGAAGTGGTCGCAGCGAGTCGAAATTCAAGTTGGATCAAAGCGTACCTACATCAGCCCCGTCTCTGGAGGTTTTTCCGCACTTTTGTCCCCGTAAGCGCCAACGGGCTTGCAAATTGTGGAATTGTGCATTTGAGTAACGTATCATGCCATCAGGATGGAAGGCACGGGCAAATGCAGTTCGAACTCCCAATCGGCCAACGCTATGCACGCGAGCTGTGTGTGTCCAATGCTAACGATCTAAGGCTCGAAGCTGAAAAGGCTGGACACCTCGCCATTTTTGAGGCGACTCAGGCGGTCAGCGAAGCCGACCTGGTTCCTGCCTACCTGCATTCCGCACTTTGTGCCATGTCGCTGCCAGCGAGAAGACCCAAAGACGAAATGGCGGCCATCATTCGCGAGGATGGTCGTTATACGCTGGCTATCACACCCAAGCCTGTACTGAGACGCGAGGGCGGCGAAATGAAGATGATGAGTCTGGGCGTACCGTTCGGATCTTACCCGCGCGTGATCCTTATTTACATCATGTCGGAAGCGGTCCGGACCGGATCGCGTGACGTCTTTCTCGGCAGCTCTTTTGCCGAATGGCTGAGGCGACTCGGCTATGGTACTGCTTCACATGGAAGTCGTGGCACTGCCAGCCTCCTGCGCGGCCAACTCGATCGGCTGCTCGCCTGCGAGTGGATGATCCGCTGGGATAATAGCGACAACGACGATGCAGCCTTTGCCATCAAGGAGGTAAAGCTTTCCAACGAGTATAGTGGGTTACGGGCGAAAGATGGAACCTTTATCAAGGAAATCCGCCTTGCGGAAGGTTTCTTTGGTCATCTGCGCGAGCATGCCGTCCCACTAAACGAGGCAGCGATACGCGAACTCCGCAACAATCCAACCGCACTCGACCTGTACACCTATTTTGCTTACCGGCTGCAGCGGATCAGCGGAGATCGTCCCAGCATGCTTTCTTGGGCGCAGTTGGGGACCCACCTCGGCAATGCATCCGAATCTCCCCGCAAATTTCGGCAGACGGTTCGCCAGAGCTGGGATCTTGTCTCCGGCGTGTATCCCAATGCACGCGTCGATTTATCTGGCCCGCTCATCAAAATGTGGAGCTCGCCTCCACCGGTCGAAAAGCGGCTGATTGGGCCGCATTTGCATCTAGTCCGGCCCGAGGCCAAAGTCAGCATCGGCCAGTGCAGCGCGGGCTCGGAGCGCCATTCAGTAGCAGTGAAAACTGAGAATATAACGAATAGTGTTCGAATGAAATCCGTGGATGGGTTGATACCTCCAATCCAGTTTCCGAGTGGATCGCTGACCTTCGGAGAAGGTGAGCGGCATTTTCGGCGGATCGCATTAGATCATGGCGGCGGATATGACACCGATAAGATGGCCGACGCATATCGCCATCAAATCGGTAGCACAATTGAGACGCTAACGGGGGATCGTCTGGACAAATCCTTTAAGGCCTTCTGCGCCAGCTATGCAGCGCGGCGAGGGCCCTTGCGATAAAAACACCTAACTCCGGCCGAACGTTTGCTGTGGGGTCGCTGCTGTCAATGTGAGGTGGTTTCGTTGAAATGCCGCAGGTTATATGAACAGCGGCTAGGCTATATCAGCTTGCTTCTCAAAGTCCATGCAGCTTGGTATTACATTGCGTCGGGAAGCCGACGCAGAATTCATTCGTGGCATCGTTCATTGGCCGGCTGCGAGACGAATTCCGCATTTAAAATGTAGTTTTCCGTCGGTTTTTACAGACCAGACCATTCCTGTGGGTTAGAAGCAGAGGACCATATCTCTCGAAGGTTTCAATCGAGGGAAAGAGTAGCGGACTCCAGAGTAAATACCCAACCAAATGAGAAGACTTTTCCCAGAACAGCCGCCTTCATGCCGGCTGGGCCAGGATCGAGGCGCGCCGAATGTAACCACCTTGCAGTCCAGGTCGGCTACCATAGCGAGATTCCGGAACGACAAATGGTCCAAGGGTCGCAATATGTGGACCAGGACCAGCTGGCGATTTGAACGATGCTCGTTGTAGAACGGCAATCCAGACGCCAGATCCGCAAAAACACTGGCTGCTATTGGAATGGAATGATGGAAAAAGCGCAGAACAACAAATTGCACATCGATCGAAGGCTCAGGGCAAGGCACAAAGAACTGGAAGCCCTCGGCACACCATGAGCCAAGGCGACATCAGCAACTGGATTGCAATTTACATTGCCACATTCTGGCTATGCGGCGTGGCGTTCACACTCTCCGTCGCCACCGTCATGGCAGAAATGATCCGGGAGCGATTCTGGAAAACCCTCGAATGCCCGAGGGATTATTTTCTTTTCATACCAAGAACATGGTGGCGCTGGCAGAAACGCTATCTCCTTGGAACGCCTGCGATTCTTCTCGTTATTTCTGTATTCGCCGCGTCTATGGAATGGGGACAGTGAAGGTATCGATAAAACCGAGCCGCTGTGCCATCCGGGACGCAACAGGCACATCAAACGCGATTTCATCCCAAAAGGTTAAGACGCGGCGAACATACCCCTGGGTTTCACGATAACGGGGAATTCCGCGATAGCGTTCGACAGCCCCAGGCCCCGCATTATAGGCCGCAAGGGCAAGCTCGACCGACCCGAACCGATCAAGCATCTGTCGAAGGTAGCGGGCGCCGCCGTCCACGTTCGAAACGGGATCATACCGGTCCCTCACACCAAGAGAGCGGGCTGTACCAGGCATCAGCTGCGCAAGACCAGAGGCACCGACTGGAGACGTCGCCGAGGGCTGATAGCGGGATTCCTGGATTACCAAACTGTCCAGCAACCCCATCGGGATCCCGTGACGACATTCCGCATCACGGATAAGGGGCCAGAATAGATCACGGCGTCGGTCTATGGATACCGCAAGCGACCGCCGGGGAGGCGGCAAAGATCGATCGCACGCGGACTCGGAAACAGAGGCTGGCGACGGACCAAGAGCGTCCCGCTCGGAAAACTCCGAAACAAAATCCAGCATCACACTGGAAACAGGGTTATCACCGGACTCTGCCTGTAGCGGCGGATCGCCTGAAGGGACTGTCACGGCACCAGAGCGAGGCTGCGCCTGATGGTCAACCATTTGAAAAGACGTGCTACTCACAGGCGAAAAGACGATGCCAACCACCGATTGGGCTGCTACCGGTCCGGCCAATAGCAGAACAAAAAACCAAAAAACATTTTTCATTCGGCCATTCATATGTATACGAAACTCTAAGGTCAATATGCGAGACGAGGATGCAAAGGGGAGAGGATTTTTGGCGCGTTGCCTCGAGTGGAGACAGCAAGTGTGTGAAGACCGATCAACCGCATCCAGGCGCATGCAGATTCTGCTGAAAAGCGGGAACTCGCTCGACCTGTCATACCCTGACCCGAATATATGGACCAATCAGGATTTGGCCGAGAGGTTATCGACGACCGCTCGGTGGGCTGGATCTTCGAAATGGACGAGGCCGCTATCCGTCGCGCAACATTCTATCCTCGTTCTGAGGATAAGAGGGAAACAGGAAACCGCCCTGACGAGGGAGCAAGCCCGTTACGAACTTCTGCATGACGCTGAAGAGGGTTTCCTGGGATTTGACCCGATCACGCCGCTCAAAAGCTGCCTCGGCGATGAGTTCAATCGCCTCTGTGACGGCCTCAAGAAAGCAATCGCCACCCGATACAGGCTTCCAGCTCTCACCAGCCAACAATGGACATTGCATAAATGGGCCGACCGATGTGCAGCGGCCTCAGAAGCATTGCACGTCGCTGGTTGGACCCGAACCCAAATCAAGGACGAATTGCAGATCAACGCCCCGATCCTATGCCGGGATCCGCTCTACGACGGAAGCGTCGCCGAGGAAGGCTATGCGCCTTGGGAACCCTGGGATGCCGGGTACGCTGCGGGCCAATTCCTCCAGACACTCGAACTCCTCGCATCGACGCCAGATGTTCTGGATCAAGCATCATGAGAACCATGCTTCAGGAGCAACAGGCGCGCGCCGTCGTCGCGGCTTTGGCGGGTAAATGGCACGGAACCCAAGGGATATGCAGATGCCCGGCGCATGACGACAGGAGCCCGAGCCTATCCGTGCGCGCCGGCGACAGCTCGATCCTCGTCCATTGCTTCGCCGGCTGCGACGGCAAGGACATAATGCGCCAATTGCGAGCGCTCGGTTTGCTCACTTCGGGCGAGCCTGCCCAAGTCCTCGCCACGGCACCAAACCAAAAGCCAAATCACAAGCAATACGCCCGAAAGCTATGGCACCAAGGCACATCCATCAACGGTACACTGGCAGAGGCTTATCTGCGCGCACGACAAGTGGTCACCAGATCCCCTGCCCTTCGCTTCCTCCGTTCCACCCAGGTCGGGCCGCGCCGTGACGCAATCTCGAAACCCGCAATGCTTGCAGCTGTCACGGATGAAATGGGTGGGATCGTTGCCGTTCAACGCACCTATCTTGCGCTGCCAGGGCAGAAAGCAGCGATCGACAGTCCGCGACGCGCCCTTGGACCCGTGACCGAGGGACTTGTTCGCCTCGCGGCCGCCGGGGACGATGGCCACCTCGGCATCGCCGAAGGTGTCGAAACCGCCTTGTCGTCTACACAGATACACGGAATTCCGTGCTGGGCGACCTTGGGAACGGAAATGTTCGGGATGCGCGCATTGCCCGACACGGTACGCACGCTCACCCTTTATCTCGACAATGGTCAGGGCGGAGACAGGGCCGAGCAACTGGCAATGCAATGGCGGCTGCCAGGCCGGAGCATCGTCATCGCGCGGCCGCCACGAACCTATGGGGACTGGAACGATGTCCTCATCGACAGACCAGCAGCAGCTCTGAGGAGAGAGGAGGAGGAGACGGGCGAGGCGAGCCTGACGAATTAGCGCCAAGGTTCAACCAAGGAACCGCAATCATGACCATCCAGATGATCCAGGCGACGCGCATGACCGTGAGCCCGCTGAATGTCCGCAAGACAGCCGGCGGATCCCTCGACAGCCTGAAAGCCGACATTGCAGCGCGCGGCGTGCTACAGAATTTGATCGCAATACCGGCGAAAAAGAAGGGGCATTTCGAGGTTACGGCCGGTGGCCGGCGACTCTTGGCGGTGCAAGCCTTGATCGCCGAAAACACCCTGCCCAAGACCAGCGAAATCCCGGTACTCCTGCTGGACAGCAGCGATCTCGCAAGCGAATCGAGCCTTGCTGAAAACTTTCAGCGCGCGGCCATGAACCCGGCAGACGAATGCATCGCCTTTCGGCACTTTATCGAAACCGAAGGTGCAACCGTCGAAGACGTCGCACGGCGCTTTGGTGTCGAAACCCGCTTCGTGCTCGGCCGGATCCGGCTCGCAACGCTGGCAGAACCTATTTTCGAGGCGCTGCGCAACGGTGACATCAGTCTGGACCTTGCCAAGGCTTATGCTTCGACCGACGATCAGGACCGGCAACGCCGGGTCTGGGAAGCGGCGAGCAAGAACTACTATGGCAACAGCCCGGCCAATGTCCGGAGCGAGCTCGCCAGGTCGGCCCTGAGCGCCACATCGAAAACCGCGCAATTTGTCGGTCAGGAGGCCTATGTCGCCGCCGGTGGACGCCTCGAGATCGACCTGTTCGGTGCCGACGAGGATGCGCTGTGGATCGACGTCGACCTCGCCGAAACCCTTGCTACCGAGAAGATCGAGTCGTTTGGCGCACAAGAAGCCGAAAAGCTCGGGGTTTCACACACCCGTACGATCGAAAACCCCTATTCGTTCCGCTATGAGGAGAAGCTTGTCCCATGGAACGGCAAGCGTGAAATGACGCCTGACGAGACAGCCGAATATCAACGCATCCTTGCGCGGCTCGAGGACATTGGCGAAGCCGAAGACGACGAAGCTGCTGAAGAAGAGCGGGCGCTCAATCGTGAGCTGGACAGCTTCGAGGAAAGCCTCGTCGCGCCGATACCAGAAGACCTGAAGGGCCAGGCCGTTGCCGTCGTCTATATCGACCGGGATGGCTCGCCGAAGTCCGCTGGCGTCTACTTCCCGCAAGGCGCAACGACTCAGACCGAAGACGAAGGCGGTCCCGAAGGCGAACATGGCGACGGTGCCGGAAAGTCCGATGTCAGCGAAAAGTTGCGGCTCGACCTGGCCGCCGACCGGACGGAAATCTTGCAATTGCACCTGGCATCCGACCCCGGCTTCACGATCGACCTCGCCGCCTATCTGATCGCCAATCAAGTCATCGAACGTCGCAGCTACCGCGCCGGGTTCACGTTGCAAGCCAGGCGAGATTGGATGCGTGGCCCTCAGTCACCCGCAAATCTGCCAGTGTGCGGTGAGCTGGTGGCGCTGGAAGCGGCGCTCGATGTCAGCTGGACCAAGGTAGCAGGACCTGCACGATTTGACGCCTTCCGCGCACTTGGCGAGGCCGAGCGTGCTGCATGGCTGGCGTTTGGCGTTGCGCAAGGGATTGACCGTCATGCCCAGGGTGAATGCGCACTGCAGGACCATATCGGAAAACTGCTCGAAATCGACAGCAGCCGTTTCTGGCGCCCGACGGCCGAAAATTATTTCGGGCGGGTCTCGAAGGCAACAATCCTGTCGGCGCTGGAAGAGGTGGGCGGCAAGGAACTGAGCAATCGCTACGCCCAGGCGAAGAAGGGAGATCTGGCAACCGCGGCCGAACGTATCTTTGGCGGGAAGGCGATCATCGAGCCCGAGACGGCCGAGCGGGCAAGCAAGTGGGTACCGGCCATCATGCGCCTGGACGGCGCAACGCCCGACGACGGCGTGGATAGTGTCGATGACACCGAAGACGGCGACAGCGCGACCAATCCGGACGACGCCGTCGAGGAAGCGAACGACAGCCCCGATAACGAGGAAGAACGGCAGTTCGCTTGAGTTAACACCTGCAAACTCGGGGAGGTGCGGGAAACCGCCCTCCCCTGTTTTTCTGTGTTCACGGAAAGGAGGAAAGGCGGATTTGCAAGTGGTGAGCCGGCGATGAAGCCGTCCGACCGCAGGAGCCGCTACCATGACAGACCTCTTTGGACCGAGCGCTGCCGACTTTGGCAAAACATTGTTCGGTGTAAGCAGCACGATCGCCCGTCGCCTCGACGACGAGGATAGCATCACGCGCCAGGAACTCTCGAGCCTGATGACCGAGGCCTTTGGCGGCACCGATGCAACCGGCCATTGGAGCCTCAGACAGGCCTATGAAGCCACAGAAGCCGCGCAGGTGCTCATTATCCGCCAATTGGCCCTTCCAGCCCGCAGCGACGTCAGCGGCGTCCTGCAGGCCCTCTCGCGCCTTCAGTCGATCGGCCAAAGAGTGCCGACCCAAACGAACCGAAGCGAAGACCAGATGGCCTTGCAGCAATTTTCGACGCCGGCGGCGCTGGCCTATGTCGTGGCTCTGGCTGCCAATCTGGCGAAAGAGGATGCAATCCTCGAACCATCAGCCGGCACCGGAATGCTTGCAGCCTTTGCCTCCTATCCGGGAGCCCGCCTCTATCTGAACGAGCTGCAGGGCGACAGGCACGCGTTGCTTTGCGAGCTGTTTCCTGAAGCAGTCCTTAGCCAGACTGATGCGATACACCTGGATAGGACGGCAGTCCGACCAACAGTCGTGATAATGAATCCGCCCTTCTCACGATCATCGGGTATATATGAGGACGCATTGGCCGGTGCCCGTCACCTTGTAGCCGCGTGCAATTTGCTGCCCAGCGGCGGCCGGTGCGTTGCAATCATGCCGGAATGGTTCGCCCCCACCGGCGCGCAAGCCCCTGGCTATCAAGCAGTCCAGAAACTCGGACGGATCGCGATGGATTGCCTCATTCCAGACCATATCTACCGCAAACACGGAACCAATATCCGGGTTCGGCTGATGGTTATCGACAAAGTTGACGGGGACGATGCGATTCCCGGCACACTCTCGGTCGAAGATCTCGCATTGGCGGCGCTTGCGCTCGAGCGCCCAACCGTCGCGCTACCGACCAACACGCCAATCATCCCGCGGCACACGCCTCGAGCATCGTCGCCGCTTTTGAAAACCAGAAAGATTGCGCTGGACGGCAACAACCGCCCTGCCCTCTTCAATCGCCCCGAACAACTCACGTATCAAGCACTCGCGCAGCCGCTACCTGCAGGCGAGCCTGTCGGCGAGTATATCCCCTATCGGGTTGCCAGAGCGGACATTGACGGTGCCAAACGACACCCGACAGACCTGGTTGAATCCATGGCGATGGGCGCGGTGCTGCCGCCGCCACCAACTTACCGCCCGATGTTGACCACGCAGGCACGAGCGGCTCTGTCGGACGCCCAGCTCGAAACAATCATCTATGCCGGACAATCGTTCGAACAGAGGCTCACGAGCCGCTTCGTGCCGATCACAACCGACCTTGACCTCGAAGAAAATGCAGCCGGCGAGACCTACCGGCGGGGGTTTTTCCTTGGCGACGGCACAGGAGCTGGCAAGGGCCGGCAAGTCGCAGGCCTGATTCTGGACCAGTGGGTGCGCGGCAACCAGCGCCATCTATGGGTATCGAAATCAGCAGCGCTCCTGCAAGACGCCAGAAGGGACTGGGAAGCGCTGGGAGGCGTCGGGATCGACATACAGCCTCTCGACAACTGGAGCCTCGGCACTCCCATCCAGATGAGCAGCGGAATACTGTTCTGCACCTATGCGACCCTGCGGTCCGAAAGGCCCGAGAAAGGAAGCCGCCTCGAGCAGATCATTGAATGGATGGGCGATGGAAAGGATGATGCCACCAAGTTCGAAGGCGTCATCATATTCGACGAGGCGCACGCGATGGCCAACGCAGTCGGCAGCGGAAGCAGCCGGGGGGAAAAGGCCGCGTCCGAGCAAGGGCGCGCAGGCCTCAGGCTGCAAAATCGGACACCAAATGCCCGTATCCTCTATGTGTCCGCAACCGGCGCCACCGACATCAACAATCTGGCCTATGCGACGCGTCTGGGGCTCTGGGGGCCTGGGTCGGCTTTCCCGGCACGATCCGTCTTTATCGAGCAAATCCGCAGCAGCGGGATGGCAGCCATGGAGCTTGTTGCGCGCGATATGAAAGCCCAGGGGCTCTACACCGCCCGCGCCTTGTCGTTTGAAGGCGTCGAATATGACATATTGGAACACCCGCTGACGCAAGAGCAGATCGCGACCTACGACATCTATGCCGGCGCATGGGAAATCATCCACCAGAATATGCAACAGGCCATGGCTGATGTTGGTACGGTGGACGCGCTCACCGGCGACACACGCAACGGCCAGGCGCGCGCCGCAGCCTTGAGCCTGTTCGAAAGCGCCAAGCAACGCTTCTTCTCGCAGGTCCTGCTGACGCTCAAGTTGCCGTCGCTGATCAAGGCGGTCGAGGCGGATCTGCGGGCAGGACATGCAGTCGTCGTGCAACTGGTGTCGACGGCCGAAGCCATGCTCGATCGCCGTATCGCCAGCCTCAACGAGGACGAGCTGGTCAACCTCGCGGTTGACCTCTCTCCACGCGAATATGTCTTTGACTATCTGATGCGGGCATTCCCGGTGCGGCAGATGCGAGAGATCGAGATCGACGGCAAAATCACGTCCGTCCCGATGGTCGACAAACAGGGCGATCCGGTCTTCTCGGAAACCGCGCTTCGAGCACGCGACAATCTCGTGGAAACGATGGGCGCGCTGCCGGGCATCGCAACTGCCCTGGACGAGATCATTGCATATTTCGGGAAAGACCGGGTTGCAGAAGTCACCGGCCGGTCACGGCGACTGATTACAGGCCGGGACGGGCAGCAGCAGCTGGAGACACGTGGCGGCAACGCAAACCTCGCCGAAACAGAAGCATTCATGGCCGACAAGAAGCAGATCCTGCTCTTCTCCGACGCCGGCGGCACCGG
>Ga0136636_10002221_pt1 | contig 11559 bp, 8 predicted proteins | sample AntDrymUQ8522106_2_FD_104653 | JGI IMG/M metagenome (GOLD analysis project Ga0136636, IMG submission 104653) | Polar desert sand microbial communities from Dry Valleys, Antarctica - metaG UQ852 (21.06) | ecosystem: Environmental > Terrestrial > Soil > Desert | place: Antarctica: Dry Valley... | reverse complement strand
ATCTTCAAGATTGAGCTTTCCATCTTCAAATTCCTTTCCTTTACCTGCATCAAACGAAGCATACCTTTGTTTTCTTAGTTTCAGGAAATCAGAATCTTTTAAAATACGGTCAGCAATAATTAATCCTCTTGCAAATGTATCCATTGCAGCAATATGAGCAATAAAAATATCTTCCAGATCGGTTGAATTACGACGGGTTTTTGCATCGAAATTGATACCCCCATTTGTAAAACCGCCTGACTGCAGGATAACAAGCATTGCTTCAACTGTTTCATAAATATTGATAGGGAATTGGTCGGTATCCCAGCCATTTTGGCTATCGCCACGGTTAGCGTCAATGCTGCCCAACATGCCGGCATCAACAGCCATCTGAAGCTCATGCTCAAATGTATGTCCGGCCAGGGTTGCATGGTTAACCTCGATATTCAGTTTAAAATCCTTGTCCAATCCGAAATGCCTGAGGAATCCGATAACAGTTTCGGTATCAAAATCATACTGATGTTTGGTTGGTTCCATTGGTTTAGGCTCGATCAGGAAAGTACCTTTGAAGCCTTTGCCACGTGCATAGTCACGGGCCATAGTCAGGAATTGTGCCAGATGCTCTTTTTCGCGTTTGGTATTGGTATTAAGCAGCGACATATAGCCTTCACGACCACCCCAGAATACATAATTTTCACCGCCAAGAGCAATGGTAGCATCAATGGCATTTTTAACCTGTGTGCCTGCATGAGCAACCGCCAGGAAATCAGGATTTGTGGAAGCTCCGTTCATATAGCGAGGATTCGAAAATACGTTGGCGGTGCCCCACAATAATTTTATTCCGGAAGCTGTTTGCTTTTCTTTTGCATAAGCTACTATCTGGGCCAGGTTGTTTTCAATTTCCTGAACACTGCCGTCGCCTGCGATATCAGTATCGTGAAAACACCAGAAAGGAATCCCGATTTTAGTCATAAATTCAAATGCAGCATCCATTCTGTCGCGGTTGCGCTGCATCAGATCATCTGATTTTTCCCATGAAAATTCCTTTGTTCCTGGTCCGAAAGGATCGCCACCGGTTCCGCACAAGGTGTGCCAGTAAGCCATGGCAAAACGGAAGTATTCTTTCATGGTCTTGCCACCAATCATTTTGTTTTCATCATAATACCTGAAGGCTAATGGGTTACGTGATTCTACACCTTCAAATTTAATTTCACCTATTCCAGGGAAAAATTCTTTGCTTCCGATTGTGGGTTTCATGTTTTTATGGTTTGTTGTTTAATTTTCTAATAGATTGATGGGATTGATGGGATTGATGAGATTGATTAGATTGATGGGATTGATGAGATTGATGGGATTGATGAGATGGATGGGATTGATGAGATTGATGAGATGGATGAGATTGATGAGATGGATGGGATTGATGAGATGGATGGGATTGATGAGATTGATTGGTTTCATCTGCCCACTTTTCCCCTTTTAACTTTTAACTTATAACCTTTTTCTATTCCCCCACTTCTTTTTCCCAGCGCAGATATGCTTCCCTCAGGTTATGAGTTTCAGTCACTGGTGTAATTATTTCAATTTTCTGCAAGCCAGCAAAAGCAGTTTTAAAATCCGTATAAATTCCTGCTCCGACTCCTGCCCCGCGAGCGGCTCCCTGTGCTCCATCGGTGTTGTACAACTCGATAACAGCTCCCGAAATATCCGCCAGGGTCTGACCAAATACGGGGCTGAGGAACATATTGGCCTTGCCGGCCCTGATCACTTTGATTTCGACACCCATTTTCTGCATAATCTGGATACCGTAAAACAAAGCAAATGCAATTCCTTCCTGTGCTGCCCTGAAAAGGTGTGCTTTACCATGAATATTAAAATTCAGGTTGTGGATGCTGCAACCCGCTTCACGGTTTCCGAGCACACGCTCGGCACCATTCCCGAAAGGCAGAATCAGCAATCCATCGGAACCGGGATTAACTGTTGCTGCCATTTCATTAATCTGAGTATAGCTCAGGTTATCACCTGCAACCTTTTTTATCCACGAATTCATGATTCCGGTTCCGTTTACGCAAAGTAAAATGCCGTTGCGGGTTTCGCTTTTTGAATTGTTGACATGAACAAACGTATTTACCCTCGATATTGGGTCATATTTAACCTGGTTGCTGACGCCATAAACTACACCTGATGTGCCGGCTGTTGCCGCAATTTCACCGGGATTAAGCACATTCAGCGAAAATGCATTATTGGGCTGGTCCCCTGCACGGTAGCAAACGGGTGTACCCGAAGTTAATCCGGTTAATGCTGCTGCTTCGCCTGAAACTGTGCCTTGATTTCCAAAAGTGGGAACTGTTTCAGCCAAAATAGATTTATCCAAACCATAATAGTTTAACAGTAAATCAGCTGGGCTGCTTTTCATAAAGTCCCAGAAAATTCCCTCCGAGAGACCTGACTCAGTAGTTTTTATTTCGCCGGTTAGTTTTGCAGCTATAAAATCACCGGGAAGCATTATCTTATATGTCTTTTTGAAAATATCCGGTTCATTTTCTTTAACCCATTTAAGTTTGGAAGCGGTGAAATTCCCTGGCGAATTCAGGAAATGCGATAAACATTCATCTGCCCCGATTTCACTGAATGCTATATTGCCGGTTTCGACGGCGCGACTATCGCACCAGATAATTGAGTTCCTGAGAACGTTCATTTCTTTATCCACGCAAACCAACCCATGCATCTGGTACGAAATACCAATCGCTTTTATTTCGTCAGGTTTAATTTCAGCTTTCCGGATTGCCTCATTGACGGCTATGCAGGCATGTTTCCACCAAAGTTCAGGGTCCTGTTCTGCCCAGCCGGATTTCGGAGCCAATATCTCCATTTCGGTTCCGGGCGACTGGCAACTGGCTTTGCATATTCCGGTTTCAGCATCCAGAATGGCTGCTTTTATTGACGATGTCCCGATATCAAGACCTAATAGATACATATTATTTGGTTTAGGTAGAAAGTACAATACAAATGTAGGACTATACTCTTTTTTTTAAATGTACTATTATGAAAATATGATGTATTATTATGCCATTACTGCCATAATAAGCACAATTCAAAAAACAGATTCTCAGGTTGATTTATTTTGATTGCGATAGTTCAGCGGGCTTACTCCGAATTTTTTCTTGAATGCCTTGGAGAAGTAAAACCAGTCTTCGATACCCACCTGGTCCGAAACATCAGAAATAGCCAGATCAGTTCCGGTTAATAACTTGGAAGCATGTTGAATCCGCAATTCGAGCAGGTAATCATTTGGCGATAAACCGGTTGCATCTTTGAAAATCCGTTGGAAATTACGTAGCGACATAAATCCCAGTTCAGCGAGTTCCTTTATATAGATATTTTTTTTAAAATTGTTTTCGATATAATCGATGGATTTACCAATCCTGACAAGGGATTTAGCTTTCGGGATGCTGATCTGTGAGTATTTACGCGAAAGGAAAATAATTATTTCTTCAAGTTTGTTTTTCAGAAACAATTCATAACCAGGTTCTTTGTTTGCAACCTCATTTAGCATACTGTTCAGTATATACTCGGATTTTGCCAGGTCAACCTGGTTCAGGTGAAGCATGTTTTTGAAATGCATACGGTTGCGGTAACGGGGTTCCAGCACAAAAAGAGCATTGTAGCCATCAATCGTTTTTACATCAGGTGAAATCAGGTCCTGGCCCTTTACCGGATCAAACATCACGTTTATGATTTCCGCCTTGTTGGCATTCTTAAAATAATGGTTCTGAAATCCCTGCAAAATGAAAATATCACCTTCGCTGACTTCATACTCATTGTTGCTTATAACCTGTGTGCCTTTTCCTTTGGTAACAAAAACGATTTCAACGAAATCATGGTGATGTTCTATCTCGGTAAGATCATTTTCATGCGAAATATGTTTCATGCGGTTGATCTTGCAGATATTGATTGCAAGCCCATGATCCTTAAAGTAATTATCACCTTTAGCAAGTTGCATAATTAAATATTTGACTCAAAAGTACATATTATTTTATCAAAAAGCATGGAGGATTTAAAGCTATGCCCGGGATTTCTTTAAAACGATGAATCCGGAGATTTTGTTCAAAATATGTATATTTGCCGGATAAATGTTTTTTGACTGGAAGAACTGTCTGGATTTCTGGTTTTGGATGGTAAAAATGATAAATACTTAATTATGAATAATAGCACGATTAACAGGGCAGCCGATAACATCAGGATTCTGGCAGCTTCAATGGTAGAAAAAGCAAAATCAGGTCATCCGGGAGGTGCCATGGGCGGAGCTGATTTTATTAATATACTTTACACTGAATTCCTCAGGTACGACCCTACGGATATGGCCTGGCCTATGCGCGACCGTTTCTTCCTCGATCCCGGGCATATGTCGCCTATGCTGTATTCGGTGCTTGCCCTTTCGGGAAAATATGCAATCGATGAACTCAAAAATTTCCGGCAGTGGGGGAGTCCTACACCCGGTCATCCCGAATTGGATATAACCAGAGGAGTTGAAAATACTTCAGGACCTCTTGGTCAGGGTCATACTATGGCCGTAGGAGCTGCTATTGCCGAGCGTTTCCTCTGTGCACGCTTTGGAGAGTGGATGTCGCACAAAACCTTTACCTTTATTTCGGATGGCGGAGTCCAGGAAGAAATTTCACAGTCAGCAGGTCGTATAGCCGGTTTTCTCGGTTTAAATAACCTTGTGATGTTTTACGATTCCAACGACATTCAGCTGTCAACTGATACGGATGCGGTAACCTGCGAAAATACAGCCATGAAATACGAAGCCTGGGGCTGGAACGTGATGACCATTGATGGAAATGACGCAAACCAGATTCGTGCTTCGCTTACAAAAGCCATTACCGAAAAGGAAAAACCTACTCTCATCATCGGCAAAACCATTATGGGCAAAGGTGCTTTAACAGCTGATGGAAGCAGTTTTGAGCGTAAATGTGCCACACATGGAATGCCATTGGGTGAATCGGGCGCTTCCTTCGAAAAATCCATTGAAAACCTTGGCGGTAATGCTTCAGATCCATTTGTGATTTTCCCAGAAGTGGCTGCTTTGTACGAGAAAGCCAATTCCGAAAAGGTAAAAGAAGCTTCAGCGCGTAAAAGTATTCAACAGCAATGGGAGAAATCAAATCCAGCGCTGGCCAAAAAGCTTCAGTTATTTCTTTCAGGAGAACTCCCCAAACTTGATTTTGAATCGGTTATCCAGAAGGAAGGAATTGCCAGCCGTGCAGCGTCCGCAGCTATTCTCGGATATCTTGCTCAGAATGTCGAGAATTTTATTGTTTCTTCCGCCGACCTTTCCAACAGTGATAAAACCGACGGATTCCTGAAATATACTAAACCATTCACAAAAGGCGATTTTAGCGGAGCATTTCTACAGGCTGGTGTTAGCGAACTTACCATGGCAGCTATTTGCAACGGGATTGCGCTTCACGGTGGAGTTTGGGCTGCCTGTGCCACTTTCTTTGTTTTCAGCGATTATATGAAACCAGCTGTTCGTCTTTCAGCTTTAATGGGTTTGCCAGTTAAATTCATCTGGACACATGATGCTTTCCGTGTAGGCGAGGACGGACCTACCCACCAGCCGGTTGAACAGGAAGCACAGATACGCTTGATGGAAAATCTTAAAAACCATCATGGTCACATGAGCCTGCTGGCGCTTCGCCCGGCTGATGCCTGCGAAACATCAGTAGCCTGGAAAATGGCCATGGAAAACAAACATACTCCGACTGCGCTGATTCTTTCACGTCAGAATATTAAAGATCTGCCTGCCGCCAGCGGTTCTACCAGATACCAGGATTCATTACAGGCAGAAAAAGGTGCTTATATCGTTCAGGATTGCGAAGGACAACCCGATGTGGTGCTGGTAGCCAGCGGATCAGAGGTTTCAACGTTGGTTGATGGCGCAGCTTTGCTCACTACCGGTGAAGGACTCAAGGTGCGCGTTGTATCTGCCATTTCCGAAGGCTTATTCAGGCAGCAACCGAAGAGTTATCAAATACTGGTAATTCCTGATGGCTTACCAGTATTTGGTCTGACGGCCGGACTTCCTATAACACTTGCCGGTCTTGTTGGAGTCCATGGAAAAGTCTGGGGACTGGATCATTTCGGGTATTCGGCACCGGCAAAAGTGCTGGATGAGAAATTCGGATTTACTCCTGAAAATGTTCACAAACAGGTTGTTGCATTTCTAGAAGAGATTAAATAACTCTTGACCTGTCAAAGCGGGTATAGTTTCACCAAAATTAAAAAACCACCTCCATCGAAGGTGGTTTTTTAGATATAAGCTATTTCTGTAAGCTTAAAATTATCGTATCTTTAGAGTATTAAATTTCAAAGCCATGATTTCGAAAAACTTCTGGCTCCGGATTGCTGATACCATATTCGGAATAGTTTCTCTTCTTCATCTTTTGAGAATTGTAATGGGTATCCAGGTATTAATCGGTGAGTGGCCTATGCCAGTCTGGTTTAACTGGATGGGACTTTTTGGCGCATACTTCCTCTGTAGCTCGTTATTACTGTTGTCGAACAGTACCGGTGAATAGTGATTATATAAACATAAATTATAATGGGACAGGAAGATTATTTGCTTCGGGAAATCGAAAAGATTGCTTTGATGCTGCGCCTGATTCTGGGCAAACTTTCCGGGAATAAAGATAATCCGGCTATAGCCATTGAAAGACAATTTGAAGAAACAAAAGAACTGCTATTTACTGAACTCAACTTTGATCTCGAAAAGTTTTTAACACTTAATGAATCGGAATCAGTTGAGTATATTTCGTATTTCAAAGGAAATGACCCTTTGAATCTTGAACTGCTGGCTGAAATAATATCTGAACTCGGATTAAATGGAAATAATGTTGATAAAAGAGTATGCCTTCAAAAAGCTATGCAACTTTATGAATTCTGTAGTTTAACAGACAAGACATATTCGATTGAAAGGGAGAACAAAATAAGCATTCTAAGAAACCAATTTTAGCCTTTTATATTTTATGTAAAGGTCTGGTGGTTTAAAGTAAAGCGATTTCTACAACAAATGAATTTCTCAGGTTTCAGAAGATAAAAAAAACCTCACCTGTTTGGATGAGGAATTTATGGGTCGGTTAAAAGTTTTAGACAAGTTTGGATCAAAGTATCATGTTGATTAGTTTGAAAATAAAAATCCCTGAATAGCCTTTTCCACCTTTATGTCATGCAAAAGTATTTCTTAAAACTTAGCTTTGAAGAATCTCTTCAGCTTTGTTGGGGATAGTTTCAGCATCTTTAATCAGCTCTTCCACAATCCTGGTCACACTTCTGAAATCAATCTTTCCGGTGGCCATCATGGGCAATTCTTTTATGACAATAAAATGTTTCGGAAGCGCAATATTGGGTAATTCATTCCCCATCTGCTTTATCATTTCGGTTTTGTTTACTTCAATACTTACGGTTGCGATAATGGATGAGCCTTTTTTCTCATCCGAAACTGCTACAACGCAACAGGATACTCCCATAGGAAGAAACTTCTCAAGTGTATTCTCAACCTTAACCAGGGAAACCATCTCGCCTCCGATTTTGGCAAATCTTTTAAACCGGCCTGCATGCCACAGGAAGTCATCTTCGTCGAAGTAGCCCATATCGCCGGTATTATACCAGCCGTCAACAAGTGCGTCAGCAGTAAGCTGAGGATCATTATAATAGCCTTTCATTACCAAGTCTCCTTTTACAAGAATCTTGCCAACTTCCCTGGTTTTACATTTTTCTCCGGTCTCAAAATTCTCAATTCTTACCTGGACATTTGGAATAACTTTTCCAGTGCTTCCCGGCCTGTTATACTCGTGCGAATTCACTGAAATAACGGGAGAAGTTTCGGTAGCGCCGTAACCCTCAAGAAGAGTAACCCCATGCTTTTTCATAAACCCTTCTCTCAATGTATCCGGGCATTTATCGGCACCAGCTACCATTATCCTTACAGTTTTAAAATCGCCGGGTTCCGATTTAAGATAATAACCCCAGAAAAAGCTTGGCGTTCCCACCATTATAGTCGGTTTCTCCTCAGCGGCAATTTTACTGATTTTCTGAAAATCAAGAGGATTTGAATAGGCAACCATGGTCATTCCGTAATAGAATGAAACCCAAAGATTTACAGTTAATCCGAAAATATGAAAGAAAACGAGATTTGCCAGGATGATGTCTGTTTCGTCAACTTTAACATAATTTCCGAAATTCTCAATATTTGAAGTAATACTCCGGTGCGACAACTGTACTGCTTTCGGATCTTTTTCACTGCCACTGGTGAAAATGATTGCAGCAGTGTCATTTTCGTCTCCCTTATGAATTGTGTTCAGAATCAGACTAACCGGCAGCATAGTTGTGATGGCTGCCTTGAGTTTTTCACCTGTAGTCACGCTTTTCATTATATCCTCAATCATGACCATTCCTTCAATCGCCGGGCAATTGATTTTTTCGAGCAATGCTTTGGAAGTAATGATTGTTTTGAAATTGCATTTTTTCTGGGCATACTTTGCGTTTTCCTCGGCGCCGGTCGAATAATTTATCATTACCGGTACTCTTCCGCTCATCAATGCTGCAACTGTAGCCAAGGCACAGCCTGCGGACGTCGGAATCATTATACCTATAAAACCTTCGTCATACTTTTTAAATTTCGAACTCATGATCAGAGCGCCAATCAAAGCTTTTGAATAGGGAATTCTCTTCTCTGTAGTCCTGTCAATGATGGCCATTTTGCCGGCATGTTTTTTTGCCATGCGAACAAATTGCTGATGTAATAGCATATGGAGGTTTATTAGTTAAAATTGAATTTTTGGGGCTGCTAATGTAATCATTTATTTCAAATTACAATATGTGCATATGAAAATTGATCTCCGTCGATATTCTTAATGCCATATCGGGAATACAAAGCAATTACGTGATATGTCCAAATTAAAAAATGCAGCTTCTTCATAATGAGGAAGTTGCATTTTTTTTGTTTGGTACCCGAAGCCGGAATCGAACCGGCACGGCCGCAATGGCCAAAGGATTTTAAGTCCTTCGTGTCTACCTATTTCACCATTCGGGCAGCTGAAAAAAAACCTCCGTGCTATTAACAGGAGGTCTTAACAAGCAGAGCGAAAGACGAGACTCGAACTCGCGACCCCGACCTTGGCAAGGTCGTGCTCTACCAACTGAGCTACTTTCGCATTGTTACCGTAATGGGAGTGCAAATATACACACATTTTCTTATTCCAAAAATTTCTCTAATATTTTTTCAGCAAATTTTTAATCTCGTTCAGTTTCATCAGGGCCTCTACCGGCGTTAAGGTGTTAATATCCAAAGCCATAATGTCATCTCGTATGCGCTCAAGTAAGGGGTCATCGAGTTGAAAAAAACTGAGCTGAAGATCTTCTCCTTTTTTCTCACTTTTTGCTGAAATAGTCTCACCATCCTGATCATCAGTAACATGCTTCTTTTCGAGCTGCGAAAGGATATTGGTAGCCCGCTGAAGCACACTTCCTGGCATACCTGCCATACGTGCCACATGAATACCAAAACTGTGCTCACTGCCACCTGGTGTTAGTTTGCGCAGAAAGATCACTTTCTTGCCTATTTCCTTCACCGCCACATGGTAATTGCGGATACGGGGTTTGCTTGCCGCCATTTCATTAAGCTCATGGTAATGCGTCGCAAACAGCACCTTGGCACGGTATAGCGGGTGATCATGCAGGTATTCTGTTATCGCCCTGGCAATTGAAATACCGTCGTAAGTGCTTGTTCCACGGCCGATTTCGTCAAGCAATATCAGGCTGCGGTTCGAAATATTGTTCAGAATGCTCGCAGTTTCATTCATTTCGACCATAAAAGTCGATTCGCCGGAGGTGATATTGTCAGAAGCGCCAACGCGGGTGAATATTTTATCTACCATCCCTATTTTAGCAGCGTCGGCAGGCACAAAGCTGCCAATCTGGGCCATCAGTACAATCAGTGCAGTTTGCCTCAGCAAAGCCGACTTACCTGACATGTTAGGCCCGGTAAGAATAATAATTTGCTGACCATCGTTATCCAGCAACACATCATTGGCAATATATTCCTCGCCCGTAGGCAAATGTTTTTCAATTACAGGATGTCGCCCGTTTTTAATTTCTACAGTGTAGGAATCATTGAGTTTAGGTTTTACATACTTGTTTGCCCTGGCTACACGGGCAAATGACAACAGGCAGTCGAGGCGGGCAACGAGTTGGGCATTTAGCTGAACCGGCTGTACATATTCTGCCAATTGCATAATCAGCTCATTATACAACCTGTTTTCGATATCGAATATTTTTTCCTCAGCGCCCAGGATCTTCTGCTCGTATTCCTTAAGCTCCTCTGTAATATATCTCTCAGCATTAACCAGGGTCTGCTTGCGCATCCATTCGGGGGGGACTTTATCCTTGTGCGAATTAGTGACTTCGAGATAGTACCCGAAAACATTATTAAAACTAACTTTCAGCGAAGTAATTCCTGTTCTTTCAATCTCACGCTGCTGAAGCTTTATCAGGTAATCCTTTCCCGAAAAAGCAAGATTCCGTAATTCATCCAGTTCGTCCGAAACACCGGGAGAAATAACCTGGCCTTTCGCTACCATGGTGGGAGGATCGTCCTGAATGGTCTGTCCGATTTTGTCCGCAATTAGCTGGCAAGGATTTATCTGCTCCCCGAGATGACTGAGTGGCTCATGTGAAGCATTCAAGCAGGCAGTCTTTATCGGTATAAGCGCCTGCAATGCTCTTCGTATCTGTAACACTTCACGCGGATTTACCCTGCTAATGGCTACTTTCGAGATTAGCCGTTCAAGATCGCCTATGGTTTTTATATTTTGCTCAATTATTTCTGTAAATGACTCATGATGAAGGTAATAATCAACTATTTCATGGCGTTCGGTTACGGGCAGCCGGTCTTTGAGCGGAAGTAAAATCCAGCGCCGCAGCAATCGGGCTCCCATGGGTGAAATGGTTTTATCAATGGTCGACAGAAGCGTATTTGCATTATCGTTTGGCGATTGCAGCAACTCAAGATTACGGACAGTGAACTTGTCGAGCCATACAAAATGATCTTCTTCGATTCGTGCTATCTTGCAGATATGCTGCACCTTATCATGCTGTGTTTCCGAAAGGTAATACAATGCAATTCCCGCTGCAATCACGCCGTTTTCGAGTTCGCTTATGCCGAATCCTTTAAGCGATGCCGTTCCGAATTGCTTAAGCAGCAGTTCTTTGGTAAACTCAATGGTGAAAACCCATTCGTCAAAATAAGAGAAATAATATTTATCGCTGAACGTTTCGATAAACTGCTGCCGTTTGTTTTTTTGAACAATTACTTCCGAAGGACGGAATGTCTGAAGCAGCTTTTCGATATAATCATTCGAACCCTGAGCCACTAAAAATTCACCGGTGGAAATGTCCAGGAATGCAATTCCCGAAGCCTTTGGCAAAAGGTGGATACAGGCCAGGAAGTTGTTTTCCTTATTTTCGAGGATTTTGTCGTTATACGAAACTCCGGGTGTAACCAGCTCGGTAACTCCGCGT
>Ga0136636_10002220_pt1 | contig 11559 bp, 4 predicted proteins | sample AntDrymUQ8522106_2_FD_104653 | JGI IMG/M metagenome (GOLD analysis project Ga0136636, IMG submission 104653) | Polar desert sand microbial communities from Dry Valleys, Antarctica - metaG UQ852 (21.06) | ecosystem: Environmental > Terrestrial > Soil > Desert | place: Antarctica: Dry Valley... | reverse complement strand
TTTAATTCATTTGCAAGGTTGTACCTCACAATTATGTAATCTTGTGCAGGATTAGGGAATATTTGAAGTGAAACCTGTTAGGTTGGAGGACCCATACGGTGCTTCTTTTTAACGCTTGAACTTTTCAATCCATCATCGTACAGGTATGGTTCGTGATATACTATTACATTGTTGGCAATAAGGATATTACGTGAATACGATTTTACTGGTTCAGGGGCATTTTCCAATAGTTCTAAAAGTTGGTCTATGGTAAGGCTGTCGGCTTGAAAATCAGTCATGGTGTCGGTTTGCATCTGCTGTAATAGTGCAAAAAACTGCTGGTAATAGCTATGCAATATTTGTTCATCATTGCTGAGGTCAAACTCAGAAGTGATACCGGATAATGTGGAATTCATTGCTGAAAAGTCTTCGTTATTCAGGTGTAAAAATGCTTGCAAATAGGCTGCTTCTGCCGTGTTTTGAACATCAAGCAGGTACAACAAACTGTCGGTGGCATATTGAGCTGTGTCGCATATATACCTGTTCATTAAATCGTAGTACATGGTAGCATTGTCAGTTTTCAATGCAGTAATGGAGGCTTTTTCGGCTGTCAACGGTGCCAGAATGTTTTCTCCCTCTAATATCTCGTTAAACAAATCCTCAGGCATTGGGTCAACCCGCTGGTCTAACTGGTTCCATACACGTTCACTGGTGGCTGATTGCGGATTGGCAACAAGGATATCATGAAGAAGCGGATTTGAGAGCACTTCTTCCTTTGTTGCTGCAACAGTCATTACCGTATCACTCAGGTAGGGCGATTTCGATAATAAATCGTAATATATTTCCAATGACTCCTCCGGATTGCTGAACACTATATCAGCAGTTGTTTCCTCCGTATTGCCGCCATCAACCAACCCACTAAGGCCGATTTCAAGAGAATCAATAAGTATCTGCTGCTGAACTAATTTTTCTATTGAAGATTCAACAGGTGTTCCTCCACCTCCCCCATTAAGTCTGGATGGACAACCTGTTGATTTATCATAATCCCATCCAGTATTCTGACGACCAATGGAAGAACTATAATATTCAGGAATAACTCTATATGTGGTATGTAAAACATGATGATAATACTGAAATCCTGCTCCCTGATTTTTTAAATCACTTTCTGGAAGTTGCTGTGTGGTATGTTGCGGGGAGAAGGTATTTCCGGCAGGCGCAGTTACTGAACCCGAAGCACCCTGCATGGGAGCAATGCCCAGGGTACCTTGTGTACCGCTAACCAGGGCGCTTTGGTCGAATTTTACATTATTGTAATCATTGCATTTACATACCAGCCCGAGGTTATTGTCCTGCGCTGTGATGCCGTATTGCAGGCCGGTAAAGATGTTGTTATAAATTTCGTTGGAGGCTGTGCCAGAGTTGTTGATAACGATGCCGGTTTCGAAGGTTATTGGGTTGGATGTAGAGTAATTTCCTTCAAACTTGTTTTCCTGAACACTATAGCCGGAGCAGCCATCGAGGTAAATGCCGCTGCTATTGGTTTCCTGGTTATTAACCATGTTGGCAATAGTTTTATAAGTACATTGAATTACAGAAGGGTTAGTAACGGTTGAAAGATAAATACCACGCGTATTGTTGATAAAATTGCAATTGCCTATCAAAACATTTTTTAGAGCACCGGTATTGCTACACTTAATCCCGTAATACAAGCCTTCGAAGTATGGCTTGCGATATTGATCACAGGGCACGTTATTGTCAGGGCTGTCGCAAATCTTGTTTAGCCCAAAACCTGCATCGGTAGCTAAAATACCTATGCCCCGGTGCGTAACGTCAACTTCGGTCATAATATTTTTAAAGGTAAGCCCGCTGTTGCCAATCCCTTTTATTTGGTCGTACCAAATCATTGCTGTGTTCTGCGGGTATCTGTCGGGAATATAATTATCGTTTAGCAGGAAATCACATTTGGAAAGGTTGCTGTTGTAATTAAAATTTCCGTATTGATACGGGTACACATGAATGCAGCGGAGGTTGTCAGTAAACTTCGCCTGGGTGCACGAAAACATACCTCCAGAAGTGCCTTGTTTAAAACCCAGAGGAGTTGTTTGAGCGGTACTTATTGCGCAAATTGCATCATTAATACTACCATTGTTTGTAACCTGTATAAAACCCTGGTTGATATTGGAATACTGTGTCAAATTGGAATGGCCCCATACTTCAACTCCTTTCCACAAAGCTTCGCATGAGGTGCTTAGTTTGCCCCCATTAATTATTAATTTACCACCCGGTTTTACTATCAGTTTAGCCGCTGGCACAAAATAAATTTCACCTGTTATTGTAAGGGTTACGTTACTATCAATAATTACATCATGATCTTTAAACATAATTGTTGACCATGGCATTAGAGGTGTGGTTTTTATCTCTTCGGGGGTAGCAACATAACCGCAGCCAGGTGATACCAGTATTTCAGCAGTATAAGGAAGATAGTTAAAACTTGAAATGGTGCAGAATAATTTACCTGTTGAAAGGTTTGGTGGTAGAGTAAATGCGGCAGTTTCATTGCCTGGAGTTACAATAATGTTTTGTACCAGTTGTAAATCAACATTTTGCCCCAACCCATCTTGCTTATACAAACAAACTGTTACAACATCATTATTATTGATATTCGTTAAATATATATATATATAGGCTCCGGGTTGAGTATGTTGTACATGATTTGCAGTAATACGGGGAGGGATTTTAGTATAATACTTCATTTCAGGATCAGCAAATAAATTATGTATAAGATAAGTTTCATGGAACCAAGGATCAATTGCCCCAGGATTATTAAACGATTTAACTTCAGATACACCAAGATGAGTTCTATCCAAAAGAAATCCATTGTGACAGGTATTGATTATACCAGATAAGGCTTTTAATTTATCCACTTCGCGAGGTATCCAGCCTAAATCAGTGTTTCCACTAAAACCCACACCACCCCCATTCGGGTTAAATAAGTATGCTTCAGCCATACATATTGCAGTACTTTGAAATGCAGCAACTGTGCAGCTGCCGGAATGAACAATGCCTGGCTTAGTTGAATTGTTAAGGTTTAGCAGCCCATAACTTTGATTAGATGTATTAATCCAACTCATTGGAGATCCCCCATTATTCGTTCCTGTCATGGTAAGTATATCGCTAATGTCACCATGTACAAGCCATGTCCACCAACCGCAAGGAGATGAGTTGATCGAATCAATTATTCCTTCTCCATGTGGTTCCAATGGATTAATAGTAGTAGGAGTTTCCTTAAAAATTGTTCTATTATAAAAATTTAAATTATCCAAAATTATATTATTTGAAATCTGATAATCATCCTGTAGTTGATCAGCCATTGTTGTTATATAATGTTTTAGATAATCAGGATTGCCATTACCTGGATTCATTTCAAATCTTAAAAGTTTATTTATCCAAATTTCAAGATCATTTGTGTTAGAACAAGGAATTCGGCCAACATACGCTTCAGGATATCTGTCAATATTATCTCCATATATTCCGTCATCAATATCGGTAAATTCACCATATAAACTATCTCCATCTACTGCATAATCACTAGTAAAGTCGGCCTGGGATATTGTCATTCTTCATGTTTTTGCAATTCCTACTTATTATTTGCTACCTCACCACTACCTTGCAATCGGCTACCAAATTACCTTTATACACCAACCTGAACTGGTACATCCCCGCGGGCAGCTTCGATACATCCACCTGCAAAGGTATGCCGGTATTGGCAACTTCCTGCCGCAACACGGTTTTGCCCTGTAAATCGATTGCCTGAAGCGTGGCTGATGACCATTGATGATAGATGGTAGTGACAGGTATATTGCCGCTTGTATTGCTTACCACAAGGTATTTAGGCAGTTCAACGGTTAATATTTTATCCGTTGGGTTAGGATACACCTTTAGCTGGGTGGTTTCCGGTTTTTTGAATGGCTCATCCACACTTACAATTATGTTATCACAATTAGGATCTATGGTATCGCTTACAATAGGGTGCGGGCAAAGGCTATCGTAGGTAAAGGGCTGGGTATAGATGCTATCGTATTCCAGATCGGAGTTGACTTTAAATGCCACTATGTTAAAATTTCCATTTGGTGCATCATTGCCGACTGTAATGAATTTATCATCGTAAGTCTTTGTTGTTGAAGTATAAGAACTGTTTATATAAGGTGTTAAACCTGTTTTCAATACAGTGCCTAAAGTATCAGTTCTCAATCCAAGTGTTACGAAGTCATTGTTAATCCAGTACCCTCCAAAAAAAAACAAATTAGTATCATTGAGCATTGTAATGGTAGGCATGCCACAGAAATTCGGATTATTTGTTTGCACTAGGTCTTTATACCCTGTTTGAGTACCATCGTGGCTCACCCAAACCAATGCAGGATTAACGCCCGAAGGGGGCGAATGGGTGGAAGAATGGTAATACTTGCCATTGCTGTTTTTTGTTGTTGCCCAGGGGTAGCTGTAATATTGATTTTCAGTCCCGAAGGTTAAATCCCATAGCTTGTTGCCTGCGGTATCCGTTTTAACAAAGTAACTTCTGTCAATTTGAGGTGAAATGGTTCCAGTGTCAGGAGCATATCGTGTAGAAGTTATCAGATAGCCATCATAGTCCACCAGTAAGTCTATGGGTTGATCTTCATTATAATAGTTCTCGAATGGATAAAACTGATGCCAGATCAGTTCACCACTTGCGTTGAACTTGAACAGTGAAAGGTTTGATTCTGGATTGGTAATGAAGTACCCTCCCAGCAGGACAAAATCCCCTTCCGGAGTTTGTTTGATCCTCCAGCTTAAATCATAGCTATCTGAGGTGAACAAAACTTTGCACCATTCTATTTCAGAACATGAGTTAAGTTTGATTATATAGGCATCTGAAATGTTATATTTTGTCCCATCAAGACAACACACACACCCCCCATTTATCGTTTTGTCAATATCTCTTACAACCATTTGGTATTGTCCATTTCCAAATGATTTACTCCATTGCAAATTACCATTTATATCTGTCTTATATATTTTTGCGTACTTTGAATGGTCAATACTACCACCGAATAAATATCCTTTATCGTATTGTTCAACAATGGAGTTGGCAATTGCATATTTGCCAATATCATATTTTTTTATCCAAGTTTGGCTGAACAAAACTTGCTGAACAAAAATCATCAAAAGAGTGATTAAAACTGATTTTTTCATGATAAAAAGAAACGCCCATGCAATAAAGAATGGGAGTATGATTATAAATTACTTTACAATTATAATTTTCTTACTATCCATCAACTTACCTCCAGCTTTTAAAGAGGCAACATACACACCCGGGCTAAAGTTGTTAAGGCCTATAACTACCTGATCCTTAGCTACAATTAGTTGTATTGTCTTTATTTCAACGCCTTGCAATGTGTTTATTGTAAGAAAAGCATCTGAAGTGGTATTGTTCTCCAGCGAATATCCAGCAATTACAAAATGACGACAAGGGTTTGGGCTTAAAGTTAATATGGTTGCAGAATGCGTGGCTAAACTCCTTCTTTCCCTTTTTACCCAGGTTGATTTCAGTTCATCGGCAACTAGGTATGGTTCGTTATATGTTAACGCTCCATTAGCTATCAGCAGGTTGCGGGCATACGAGCTTATCGGTTCGAATTCTTCCTGCATTAGCAGGGTGAGTGCTGCAAACTGAAGGCTGTCGCATTCGTATCCGGGCAGGGAATCAGCATTCATACTTTCGACAACTGCGAAAAAAGAAAGGCACTCTTCGTGTATAATCATTTCGGCTGGTGAAAGGTTGAAGGTAGCAGGTATAGCTGCAAACGTACTACCGGCTGCTACTGTATTGCCTTCGGACAATTGTTTAAAAGCAAGCACATACCAGGCTTCTGGTTTGTTTTCATTCATTAAAAACTGGTCAAGGCTGTCGTTAAGCGTCCCGGTAGTATCGGCTAAGTAATACGATACAAGGGTGTTATAATTCGTTTCCCTTGCTAATTTGAGTGATGCCAGCTCGGCTTCCTTAGTTTGTTTAGGCGATATCATCAATTCGCCATCAAGGATTTGATTGAACATCTCATCGGGCATAGGGTCAATACGTTTATCCAGTTCGTCCATTACAGGGTCAGATGTAGCTGACTGTGGGTTCGCCAATAGAATATCACGTACAATGGCATTGGGCAGCACATATTCATTGGCAACGGCCGATTGCATCACGGTATCACTCAGGTAGGGTGATTTTGAAAGAAGGTCATCCCTCAAAATTAAAGCCTCCTGTGGAGAGCTGTAAACCACATCTTCAGTGGTTTGTTCGGTATTACCTCCGTCAATCAATGCTGCCAGGCTATCTTGTTTTTGTTCAATCAGCAATTCGGTAGATGCCAGTCTATCTTTTATTTGCTGCTGGTTAATACCACCCCCACTAAGTTTGGATGGGCAAGCTGTTTGCTTTGTATAATTTTCAAAATTATATGGAATTAGATCCACCTTTTCGTAATACTCAGGTTTCAGTCTGAAATTCATAATATTCTGATGATGATAATAGTTGAATTTTACACCCTGATTATAAATATCGCCTGTGCCTGAAGTTCGCATCGAGAAGGTATTTCCCGCAGGTCCTGATAAAGAAAGCCCATCACCCTGGTAAAGGGCAATGCCAATCGTATTGCTACTTCCACCAGTAATAAGAATACTCTTATCCGTTTTTACACCAGAATAATCATTGCATTTACATACTAATCCAAGGTTATTGTCCTGGGCTGTGATGCCGTTTTGCAGTTTGGTAAAAGTGTTGTTATAAATTTCGTTGGGTGCTGTGCCGGAGTTGTTAATAACGATGCCGGTTTCGTAGGTAATTGGGTTAGTCTGGGAATAATGTCCTTGAAAAGTGTCTTCCTGCACGGTGTAGCCGGTGCAGGCATCGAGGTAGATGCCGCTGCTATTGGTTTGTTGGCTGTTGATAACATTGGCTTTGGTTTCAAATGTACATAGGGTGATGGAAGGATTGGTAACGGCTGAAAGATAAATACCACGCGTATTGTTGATAAAATTGCAATTGCCTATCAAAACATTTTTTAGAGCGCCGGTATTGCTACACTTAATCCCGTAATACAAGCCTTCGAAGTATGGCTTGCGATATTGATCACAGGGCACGTTATTGTTAGGGCTGTCGCAAATCTTGTTTAGGCCTAAGCCTGAATTGGTGGCCAATATGCCAATGCCACGGCGCTCAACATCATCTTCGATCATAGTATTTTTAAAGGAAAGCCCGCTATTGCCTATGCCTTTTATTTGGTCGTACCATATCATTGCTGTGCTCTGTGGGTATCTGCCGGGTATGTATTTATCATCCAGCAGGAAATCACAGCGTGAGAGGTTGCTGTTGTAATTATTACTTCCAAATTGATATGAATACACATGTATGCATCGGAGGTTATTGGTAAACTTGGCATTAGTACAACTGAAAATTCCGCCTGTAGTACCCGGCAAATAACTAAAGCCGGTTAATTGAGCTGTTGAAATGGCGCACACTGCATCGTTGATACTGCCATTGTTTGTAACTTGTACAAACCCTTGATTGGAGTTGGAATATTGGGAAAGGTTTGAATTACCCCATACTTCAACACCTCTCCAAAGGGCTTCGCACGAAGCTCCTAGTTTACCGCCATCAATAATAAGTTTGGCACCGGGTTCCACAATGAGTTTTGCTTCGGGTACAAAATACACCTCGCCTTTAATAGTAAGTGTGGCTGGTGATTTAATGATCACATCCTGATTTATAAATGTTGTTCCGGCCCAGGGAAAAGCTGGTGTGGTTGCAATTATTAATTTATCATTAGGGGCAGCTTGCTTCGAACAGCCTGGCGAAACTAATAAATCATCAGTAAACGGCAAGTAATTGAAACCGGAAATAGTAACATAGAGGGTTCCTTCGGTGAGCAAATTGGCGGGTAAAGTGAAAAAAATTGTTACATTACCACTTACACCGGTAACTTCAAGCTTGTGTGCAAATGCATCTAATTGCAAATTACCGGGCTGATAAAGATTTACATCTACTTTATGCCCATATGCAAGGTTTTTTATTGTAACACTTAAGTTAGTTAATAAGGCAGTTTTATCAATATGCCTGGGCGAAACTTTTGCCTCAAGCCGTGTGGGCACTTTTGTGTAATACATCATTTCGGGGTCCCCAAAATAGTTGTGGGTAAGGTAGGTTTCGTATTGAGTTTCATTTAAAGCACCTGCATAAGAATATGAATTCCAGTCGGCAACACATAAATTTTTATTATACAAGTTGCTCCCGTTGGTGCATACTTTTATAATACCTGTCAGATTAATGAGTTTTGCATTTTCCATGTCAATCCAACCTAAGCTGGAATTCCCGCTAAAAACCACGCAACCACCGTTGGGATTAAACAGGGCAGCTTTAACCATACTTGTAGGTGAAGGGAAAAAAGCTACATCACAGTTACCTGAATGAAATATTCCATATTTGTTAGTGTTTGTCATTGACAATAATCCATTGGAGCCAGAACCGGAACTAATACTACCACCATAAGTATTTCCACTATTTTCACCATTGGTCATAGTTGCAAATGAACTAATACTTCCATGATTACTCCATGTCCACCAACCTGAAGGGGAAGTGTTTAATGCTGAAATGATAACACTACCTAGTGGTGCGATTGGCTCAGGATCATTCCAATCATCTACTTCTTTATATATGTTTAGTGGTTGAAAGATATTTAAATTGTTCATTAATTGTGCGTTGTTTTGTAAGCTGTTCTGCATTTCATCAGCCATGGTCATGACAAAACTTTTCAGGTATTCAGGTGAACCTGTGCCAGGGTCAGTTTCGTAATTTAGCAGTTTGTTAACCCATACTTGAAATTCGGAGGTTGATGAGCATGGTATTCTACCCAGATATGCTTCCGGAAATACATCTACATTATCTCCTTGCCATCCATTATTAATATAACGAAATTCGCCAAGTTTTGGATCTCCATCCACATTATAATCGCTTGTAAAATCGGCAAAGTACTTATCGGTTACTACATCTCGAAGACCATATAATTGTTGATCCAACTTTGCACTATATTTTTGTATTGGCAATTTACTGTTATCGCCAATTAATAAAATCCATTGTGCGCCACCTAAAGAATCTACTCTGGTTAAATATTTTCTCAATTTTGCCGCATTACCTGCAATGTTGTAGGAATTTGGTGCGTTAGTGGAATTATTGCCAATGTCATCTACTCGAATAGAGTTGGCCTCAGTGTATGCATACACTTCCTCAATTGTAATTACTTTAATATCAATGCCCCTCTTTTTTTTCCAATCTACAAACATTTCCATGGCTTCTGTGATCGCAAACTCTTTGGGAGCAATTACAATATACTCGTTGTTTGGAGGATCAACGCTTAGTGGTAAAAAATCTGCAACTTCAATACCAGTTATATATTGGCTGATATTTATGCTGTTCGACACCAAATGATTGAGAGAAGATACGAAATTGTCGTATTTGCTTTTTCTCATTTTTTTACTATCAGGAAAATTTGATGATCCGGCTGGTAAACTAAACCAAATAGTAAAGTTGATAGTCCCCGAAAAAATAATTTTGTTTGAAACCGGCAGATATTGATAAGGATAAACTGCAACAGTAACAATATTAGCTGTATGCCAATAACCCTGTCCGGCTGGGGTAGCGTTTTCTATCGGGTAGGATGTTGATGTAAAATAGATTGCTGAATCAATATTGCAGAAAGGGGGCTTGGGGCATCCAACGCAGGTAGCCACAGGATATTGAGCAGGAAACAGAAAATTATAGAGATTTTCATGCAATGTGTCAGCTACAGCAAACGTAATACTATCAATTTTCATCCCATATGGGATAATAAAATGTTGGTATTTTACCGGTAACATAGGTTGCCCACAAGTTTCAACTGAAGAAAAAGGGTTTTTGGTGAAATAGGAGTACGTAACATTATCGCCAGCCAACGTATCGGCGATCTGGAAGTCAGCTGGAGAAAATCTTGCTGAAGAGTTTATCTGGCTGAATGCTCCGGTTGTTGACATACAACATATCAAAATAAAGACAAACGCTTTCATAATTGATTAATATAGAATTAAGTTTTAAAAGTAAATACATTTTATAAGATATACAAGAGCACAATTATATTATTTCGCACGGTATTTACAATGATATCCATTCGTTAATCCTTAGTTTCGGAATGTTTAATTATCAGTAATTTAGTCCAATTATATAGGATGATGAATCATGTTGAACAGGTTTAACTTTTACATCATGGTTTAGTAGTCATTGCTTAAGGTAACATCACTAATTTATAAAAAAATGTCAAGAGGAGCACATAACAGCCTTGAAATAATTTTCAAATCAACCTATCCGCAATCATCACCAACATAACAAAAAGATAATACACATTAATAAGTACGAACGACTTCCCTACGTTGAACGGTTTATGTCGTTGTAATAGAGGTATAAAAATTACCACCAGCGAGATGGAGAGCATAATAATCAACGCCACACTCCATATTTGATCCTGTAATTTAAACATGGGCAAAACCAATGCGGAAACTCCTGTGGCGGCAATCCATACAAATGTTAATCGTTTAATCTGCTCATCAGTAAAAAATTGAGTGAGCGAAGGAAGTTGAGCACTTTCGTATTGTTTCCCTAATTTTAATAACAGCAGCCAGAAATGCGGTATCTGACCCATAAAGAAAAAGAATCCCAGTGCCAGTGCTCCAGGATCAGTTAAACTTCCGCCTCCGGCAACCCAACCTGCAAGTGGAGGCAAGGCTCCAACCATCGATCCGGGTACGGCAGCAAAAGCCGTGACTTTTTTTAACGGTGTATATATCAGGTTGTACCACACAAATGTGGAAACTCCAACCAGCAATGTCAGTAAGCCCGGACCGAAATACAGCACAAGGCATCCTGAAATAAAATAGGTTAAAGCAATAAGTAATGCGCCGGTTTTGCTGATACGTCCTGATGGGAGTGGTCGACCGGCAGTACGTTTCATTATTTTATCGGTTTCGGTTTCCTGCAATTGATTGAATGCCGATGCTCCGCATGCAAGCAGGAAAATACCGATGAAAGGTAAAACAAAGCCACGGTCGAATTCGCCGTGGCTAAGTATATAGCCTGTAAAAGTGGTAAATGCTACTGCTACCGAAATCCTCACTTTTCCCAGTTCGCTGATTATTCGCAGCAGTTCGCGGAAGTTATTTCTTTTCTTCACTTAGTGTTTTAATGTATTCGATTATTTTGTCAATTTCCTCATCGGTTAGTTGACCTTTGTAAGATATCATCGCACCTTTTGGATATCCTTTAACAATATCGGATTCTGGCTCAAGTATGGATTTTTTGATATACTCTTCATCCACAATGATTTCTCGTTCCTTTCCATTGGTTTCAACGGTTACTTTATGTCCGAAAATACCTTTGTACGAAGGCCCTACTATTTTAGTTCCATCGGACGAATGACAGGCAATGCAGCCTTTTTGTTCAGAGAGAAGTTTTCCTTCGAAACCCGG
>Ga0136636_10002218_pt1 | contig 11569 bp, 10 predicted proteins | sample AntDrymUQ8522106_2_FD_104653 | JGI IMG/M metagenome (GOLD analysis project Ga0136636, IMG submission 104653) | Polar desert sand microbial communities from Dry Valleys, Antarctica - metaG UQ852 (21.06) | ecosystem: Environmental > Terrestrial > Soil > Desert | place: Antarctica: Dry Valley... | reverse complement strand
TGACCCGAATGACCGCTTCATAGCTACGGCCGAGATCGGCGGGATCGATTGGCAGATAGGGCACTTCCCACAGATTATCGTTGCGCTGTTCCTGCCAGGCAAAGCCCTTTTTGATCGCGTCCTGATGGCTGCCTGAAAAAGCGGTGAAGACGAGCTCGCCGGCATAGGGGTGGCGCGGATGGACGGGCAGGGCGTTGCAATAGGTGACGGTGTTGATGACGGTGTCGATGTCCGAAAAGTCGAGCCCGGGGTTTACGCCCTGTGTGTACAAGTTGAGGGCGAGCGTGACGAGATCGACATTGCCGGTGCGCTCGCCATTGCCAAACAGGCACCCTTCGACCCGGTCAGCCCCAGCCATCAGCCCCAGTTCAGCCGCAGCAACCCCTGTGCCACGGTCATTGTGGGGATGCAGGCTGATCACAATGCTGTCGCGGTTGCGGATATTGCGGCCAAACCACTCGATCTGGTCTGCATAAATATTGGGCGTCGCGGCCTCCACAGTGGCGGGCAGATTGAGGATAAGCGGGTGGCCGGGTGTGGGCCGCAACACGTCCATAACCGCCTCACAAACGTCGACTGAGAACTCCAGCTCGGCGGTTGAGAAGGTTTCCGGGCTATATTCAAAATGCCATTCTGTGTCAGGCTGGGCGGCGGCCTGATCACGCATGATCATCGCCCCTTCAACCGCGATCTGACGCACCTGATCACGCGTCATGCCGAACACAATCTGGCGCCAGGCGGGGCTGACCGCATTGTAAAGGTGCACGATCGCCTTCCTGGCACCGCGCAAGGACTGAAAGCTCGTCTCGATCAGTTCCCGGCGGCTTTGCGTGAGCACCTGCACTGTGACATCATCGGGTATCCGACCCGAACGGACGAGGCCTGAAATGAAGTCAAACTCCATCGCGCCTGCCGATGGGAAGCCAACTTCGATTTCTTTCAGACCAACGCGCACCAGCAAATCGAAAAAACGAGTCTTCTTCTCGGCACCCATCGGGTCGATCAGCGCCTGATTGCCGTCGCGCAAATCGGTTGAAAGCCAACGCGGCGGTTGCGTGATGGTGCGCGACGGCCATTGCCGGTCTGGCAGGGCGATCTGCGGGAAGGGGCGATATTTTGTCGAAGGTTCACGCAACATGGCTCAGGATCGCTTTCGGCTTCGGGAACGGGGAACGACAGGGGTTGGCCCTCAGGTCGTGCGGGCCGCGCGTGCAGCACCCCATACACGCCTAAGGGCGCGTAAGTCGAAGCGTCGGCAGGCCATTGGTGGCGTCCATACACCCCCAATGGCCCAGCAATCTGCGTACGTAAAGCGCGATCAGCCAACCTTCTCGAACGGCACCGCGATTTCGAGCTCGACCTCGTCCGAGACGAACGGGATTGCGGTGGTGATGCCGAAAACGCTGCGCTTGATCGTCGTCTCCGCTTCGAATCCGACGGTTTCCTTCTTGTTCATCGGGTTGATGCCAGCGCCCTTGAACTCGGCGTCGAGCACGACCGGGGCCGTCACGCCGTTCAACGTCAGATTGCCGGTGATCTTGGCGGTCATGCCAATGACGACGACTTTGGTCGAAACGAAGTGCGCGTCGGCTGGAGTGGCGCCAAAGAAATCGGGCTTGCCGCCTTCCTTGCCCGGGCGCAGCAAATGCGCGGTCAGCCCCGTGCTGGCGGTCGTCACCTTCGATACCGGGATGGTGATGTCGACCACGGCATCGGCGGGCTTTTTGGGATTGAGCACCAGCGTGCCGGTCGCATCGCCGAATATCCCAAAATATTCGCTAAAGCCGAAATGATCGACTTCGAATTCGATCAGCGTGTGGCTCGGGTCGGCTGTGTAGCTGCCGCCGGTAATGCGGCTGACATCGGGCTTGCCGGGCACTTCCGGGGCGGACTGCGCGATCAGCGGCGCAGTGACGAGGAGGCCGGCGAGGATGAGAATCTTGCGCATGGTCTGTCTCCAAACAAAGTGAGGTATCGCTCCTTGCGGTCGACACCCCCCTTATGTCAAAACCAAAGACGCAAACCCATGGTTTCTCGTGAACGCTCAGTTCCTAGCCTTATCTACCAGCTTGTTTTTGGCAATCCAGGGCATCATCGCGCGCAGCTCGCTGCCGACTTTCTCGATTGGGTGCGCGGCGGCGGCCTTGCGCGATGCCTTTAGCTCGGGTTGGCCAGCACGATTGTCGAGCACAAAATCCTTTACGAAGCGCCCTGATTGAATGTCGGCCAGCACCCGCTTCATTTCAGCTTTGGTTTCGGACGTAATGATCCGGGGGCCAGTTTTAATGTCGCCATATTCGGCAGTATTACTGATCGAATAGCGCATATTTGCGATGCCGCCTTCGTAAAGCAAATCGACGATCAGCTTGGTTTCATGCAGACACTCAAAATAGGCCATTTCGGGGGCATAGCCCGCCTCAACCAGCGTCTCGAACCCGGCCTGGATCAAGTGGGTGATGCCACCGCACAGCACGGCCTGCTCGCCGAAAAGGTCAGTTTCGCATTCCTCGCGGAAATTAGTTTCGATAATGCCGGATCGACCGCCACCGACGCCGCTTGCATAAGCCAGCGCGATGTCATGCGCATTGCCGCTTGCGTCTTTATCGACCGCGATGAGGCACGGCACGCCGCCACCACGCACATATTCGCTACGCACGGTGTGACCGGGACCCTTTGGGGCAATCATGATGATGTCGAGATCAGCGCGGGGCTCAATCAATCCAAAATGGATGTTGAGGCCGTGCGCAAATGCAAGCGTGGCGCCCGTCTTTAAGTTGGCATGCAGATCGTCGGCATAGATTGCGGCCTGGTGTTCGTCGGGTGCCAGCATCATGATGATGTCTGCCCAGGCAGCCGCATCCAAATTTGACAGCACTTTAAACCCGGCCGCTTCTGCCTTGGCGGCGGTTGCGGAACCCGGCCGCAGCGCGACCGCCACGTCCTTCACGCCAGAATCGCGCAAATTCTGGGCATGGGCGTGGCCCTGGCTGCCATACCCGATGATGGCGATTTTCTTGTCCGAGATCAGGCTGAGATCGGCGTCGCGATCATAATAGACACGCATGGGAAATCCTTTTTCAGTGCAACAAGGGTGAGGGGTCAGGCGGCGTCTTTGCCACGCGCAATGGCGACGATTCCGGTGCGGGCAACTTCAATCAGCCCAACTTCACGCATCAGGGAGACAAACGTGTCAATCTTCTCGCGCCCGCCAGTAACCTCAAAAACAAAGCTGGAGGTCGTCGCATCAATGACACGGGCACGATAGACATCGGCCAGACGCAGCGCCTCAATCCGGTGATCGCCAGTCCCCGCTACCTTCACCAGCGCAAGTTCGCGTTCGACATGAGGGCCAAGCGCGGTGAGATCGGTCACTGAATGCACCGGAATCAGCCGGTCAAGCTGCGCGATCACCTGTTCCATTACATATTCTGAGGCTGATGTGACGATCGTAATCCGGCTCACCGCTTTGTCGCGCGTGACGTCGGATACGGTCAGGCTTTCAATGTTATACCCGCGCGCGGTAAAAAGTCCGGCGATCCGCGCCAGAATGCCCGGCTCATTATCGACGAGCACCGACAGGGTATGGCGCTCAGCCTTTTCTTCCTGAATCCGCATCAAACCAGCGCTTTCGCTTCATCAGGCATTTCACCAGAGACAGCGGCACCATCAAGAATCATGTCGGTATGGGCTGCGCCTGAAGGGATCATGGGGAAGCAATTGGCGAGCTGCGCCACGCGGCAATCGACCATCACGGGTCCGTCATGGGCCAGCATTGCGGCAATCCCGTCCTCAAGCTGGTCAAGCCGCTCGATACAAATCCCCTTCCAGCCATAGGCCTCGGCCAGCCGGACGAAATCAGGCAGCGAGTCCGAATAGCTTTCGGCATAGCGGCTCGAATAGGTCAGTTCCTGCCACTGGCGGACCATGCCCATATATTGATTGTTGACGATGAAAATCTTGACCGGCAGCCGGTACTGAGTGGCGGTGCCCAGTTCCTGAATGTTCATCTGGATCGATGCCTCGCCAGCGATATCGATCACCAACGCCTTGGGATTGCCGATCTGCGCGCCGATTGCCGCAGGCAGGCCATACCCCATCGTGCCGAGGCCGCCGCTTGTGAGCCACTTATTGGGCCCTTCAAAACCGTAATGTTGCGCCGCCCACATCTGATGCTGCCCGACTTCGGTCGTGATGATCGGATTGCGCTCATGCGTTGCCGCCCAAAGCGCCCGAATGGCGCGTTGCGGCATGATCTCCGTCGTTGAATCCGTGAAGTCCAGCGACCGGCGATCGCGCCAACCGTCAATCTGTTGCCACCACAGCTTGAGATCTGGTCGAGGATGATGTCGCGCCTTCCAGATGCGAATCATATCCTCCAGCGCGTGGCCGACATCCGCGATGATCGGCAGATCGACCCGAACGATCTTGTTCACTGACGACCGGTCGATATCGATATGGATCTTGCGCGAATAGGGGCTGAACGCGTCAAGCCGACCCGTCACACGATCGTCAAAGCGCGCACCAAGACAAACAATCAGGTCTGCCTTGTTCATCGCCATATTGGCTTCATAGGTGCCGTGCATACCCAGCATGGCCAGCCAGTGCTCGCCTGAGGCAGGGTAAGCGCCGAGGCCCATCAGGGTTGAAGTCACGGGTGCACCGGTGATCCGGGCGAGTTCACGAAGTAACTGACTTGCCCCTGGGCCTGAATTGATAATGCCGCCGCCGGTATAGAAGATCGGCCGCTCTGCCGCTGCCAACATATCGACCGCTGCCTCGATCAAGCTCTGTTCGGCCTTTAGCGCGGGACGATAGGTTTTGTGACGGATCGGGCCCGGCTTGGTGTAGCGCGCTGTCGCGACCTGAACATCTTTCGGGATGTCAACGACAACAGGGCCGGGGCGTCCCGACGTGGCGATATAAAACGCCTCATGGATGACGGGTCCAACCTGCGCGGGGTTCTTCACCAGATAATTATGCTTCGTGCAGTGACGGGTTAGGCCAACCGTATCGGTTTCCTGGAATGCATCAGTGCCGATCAGATGTGTGGCCACCTGCCCCGTGATCACCACCATCGGGATTGAGTCCATCAACGCGTCGGTAATGCCGGTGACCGCATTGGTAGCGCCCGGTCCAGAGGTGACAAGCACGACGCCCGGTTTGCCCGTTGATCGCGCATAGCCCTCGGCCGCGTGGGTCGCGGCCTGTTCGTGGCGCACAAGAATATGTTTGATCCGGCCCGAGCGGAAAATCGCATCGTAAATCGGCAACACCGCCCCGCCGGGATAGCCAAACACCACCTCGACCCCCAGATCACACAGGGCCTCGATCAGGATATCAGCACCACTTTTCTCGGCCATACATTCATTCCTCATTGCCGGGGGGCGGCTATCGGTATTAAAACTACGTGTCAATTCCTATTCGTGGAATTTAGTTACAAAAATCTCAATCAATTGGTCTTTTTCAGTCTCTCTGGTAGTGGTCCAGTCTGGAGGCGTTTGGTTCCGGAACCACGTATATTGTCGTTTGGCATATTGTCGCGTTGCGATCTGTGCCTTTGCCAAGGCATCTGCGCGCGAACAAGTGCCTTCAATCCAGGCGGTAATCTCGCGGACGCCAATCGCGCGCGTTATTGGTGCGTCGGGCGGGATGTCGCGTCGAGCGGCAAGGATCGCCACTTCGCGGTCGGCACCATTGTCGAACATTGCTTCCAATCGCCGGTCGCACCGTTCCAGCAGCCAGTCACGATCAGGCAGGAGCACAGTTGCGCTAAGGGAATATTCGCCGCCAATCCCGCCGATTTTCTGGGCCTGCCATAAGGCAAGCGGCTGGCCGGTCGATTCGATCACTTCAAGCGCGCGCGCCACCCGGCTCGTGTCAGTTGGAGACAGCCGATTGGCCGCGACCGAATCCGCCAGCATCAGCCGCGCATGCGCTTCAGCAACGGGCAACGCCCTGATAACGGCGCGGATAGCCGGATCGATGGCGGGAACGGGAGCGATCCCCTCAAGCAAGGTCCGCAGGTAAAGACCCGTGCCGCCTACCAAAATGGGGAGCTGGCAATTTGCATGCGCTTTTCTGATCTCGGTTTTTGCATCGCTCGCCCACCGCGCAGCCGAGTAACCAGTCGCACCATCAACATGTCCGAATAGACGATGGGGGAGGCGCAGCTCGTCCCCGGATGTCGGCCGCGCCGAAAGCACCGACAGATCCTGATAAACCTGCGCTGAATCCGCGTTGATGATCACCCCTCCGAGGCGCTCAGCCAACGCCATCGCGAGCGCGGACTTGCCGCTCGCCGTTGGTCCTGCAATGACTGCCAACCTTGGCAAATTAAGGGATCGCGAAGTGTTCATTGCGACTTTGATAGCATCGGATCGTCTCAACGCGGGGCAAATTTCAGATGCGATGGATCGGCTGAGGTCGGCTGGATGCGCACCAACGGGTTCGGGCTGGATTGATGAGGGACAGGCTGCCGATTTGCTGTTCGGGTTGCGGCCTGATTTGGCGCGTGCCGCGCTCGAAAATGCATTTCCACAAGTCGATGTTGCGGTCCAGGCGATGATGACCCGGCACAAGAAGTTGCTGATCGCCGATATGGACTCGACGATGATTACTGCGGAATGCATCGATGAGCTTGCCGACTATGCCGGCCTGAAGCCCCAGATTGCCGCAGTGACCGAGGCCGCGATGCGTGGCGAGCTCGATTTTGTCGCTGCGCTCGATGCGCGCGTCGCGCTGCTGAAGGGCCTGGACGCCCGGGTGATCGAGCAATGTCTGGCGGAGCGGATCAGGCCCACCCCCGGCGCAGTCATATTGATCAAAACGATGCGGGCACGCGGTGCCTTTACGATATTGATTTCCGGCGGGTTCACCCGCTTTGCGGAACCGGTAGGGGCGATGATCGGCTTTGAACGCGTCGTCGCTAACATCCTTGGAATTATCGACGGCAGGCTTGACGGCACGGTGAAGCGGCCAATTGTCGATGCGAGCCACAAAGCGGCGACATTGAAAGCGGTAGCGTTGGATCACTCGACAGCAATTGAATCGACTTTGGCAGTCGGGGATGGTGCCAATGATGTGCTGATGATTCAGTCGGCAGGGCTTGGCGTGGCCTATCACGCCAAGCCCATTGTGGCGGCGGCGGCCGATGTTCGGGTCGATCACAGCGATCTCACTGCGCTGCTTTATATTCAGGGTATCAGCCGAAAGGATTGGGTGTCCGACTAAGGCGCAATCGGGACGCAGTCAGTCCCAGCAGCCTTGGCACGAACATCTGCGCAAATTCGCGCAGCGTCGCTGCTTGAGGTCAGGGGCCCGGCCTGAAGCTTTGTCAGCGCGACCGATTTGACGAGATAGGGCTGGAGCTTGGCGAGCGAGCCAACGCGGCGCTGAAGCTCAGTCCAGAGGTTGCGCGCGTTGCTTTCGTCGCGAAAGGCACCGAACTGCACCCGCCACCCTCGGCCTGTGACCGACCGCGCCGGTCCAGTCGGCATATCAACCACGGCCACCGATTTCGGCTTAGCTGTTGGCGGGGGCTGTTTTAGGGTTGGCGAAGGCTTGTCTTGATTGCCATTTCCCGCAATCACCGACGGCGCAAGTTCGGTAGTCTGCATTGCCACCCCGCTGCTGCCACCGGCAATTTCGGGAGGATTGGGCGGACGCTGAGCTTGCTCCTCATACTGTCGGGCAAGCGCAATTCCCTGTTGGCGGACGTCAGCCGCAATATATTGGTCCATCTGCCCAAGGGTAGCGGAACCCTGCGGCAGTCCGGCCGCGGATGAACGGGTCAGCAGCGCGTATGCACGCACCCAGTCCTTGGTGATAATGTCACCGTTGAACAACATCGTTCCAAGCACCAGTTGCGCGCGCGGTTCTCCGCGCGCCGAGGATCTTTCGAGCCACCGGACGGCTTCGCTGCGTTTTCCCGTCTGGAAAAGGGTGAGTCCGTAATTGTCTTCGGCCTGAAAATGGCCCTGTGCCGCCGCCTTGGCATACCATTGTTCGGCCAGGGCAAGATCGACCGGCACACCGCGGCCCAATTTATAGGCTTGGCCAAGATTAAATTGTGCATCCGGATCACCAGCCACCGCCGGCGGCCGCCATTGTTCAACCGCACGCTTGTACTCGCCGCGCGTCCAGGCATCGACACCTGCCTTGACATCAGCCTGCGCCGACGCCGCCCAAGCGAGGAGCAACATAGAAAGGCCGAGGGCAGTTTTTGGTCGGTCCACACTCATTCCAATCTGAAACAATTAGCCGGTCACACTATGCCCGATTTAGCGGCCGTGGGAAAGATTCTGTTATTGGGTCGCGTGTAACCCTTGCGTCACTATCGCCGGGAGCAGCGCGGATTAAGCATTTATTATCTTTGCGCATAGTAAATCCGGCTTGAAACTAAATATGACCGGGGAAATAATGCGCGTTCTCGCGATGGCCTCTCAAAAAGGTGGTTCTGGAAAGACCACGTTATCCGGACACCTCGCCGTCCAGGCGCAGCGGTCTGGTGCCGGTCCGGTCGTGTTGATCGACATCGATCCACAAGGATCGCTTTCTGACTGGTGGAATGAGCGTGAGAGTGAGCTGCCGACGTTTGCCCAGACCACAGTCGCGCGCCTTGCGACGGACCTCGAAGTTCTGCGCCAACAGGGATTTCGATTGGCGATGATCGACACGCCTCCAGCAATTACAATGGCCATTCAGAGTGTTATCGCAGTTGCTGAGTTGATCGTCATTCCAACTCGCCCGAGCCCTCATGATTTGCGCGCCGTCGGAGCAACCGTCGATTTATGTGATCGCGCGGGCAAGCCGCTGATATTTGTCGTCAATGGCGCGACACCGAAGGCCAAGATCACTTCAGAAGCCGCCGTTGCGCTATCCCAGCATGGCACCGTGGCACCGATCACAATACATCATCGAACCGACTTCGCGGCCTCAATGATTGACGGTCGGACGGTCATGGAAGTTGATCCCAACGGTCGTTCAGCGGCGGAAATAACGGCGCTTTGGGGTTATATCGCTGATCGCCTTGAAAAGAATTTTCGCCGCACGGTATTCAGCGCGCCCGCCGCGCAGAGTGGCTTTGCTTCCAACCGTCAGACCGGGGGTTTCGGCCGCCGGGTGGTGAATTGAGATGGCGGCGATGATGGGCCAGCCCAAGCCAGCCGCGACCCTCTCCTCCGCACTGCTCGCCCGCAAAGGGCAAGCGCGTCCCGCGATGCGCCCGCAAGGGTATTCCGGCTTTGGTGCTGTTAGTGAATCGCTCGATGATCTTGGCTGGAACGATATGGGGCATAACGCGATGCAGCCGGGCCCAGCGCCCGCAGCGACATCAGTCGAATTGCCACCCGTTTTGCGACAGCGCGAAGTTTTGAAGGAAGAAATTGAAGCACCGACACTCGACGTCCACGAACCTGCGCCCCATGCGCGGGGCGAAGAGCACGAGGCTGTTACTTGCCCCGTTCTGCCAGTTGCGACCAAAAATAGGTTTCCCGCGAAGCCTCGAGATACGGGCGCGCATACGCAACAAATCAAATCAGTTAGAGCCGCCTTCACACTGCGGCTTGATAGCGATCGGCATCTCCGGCTTAGGCTTGCCAGCGCGATGAGCCATCGCTCATCGCAGCAACTTGTGACCGAAGCGCTGGACAATTTTCTACAATCTTTGCCTGAAGTTGAAGAAGTGGCCGAACGGCTATCGCCGCGCTTGCAGAGTAAATTTGGTGATGGGGGCTGATCCGTTGAAGAACCGTGTAATCGCAACTCTTGGGCTGTCTGCCTTCGTAGTAACTGGTGCTGTGATTGGCACGGCGGCAACGCAGGGAAGCGTTGCCTTTGCGAGCGCGCCAAGCAAATCCAAGCTTGCCAAAATGGCTGCGGCGGACGCCTTGAAAGCAAGTCAGGCGTTGGTTGCGAACAAGGTTGACTTGGCGGTAGCGTTTGCTGAATCGGCCGTTCGCAACAGTCCACAGGATGCAAGTTACCGTGCTCTGCTAGGCCAGGCCTATTTACAGGTCGGCCGTTTCGCCTCTGCGCGTGACGCCTTTGGCGACGCGCTGTCGCTTTCCCCCAATGATGCCCGCACCGCGTTGAGCCTCTCACTCGCCCAAACGGCTTCGGGTGACTGGTCCTCCGCGCGTAAGACGCTTGATGACCATGCTGATCTCATCCCCGCTGCTGATCGTGGTCTGGCCATGGCACTGGCTGGCGACCCGGCAGGCGCAGTCGAACTCCTGATGATCGCTGCGCGGACGCCGGGTGCGGATGCCAAGACCCGCCAGAATTTGGCCCTGAGCCTTGCCCTTGCAGGCCGTTGGAGTGAAGCAAAGTCAGTCGTCGCGCTTGATGTGGCACCCGATGAGGTCGATGCCCGGATGGTTCAATGGGGGAGCTTTGCCAATCCGAAGGCTGCATCCGATCAGGTTGCCTCGCTTTTAGGCGTTGTTGCCGTAAACGACCCTGGCCTACCCGTAACGTTGGCATTGAACGCTGCGGCGCAGACACAAGCAGTTGCGTCTTTGGATTCTTTTATGCCGGGGCAACCCTCAGCGGCGGCAGTCGAACCGCTTGTCGTGCCCGAGCCTGACCGACCAGCGGCTAGATATGCTGCACCTTTCGCGACCGCAACACTGGCCGCTCCTCGTGTCAACGTGACCTTTGCCGAGCGACTTGAAGTGGTGCAGAGCCTGCCTTCGACCAAACCGCTACTCCGAAATAAATCTGCGGTCAGGCCAGTAATGCTCGCTGCAAAGAGGTCAATAAAATCTGCCGGTGATGCGACAGACTTGCACGTTTTGCCGGTCCCAACAAAAGGCAACTTCTTTGTTCAGCTGGGTGCGTTTAAAAATGCGGCCGTAGCCCACGATGGCTGGATGCGCGCGACGCAGCGCTTTGCGGGTTTTGCCAGCCACGATCCGTCGGGCATGACTATAAAGGTCGCTGCCAACCGCTTCTATCGGCTTTCGCTTGGTGGGTTTACCCGCAGCGATGCGACGATGATGTGCGTTGCTTGCCGCGCAAGTGGCGGCGCTTGTTTTGTGCGACAGGGTGCTGGCGATAGAATGGCCAGCTGGATAAGGGCACCCAAACAACTCGCGATGCGTTAAGATCCTGATTTCAGCGAGCCGCAATTAGCGGAGGCGACGCCCCGCCTTGTAGAGCTGGGTAACGCTGCCTTGCGTCGGCAATCCATCAAATGGGGTATTGCCAGCCTTTCCGCAAAAGCGATCTGCGGAAATCTGCCAGGGCGTGTCAGGGTCGATGACCACGAGGTCAGCGGCAGCGCCGCTTGTCAACCCACCGTCTGTCAGCCCCAAAACGCGCGCCGGATTGGTTGCGAGCAGCACGAATAATCGGCTGAGCGACACATATTCATCGCGGACGAGGCCGAGCCCCAGCGCGAGCAAGCTTTCGGCGCCAGCCATGCCCGGTGCTGAATCGGCAAACGGCAATCGCTTCTCTTCGGGGCCTCTGGGATCATGGCCGGAGGCCAAGACGTCGATCGTTCCATCGCGCAGCGCCTCAAGCGCTGCCCGCCGGTCAGCTTCATCGCGCAATGGTGGAGACAGAT
>Ga0136636_10002217_pt1 | contig 11570 bp, 8 predicted proteins | sample AntDrymUQ8522106_2_FD_104653 | JGI IMG/M metagenome (GOLD analysis project Ga0136636, IMG submission 104653) | Polar desert sand microbial communities from Dry Valleys, Antarctica - metaG UQ852 (21.06) | ecosystem: Environmental > Terrestrial > Soil > Desert | place: Antarctica: Dry Valley... | reverse complement strand
CTGAGGCTTCCGCGTACGCCGCTTTTGGCGAAAATGGGATCTATCTGGATAGCGAAGATCTTGCTCTGATGGAGCAGTTTCTGCGCGATCCTGCCCACGACTACCGGAACCTCAAGTACGGCGATACGGTCGACGGCCAGATTATGCGCGTTGACCGCGACGAGATCCTCGTTGACATCGGCTCTAAGGCCGAGGGTATTGTCCCCTCCCGTGAGATGCAGTCGCTCCTCCCCGAAGACCGTGCCGCGCTCCAAGTTGGCGATGTGCTGCTTGTGTTCGTGGTGCAAAGCGAGGACAAAGAGGGTCGCGCGATCCTCTCGGTGGACAAGGCCCGCCAGGAGCGCAGCTGGCGCGTGTTGCAGACGGCCCACGAGAAGGGCGATGTGATTCTGGCTCGCGTGGTCAACTACAACAAGGGCGGCCTGCTTGTGAACCTCGATGGTGTGCGCGGCTTCGTGCCAGCCTCGCAGGTCACGGGCATCAGCCGTGGCCCCGACACCCAGAAGCAGTCCGACATGGCTAGGATGGTCAACACCGATCTCAGCCTCAAGGTGATCGAGATCAACCGCGCGCGCAACCGGCTGATCCTCTCGGAGCGCCAGGCCGTTCAGGAATCACGCGAGCTGAAGAAGGACGAGCTGCTCTCGAACCTGCACGAGGGCGATGTGCGCACCGGCATCGTATCGTCGGTGTGCGACTTCGGCGTCTTTGTCGATATTGGCGGCGCCGATGGCCTTGTTCACCTCTCCGAGATCTCGTGGAGCCGCGTCAAGCACCCCAGCGAGCTGCTCAAGGTTGGCGATAAGACGCCGGTCTACATTTTAAGTATCGACAACGAGCGCAAGCGCATCGCGCTGTCGATCAAGCGCACCCAGAGCGAGCCCTGGACGCGAGCAGGCGAGCGCTACCAGCTCGGCCAGATCGTCGAGGGCACGATCACGCAGCTGGCCGCGTTCGGCGCCTTCGCCCGCATCGAGGATGGCATCGAGGGGCTGATTCATATCTCCGAGATGGGCGACGAGCGCATCCAACATCCCAAGGAGCTCGTCGCCGAGGGCCAGGTACTGCAGGCCCGTATTATCCGCATCGACCCGGCCCGCAAGCGCATGGGGCTTAGTCTGCGGCTCAACCGTGAGCCAGACGAGGCCGAAGTCGCAGCGGAGCCGAGCGACGCTTAAGCCCGGTGTGGCGCGTCACCGGGCCATCGGTGCGGGTGGGCGCGAAGGGAACGGCAACTCCCCAGCGCACTCCCGCACCCCCCGCAGAGCCTCCCGCTTTGCACTCTATCGCGCGGCAGCTGCTCAGTCCCAATCGCTGTTCAGCTGCCCCAGCCCCCGTTGGGAATTGGCTCGCCCGTACCCTGATCCCTGTGGGCGCACCAGGAATTGGCGCAGGGATAACTAGTGAGGAACACAATGTCTGACCTCTACAGTAAGTTTACCAAGCGGGCCAAGCAGGTGCTGCAGCTCGCGCATGAAGAGGCGCGCTCCTTCAATCACCCCTACATCGGCACGGAGCATATCCTGCTCGGCCTCATCCGCGAGAGCGAAGGCATCGCGGCGCGCGTGCTCGATGATCTTGGCGTGAAGCTGGCTCAGGCCCGCAGCGCTGTGGAGTTCATCGTCGGCATGGGCGAGGGCCAGCCCTCCACCGACCAGGAGCTCACCGCGCGCGCCCAGAAGGTGATCAAGTTTGCGATTGAGGAGGCCAGCCGCCTCAATCACCACTATATCGGCACCGAGCACCTGCTGCTCGGCCTGGTGCGCAACGGCGAGGGCGTGGCCACCGGCGTGCTCGACATTATGGGCGTCTCGCTGGAGCAGGTGCGCAACCAGGTGATGCGCGTGCTGCGCCATGGCACGGCAGGTACCGCCGAGCAGCGCGCCGGCGCCACCGGCCAGGCCGCCGCTCAGCGTCAGTCTAAAACGCCCTACCTCGATGCGCTCGGCACCGATCTGACCGAGATGGCTGAGGCGGGCAGGCTTGACCCGATCATCGGCCGCTCGCACGAGATCGAGCGCGTGATCCAGATTCTCTCGCGCCGCACCAAGAACAACCCGGCCCTGATCGGCGAGCCCGGCGTCGGCAAGACGGCCATCGTCGAGGGTTTGGCGCAGCGCATCATCCAGGGCGACGTGCCCGACAGCATCAAGGGCAAGCGCGTCGTTACGCTCGATATGGGCGCCCTGGTGGCCGGCACGAAGTATCGCGGCCAGTTCGAGGAGCGGCTCAAGCGCGTGATCGACGAGATCAAAGAGACGCGCTGCATCCTGTTTATCGACGAGTTCCACACCATCATCGGCGCCGGCGGGGCCGAGGGCACCCTGGACGCCGCCAATATTCTGAAGCCCGCGCTCTCACGCGGCGAGCTGCAGACGATCGGCGCCACCACGCTCGACGAGTTCCGCAAGTACATCGAGCGCGACGCAGCCCTGGAGCGGCGCTTCCAGCCTGTGATGGTGGACGAGCCGACGCTAGAGGACACCGTGCAGATCCTGCGCGGCATCAAGAGCCGCTACGAGGATTTCCACCAGCTCCAGATCTCCGACGAGGCGATCAAGGCCGCCGCCACGCTCTCGGCGCGCTACGTGCCAGACCGCTTTCTGCCGGACAAAGCGATCGACCTGATCGACGAGGCGGCCAGCCGCGTGCGCATGTACCGCTCGGCCACCCCGCCGCAGCTGCGCGACGCCCTGCGCGGACTCGAGGCGCTGCGCAAGGAGCGCGAGGCCGCCATTGAGGACAAGCAGTACGACCTGGCCTCCGACATGCGCGAGCGCGAGGAGCGCATGCAGGGCCGCATCGACGCGATCGAGCTAGAGATGGGCGCCAACACTGGCGACGACCGTGTCGCCGAGCGGCCCTACGTCACCGAGGAGGATATCGCCGAGGTGGTGGGCATGTGGACGGGCATCCCCGTGACGCGCCTGAAGGGCGACGAGACGCTGCGCCTGATGCAGATGGAAGAGTTCCTGCACAACCGTGTGATCGGCCAGCAGGAGGCGACCGTCACCGTCTCCAAGGCGGTGCGCCGCGCGCGCGCCGGCCTGAAGGATCCGAAGCGGCCGATCGGCAGCTTTATCTTCCTTGGCCCCACCGGCGTGGGCAAGACCGAGCTGGCCAAGACGTTGGCCGAGTTTATGTTCGGCTCTGAGGAAAGCCTGATCAAGATCGACATGTCGGAGTTCCAGGAGCGCCACACCACCTCGCGCCTGGTTGGCTCGCCCCCCGGCTACGTGGGCTACGGCGAGGGCGGGCAGCTTACGGATGCGGTGCGCCGCAAGCCTTACAGCGTGGTGCTCTTCGACGAGATCGAGAAGGCCCACCCCGACGCCTTCAACCTGCTGCTCCAGGTGCTAGAAGACGGCAACCTGACCGACGGCAAGGGCCGCAAGGTAGACTTCCGCAACACGATCATCATCATGACCTCGAACGTCGGCACGGAGCATATCCGCCGCGCGAGCCGGATCGGCTTCGGCACCAACGCCGACGAGATCGACCAGACCGACATGCGCCGCAAGGTGGACGACGCGCTGAAGGGCCTGTTCGGCCCGAGTTCCTGAACCGCATCGACGCGTCGATCATCTTCCACCCGCTGACGAACGAGGAGATCCAGTCGATCAGCACGCTGATGCTCAAGCGCGTGCAGAAGCAGCTAGACGAGCACCAGATGCGCCTGGACGTGCGTCAGGACGGGCTGGATCTGCTCTCGCGCCGCGGCTACGACCCGGCCTTCGGCGCGCGCCCGCTGCGCCGCATCATCACCAACCTGATCGAGGATCCGCTGGCCGAGGGGCTGCTGGACGGCAGCTTCAAGGAGGGCGACACGATCATCACCGATACCGAAGGCGGCGAGCTGCGCCTGCGCTCGCTGCGCCAGATCGAGGCCGACGAGACGGCGACCGAGGCGGCGGAGGAGAGCCCGGCCCTGGTGGAGTAGCGCATTCCAGACTCAGGAAGGGCGCCCACAACGGGCGCCGCGACGCCGGTAGGGGCAAGCCCCTACCGGCGTGATGTTATGTGCTCAACCTGCTGGCGGAAGCACTCGGGGCAGATCCCGTGGCTTATATTCGGTCCTGAAAGGGGGCCTGGCTCCGTGCGCCACTCGTAGCCGCGGCGCACGCGGTTGCACCACGCGCACACAATTGTGAAGGTCGTCGGCTCTTGCTCGTCAGCTTTGGCGGCGCGTTTCGGCAGCATTGGCATTATCATTAGGTACCTCCCCAGCTCTTAGGAGCGGCAGTACCCTTTGAACGCCGCCGCCCCACGGATTGTTTCGTGGGGCGGCGATTTCGTGCTAGCGCTGTATGGAGCTTCGGCCTGTGGGTGGGGCCGAGGTAGGACTAAGGTTTTCCAGCAGCGGCGCTCGACCCCAGGCTAGGCGGCCAGGCTCAATTAAAGCTGTGGCGAACAGATCGTCGATACACGGGGACAACCAGTGAACGCGCTTCGCCAAGGCAGCGCATCTGCTCGCCCTGGCCGACAGCTGCGTGCTCAATCAGGCGTAGCAGCTCGTCGATCTGAAATGGCTTCAGCAGGGCCGGGTAGGCCTGCCAGGTGGCATCGTAGCGCAGGCGTTCGATCAGCCGAGCGTCGGTGCTGGTGAGCACAAGCGGCAGCGCGGCCCCGTTGTCGCTCATCAGCCGAGCCAGGAGCGCGCGCGCCTTCGCCGTGTCCTGCCACAGCTCCAGAATAATCAGGTCGGGCTGCAGGCCCACAAGATCCTCGTGCTGCGGCGGTGGTGGTGCCATGCAGACCGTGAGCCAGCCTTCGTCGCCTAGCATCTCGGAGAGCAGCGAGCGTACTGCCTCGTCACGGTCGAGCACCAAGGCCAGCTTGACAGGCATGGCTCCCCTCCCTAACCCTGGCAGCGAAGCACAGGGCTCGACGATGCGCTCACTATTTGTTCACCCGCTATGATACGCGTAGTATAGCAGAACGAAAGCGCGCGCCGTAGCGGGAGTATCAGGGCTGGCTTGTCAGGAATATCCCTATAGTTTGTCGCGGCGGGATGTTGAAGGAGGGGTCGTATGAACGGGGAGCTGTTCCTACAGGGGGCGTTGATCGGGCTGGCGATCGCAGCGCCAGTAGGGCCAATCGGCGTGCTCTGCATTCGGCGGACACTGGTAGACGGGCAACTGGCAGGCTTTGTGTCGGGGCTGGGCGCGGCCACGGCGGATCTGATCTTCGGGTCGGTGGCGGTGCTGGGCCTTGCGGCGCTGGCGGATCTGATGGTAGGGGTGAGCTTCTGGAGCCGCCTGTTAGGCGGAATCTTTCTCTGCTACCTGGGGCTGCGCACGCTGCGGGAGCGTCCGGCAGCGCAGCCCGCCAACACCTCGGCGCGGGGGCTGCTGGGCGCCTACAGCTCGACGCTGCTGCTCACGCTCACCAACCCGGCGTCGATTATCTTGTTCGTGGGACTGTTTGTGGGGCTGGGGGCGGCGAGCGAGGCCAAGGGCTATGGCGAGGGATTGCTGCTGGTGGCAGGGGTGTTTGTGGGCTCGGCGGGGTGGTGGATCACTCTGAGCGGCGCCGTGGGGCTGCTGCGCGGGCGGGTGACCCCTGCCGCGCTACGCTGGGTGAATATCGCGGCCGGGGTGATCATCCTGGGGTTCGGGGTGGTGGCGCTTATCTCGCTGGCGGTGTAAGGCCTTGGCGAAACATGCGGACGACGGTGTCGGCCATGGCGAGCGGCTCGGGCGCGTCGGTGCAGCTGCGGCGCCCCATGTTGGGGGCGCAGATCAGCGCGTAGAAAATACGCACCACGCTGGAGATGTCGGCGGCGGGGTCGAGCTCCTCGGCGGCGACGGCCTCGCGCACCAGGCTCACAACCACCTGATCAATCCGCAGCAGCCGATCGCGGGTGGCGGGGTTGCGCTCAAGGATGTCGATAATCTCGGGCATCCAGAGCTGCATGGCGATCGTGCGCCGCTCAAGCTGCACGCGCACAATGGTGTGCAGGATGCCAAGCAAACGGCCCAGCGGCGACTGGCCCGGCGCGACGGCGGCGACATCGGCGAACACGCTGTCGAGCAGCTGCGCGGCCATGGCGGCCACTAGATCCTCCTTGGTGGGAAACTGGCTGTAGAGCGTGGGCTTGGAGACGCCCACGCGGGCGGCGAGCTCCTCCATAGACATTGCGGCGTAGCCGCGCTCGGCCATAAGCAGGTGCGTGGCCTCAAGGATCTCCTCGCGGAGCAGCAAGCGGCGGCGCTCGCGGAGTGAGACTGTCATGGGGGTGTTGCGGGGGACGCTAGCCCCCCGCCCTTTGCTATGTTTTACCCCTGAACCTGGATCGCTACGCGGGCGCTCATGCCTGCCCGCAGCCCGGCGTCCTGGGCGTCGAGGGTGACGCGAACCGGGTAGGTGCGCACGTTGCCGAGCAGATTGGCCGTGGGCGCGATGTAGCTCACCACGCCGGTGAAGCGCTTGCCGGGAATGGCGTCCACCGTGATCTCCACGGGCATGCCCTCGCGCACGCGGGCCACATCGGTGTCGCTCACGTTCACCTCCACCCGCAGCTCGCTCACATCGACGATCTGCACGGCGGGCAGCGCGCCGCCCGCCGCGCTGTCGCCCACGTCTACGTTGATGTTCGCGACGATCCCGGCGAAGGGCGCCGTGAGCGTGGCCTTGGCCAGGTTGAGCCGGGCGGCCTCCACGGCGGTCTTGGCTTGTTCTACCTGGGCGCCGGCGCCCGCCAGCGTGGCCGTGCTGGGATCAGCGCTGGCACGATCAAGATTGGCCTGGGCGGCGGCCACGCCGGCGGCGGCGGCCTGCAGCCCGCCCGCGCGCTGGTCGCCCTTCAGCTTGTCGAGCTGGGCGCGCGCCTGGGCCACCTGGGCGGCCACGGCCGAGCGCTGATCGGCGCCGGCGCCGTCGAGCACGCGCTGCAGGTTGGCATCCGCAGTGCGCAGCTGGGCCTCGGCGGCCTGGAGCCCCTCGAGCTCGTTCTGCTTCGCCTGCTCGTAGCCCAGGCGAGCCTGCTCGAGCCGGGCCTCGGCGCTCTGCACGCCGCGCATCGCCTGCTGCTCGGCGTCGCTGGCCGCCTTCGGTAGCTCGATGCCGAAATCGTCGAGCTTGCGCTCCAAATCGCGGTTCTTCCAGTAGATCTCGGAGTAAAGCTTCTGCGCGTCGCGCACGGCGTTAGCGGCCAGGTCGATCTGGAGCTCGGCGTTGGTCTTGCCGGCCGACAGGTTCGTGCGCTGGATCTCAAGCCCGGCGCGGGCCTGCTCCACCGCGCTCTGGGCCGTGGTGAGATCGGCCGACTTTGGGCCACCTTCCACCTCGACCTGCTGCGCGAGGGCGCTCTGGAGGTTGGCCTCGGCGGCGGCGATGTCCTGGTCGGTGACGCTGCCGCGCGTCTGGCGCAGCCCGGCCTGGGCCTGGGCCACCTGGGCGCGCGCAGCGGCGATCTCCTCATCGCTGGCGCCCTCCAGCAGCCGCTCGTAACCGGCCTGGGCCTGGGCAAGGCCCGCCTCGGCCTGGCGCACAGCCAGCTCTAGCTCGGCGGTGTCGAGCCGAACTAACTCCTGGCCCGCGCGCACCTGGGCGCCCTCGTCTACCAGGATGGCGGCCACAACGCCAGGCACGCGGAAGCTTAGCTCTGCCGACTGGCGGGCCGTCACTTCGCCCGATGCGCTGACGCCAACATTGATCGTGGGCGCGCCAGCGGGACTGTCGGCGGCGGGGGCAGCGGCGGGGGCAGCTTCCGCCGCACTCCCAGCGGGGGCGGTGGTGGGCAACACCATGGTGGGCACAGCGGCGGCGGCGGGGGCTGCCGTGGGCGAGGGGGCGGCCGCCGCGCAGGCGCTCAGGGCGAGCGTAAAGGCGATCCCAAGCAGGGCAAGTCGTTTGTGGCTCACAAATGGCTCCAGTTTCTTCACAGATGACACAGCGCTGTCACCCTGAGCGGAGCGAAGGGTCTTTCCATAGGCTGGGAAAGATGCTTCGCTGCGCTCAGCATGACATTACGTGCTAGTCGGCCGAGGGCTCCGAGAGCGGTGTGCTGCTCGACTCCGCGACAGCATCGGCTTGCTTGCGGCGCCGCAGCAGCGCGGCGAAGCCCGTGGTCACGGTATCGAGCAGGCTGTAGACCGTGGGCACCACCAGCAGGGTAAGCACCGTGGAGGTGGTCATGCCGCCGATCAGCACCCAGGCCAGGCCCTTGCGGAACTCGCTGCCCTCGCCGGAGGCGAAGACGTGGAGGCCTAAGGCCGTGGGGATGGCGCCCGCGATCAGGGCGAGCGAGGTCATCAGGATGGGGCGCAGGCGGATGGCGCCCGCCATCCGCAGGGCGCTGTGCTTATCGAGCCCGAGCTGGCGCAGGCGGTTGGTGAAATCCACCAGCAGGATCGAGTTTTTTACCACGAGGCCCAGCAGCATGATCAGGCCGATCATGCCGGTGATGTCGAGGTCGATGTCCACGATGCGCAGCGCCAGGAAGGCTCCGATGAAGCTAAACGGCATGGCCATCATGATCACGAGGGGCTGCGAGAACGAGCCGAACTGCGAGGCCAGCACCATGTAGACGAACAGCACCGAGAGGCCCATCGCCAGGATCAGCGACTCAAAGCCCTCGCTAGTCTCCTGGAGCGTGCCCACGTAGCTCACCACCACGTCGTTGGGGATGCCCAGGGCGGCGATCTTCGGCTCGATCTCGGCCTGCACATCGCTGAGGTTGCGGCCCTCCAGATTCGCGCCGATCAGCACCTGATTCAGCCGGTTGAAGCGGCGGATCGTCACCGGGCTGGAGGCCACCTCCACGCTGCCGAGGGCGCTCAGGGGCACCGCGCCGGAGCGGGTGGGCAGGCTGATCGCGCCCAGCGCATCGACGCTACTGCGATCTTCCGGCTCTAGGCGCACCACCACATCGGTGTCCACGCCGTTCTGGCGCAGCACCGTGGCGCGGTCGCCATTGATCAGGGCGCGCACCGATGAGGCGATGTCGTCGTTGGTAACGCCGAGCTCGCCGATGCGGCCAGGGTCGGCGATGAAGCGCAGCTCGGGCTTGCCGGCCTGATAGTTGGTGTCCAGATCCACCAGGCCGGGCACTGGGGCCAGGGCAGCGCGCACCGCCTCTACCACAGGGGCAAGCTCTGTGAGCGGGCGGGTGCTCTGAAGGCTCACCTGTAGCTCGCGGCCAGCCACACCCGTGTTGGTAGGCTGGAAGCTCGGCAGGGCGAACGAGAGGCGCGGCAGAAAGCCAAGCTGGCCGCGCAGGCGCTCCTGGGTAGGAATGGTGGGCGTCTTGCCTACCAGGATCACAGAGAACTCGGCCCGCTCGGGGTTGCCGGCGAAGCCCACCTCGGAGATCACCGTGTCCACAGCGGGGTCGGCCAGCAGCACCTGCTCGGCCTGTTGGGCGAGCCGATCCGTCTGCTCCAGGGTGGCGCCAGGCGTGGCCTGGAAGCCCATAACAAACTCGTGCGGGTCCTGCTCGGGGAAGAAGGTAAACTTCAGGCCGCTGGCAACAACACCGCTGAAGAGCAGCACGACCACAGCGGCGGCCACCACGAGCATGCGGTTGCGCAGGCTGCTCAGCGTCCAGCCCAGCATGCGGCCGTAGAAGCGGCCCATGGCGCCAGGATCCTCCTGGGCCTCGTGCAGCAGTGAGGCGTCGCGATCCGCGTGATCGCCTGTGGCCTGCACCAGATTCAGGCCTGGCACAGCCTCGTAGCGGGCCGCATCCTTCTTCTCCTTAAGCTTGACATTGGGGAAGACGTTGGCCGACATCATCGGGGCGAGCGTGAAGGCCTCCACCAGCGAGAGCAGAATGGCCACAGCCACCACCAGACCAAACGACTTGAAGACGATGCCCGCCGTGCCCTCGGCGAACGTGACGGGCACGAACACCGCCACGATCGTGAGCGTCATCGCCACCACAGAGAGGCCCACCTCCCAGGTGCCTTTGGAGGAAGAGACGCGGGCGCTCTCGCCGCGCTCGATGTGGCGGAAAATATTCTCGCGCACCACGATCGCGTCATCGATCACCAGGCCCACGCAGAGCGAGAGCGCCAGCAGCGTGATCAGATTGATCGTGAGCCCAAAGAAGGGCATAAAGATAAAGGTGCCGATCAGGATGATCGGCAGGCCGATCATGGTGATGATCGTGCTGCGCAGGTTGCGGAAAAAGAGCAAGACCACCAGGAAGGCCGCGATGGCGGCGAAGATCAGCTCCTCGATCGAGCTGTCTACGGAGGCCTGCACATCCACGGCGTCGTCCTGGGGGATGGTGTAGGTGAGGCCAGGGCGCGCAGCGAAGACTTCTTCCAGCGCGGCGCGCACATTATTGGCTACAGCCACGGTGTTCGAGCCGGACTGCTTGCGGATCTGTAGCACGATCGCATTGCTGCCATCGAGGCGTGAGTAGCTCTCGGGCTCGGCGACGCCATCCTCCACGCGGGCCACATCGCCCACCCGGTAGCTGGTGCCGGTGATCTGGATCTTGGCGATGTCGTCGGGCGACTGGAGCAGCGAGGGGGCGCGCAGGCCGATCGCCTGGTCGCCCTGCGTGATCGAGCCGAGGCCGAGGTTGGCGTTGGCCTGGCGCAGCGAATTGCTGATCTGCACGGGCAGGATGCCGTAAGCTTGAAGCTTCTCCAGGTCCATCAGCACATTGATCTGGCGCGTCTCGCCGCCGCTCACCTCTACCGAGCCAACACCTTGGGCGCGCTGGAGCAGCGGCACGACCTCTTCGTCTAGGATGCGGCGCAGCTCCAGGGGCGACTGGCCCGCCGTGCCGGCGACCGCCACCGACATAATCGGGTCCTGGTTCGGGTCGAAGCGCTGAAACACCGGCTGGCGCACGTCACGCGGGAGGCTGGGGATAACCGCGTTCACCTTCTCGCGCACGTCCTGGTCGATCAGGTTGATGTCGGTGCCGGCCTTAAACTGCAGGATAATCACGGCGAGGCCGTCGCTGGCAGTAGCAGTAATATCTTCCAGGCCGGCGAGGGTGTTGACCGCCGCCTCGATCGGCTCCACCACCTGGTCGGATACGCTCTCGGGGCCGGCGCCGGGGTAGACCACCGCTATCGACATGACGGGCACGTCGATGTCGGGGAGCAGATTCACGGGGGTGGTGCGGAAGGCGAGAATGCCAAACGTAATAATCGCCAGCATGATCATGGTGATGAACACCGGCTGGCGGATCGAGACGTCCGAGATGGCGAGCCCGTGAAGCGGCTCGTGCTGCGGCCTGGGTTCGGTCATGGCCTGCTCCTGGGTAGTCTAGCGGCGCACAGGGAGTACAACGTGCTAACTTTACTCTACCGTAAACTGTTCTGACGCGCAAGTAGGAAACGCAAAGGATCGTTTTTGAGCACGAAGGGCGCGAACGGGCACGAGTAACCGTTTGGACCACGAAGGGCGCGAACGGGCACGAAAAGCGCGAAGCGGTGTGGGTGCGGCTTCGCGCCCTTCGCACTACTTCGCGCTTTTCGTGGTCCAGACGATACTACCGTCCGCCGAACAGCCCCCCGAGAATATCGAGGATGGGGTTGCCGGAGCCCTGGGCAGGCTGGCGGGTTGGCTGCGCGTCGCTGGTGGCGGGCGGGGCGTCGGGCAGG
>Ga0136636_10002216_pt1 | contig 11572 bp, 6 predicted proteins | sample AntDrymUQ8522106_2_FD_104653 | JGI IMG/M metagenome (GOLD analysis project Ga0136636, IMG submission 104653) | Polar desert sand microbial communities from Dry Valleys, Antarctica - metaG UQ852 (21.06) | ecosystem: Environmental > Terrestrial > Soil > Desert | place: Antarctica: Dry Valley... | reverse complement strand
TCTCGGTTGCCGGTGGCGTTTTATAAGGCCCGCCCACCATGCCCATCACTGCCCCCAACCTCGCCGAGCGCAACTTCCAGGACATCGTGCGCGAGGCCCTGGCCCGCGTGCCGGTACACACCCCCGAGTGGACACAGCTGGCCCACAGCGACCCCGGCGTGACCCTGGTCGAGCTGTTCGCCTTCATGACCGAGAGCCTGCTCTACCGCAGCAACCGGGTGCCGGAAAACAGCCGCCTGAAGTTCCTCAACCTGCTGGGCCTGCCCCTGGCACCCGCCACACCGGCGCGCGGCCTGGCTGTGTTCAACAGCAAAAAAGCCCAGCCCACCAGCACCACGCTGGCAGCGGGCTCCGAAATCCGGGCCGGCAATATCGCCTATCGCACCGCGCACTCCATCGATGTGCTGCCAATCGAGGCGCGCGCCTTTGTGAAATATGCGGTCGCCGACAGTGCCGCCGACCAGGCCTACTACCAGTTGCTGTATGCCGCCGCCGAGGTCGAGCACCCGGACGCAAAGCTGAGCATGTACGAAACGCGTGTGCTCGATGGGCGCCAGAGCGTGGATCTCACGTTGGACACGGTGGACGGTGTCTTGTGGCTGGCACTCTTGGCCCCTAAGGGCGCGGCTTTGGACGAGGTGCGAGCAGCACTTGGCGGACGCACCCTCAGCCTGGGCCTGATGCCCTATGTGGACGATGCGCCCGCCACGCTCGCCACACAAGGACTGGGCCGCGTGGCCTCGGATGGCGCCGCCTCGGCCCTGCTACGTTTTGAGATGCCAGTGCTGTCCAGCAGCAGCGCCACCTACCAACCGCGCCCTGCGCGCAACAGCGACGATGTGCTAGCCGGCCCCGGCGTGGTGGAAATCACGCTGCCGGCCAAAGACCAGCTCGGCACCTGGGACAACCTCGACCCGCTCGAAGCCGGTGTCGGTGACCGGCCACCTGCGCTGGACGATTCGGTGGACGCAGCACGCGTGCTGAGCTGGCTGCGCATAGTGCCCTCATCGGCGGCACGTGCGCGCTTTTTGTGGGCCGGTGTGAATGCGGTGGGCATAGACCAGCGCATAGCGGTTCAAAACGAATTGATGGCCGAGGGCACGGGGCGCACCGACCAGGCCTATGCGCTTTCTCGCCCGGGTGTGGTGGCGGGCTCGGTGCGGGTCGATGTGATCCTGAACGGCCAGGTGCAGCGCTGGAGCGCCATTGACGACCTGATGGCCGCAGGGCCCGAGGTGCGCACCCTGGACCCGCAGCGCGCTCCCGGCCAGGTCTGGCAAGACACGCGGCCCAATCTGGTCTATAGCGTGGACGCCGAGACCGGTGTGGTGCGCTTTGGCGACGGCCTGCATGGCAGCCGCCCGCCACTGGGGGCGCGTCTGGTGGTGCATTACGACATCTGCGATGGCGCGCGTGGCAACGTCGCCGCCGGCACGGTGACCAGCGGCCCGTCCCTACCGCCCGGCATCAAACCCGACAACCCGCTGCCCACTTGGGGCGGCAGCGATGCCGAGGCAGTCGACGGCGGGGTGCGCCGCATCAGCAGCTTTATTCGCCACCGCGACCGTCTGGTCACACAAGACGACTTCGAGCAAATTGCCCGCAGCGCGCCGGGCGTGGACCTGGCCCGCGTGGAGGTGCTGGCCGCCTACCACCCCGACCTGGGCGACAGCGAACCGGGCGATGCGCCGGGCGTGGTCACCCTGATGCTGGTGCCGCGGAATGACCCACGATCTCCCGACACGCCGTCTCCCGACCGCGCCATGCTCGACACCCTGTGCCGGTACCTAGACCCGCGCCGCTTGGTGACCACCGAGCTGGTGTTGCGCGGGCCTATCTATGTGCCGATCTGGCTGTCGCTGGGCATCACCGTGGCCGGTGGCTTTGCCACGCCCGATGTGCGCGACCGGGTCAAGGCCCGCATCACCGAATACCTAGCCCCGGCCCGCCTTTTGCATGGCCAAACCAGCGAGGCCGACAGCGCCCTGAACTACCCCGGCATGGAAGACGGCTGGCCCCTGCGCAAAGCCGTGAACAAACTGGAGCTGATGGCCGAGGTGAGCCGCGAGCCGGGCGTACTGAAGGTTGACGAGCTACTCCTGGCGCAGGGCGCAAGCGGCGCAGTGGCCACCGAAGTGCCGATGCGCGGTCTGCAACTGCCGCAGATTGCAGGGCTGTCGGTGGAGGTTGGCAGCGCGGTGGCACTGGAGACCTTGCGCGGCACTGCTGCAGCCTCAAGCACTTCGTCCAGCACGCCCGAGCGCCGTGTGGTGCCTGTTCCCGTCATCCCCTCGGAGTGCTGACGTGAAAGACGCCAACGGCAGCCACTTCGAACTCCTGCTCGGCGAGTCCGATTGGGGCCGTTGCACGCATGTCGATGGTGATGGTGTGGAAGCCACCTTTGCTGAAAGTTGGGCCACCGCTTCGGGGCGCGACAAGCTGCCGCTGGCCTTTGATGCCGCAAGCGGCGCACTGTCGCTGGCCGGGCGAATTTCGCGCTTTCGTGCCTCCGTTAGCGACACGCCCCCTGACCCTGCGGTGCGCATGGGCGCGGCCATGGACGCCTATGGCAGCGTCTACTGGGTGGCCGATGGCGGTGCGCGCATCGACGTGCTGTCCAGCGGTTCGCGCAGCGTGTCCCTGTATGTGCTGGCGAACCCGGCACCGCTCGCAGAGCCATCCGTTAAAGGCGGTTTTACAGCGCTGGCGCGCGCGCCCGCTGCCAAGCGTTTGCTGCGTGGTCTGGCTGTTACACGCGAGGGCTATTTGGTGGCCGGCTGCAAGGGCGGCTTGCAGGTGTTTGACCTGATGGCCGGTGGTCCGGCACTGCAACTGGCTTGGCCTGCGGCATGGCCCTTCAACCCGCACTGTCTGGCGCCACGGCCGTGTGGCGGCGTGGCGGTACTGGACATCCAGCAAGGTTGGCCAGGCCGGGTCTGGATGCTGGACCGGCGCCTGGGCATGCAGGCCACGTTCCCGGTAGAGCCCGACAGGCCCTCAGCCTTTGCCAGCGCGGCATCACCGCTGCCGCCTCCGTCTGCACAGGCAACTAAGAGCCCCTGGTTTGACCTGCACATCGACGCCATGGGCGGCAGCAACCCCATCGCGCTGTTGGTGCTGGTAGACGATGCGGTGCTGATCATGGACGGCGCCGGGGCCGACGGCTTTGCACTGGTCACGCTCTACGTGGACGGGGTGGCCGTGGCCCGGCAATCCACCCGCGTGGTGCTGGACCTGATCGATCCTTCCGACCGTGCCGACTTCGTGCTGCGCGGCTTCGACTGCGCGCTGGCACCCCGGCCACCGCAGCAGCCGCAACGCCTGGTGATCGCCGCACAAGATGGCAACCAGTGCTATGCGTTTGATCTGTTGCGCGGCAGACCGGCCCTGACACTGGACCCGATCGACAGCTATTTGCCGATGCGCCGCTTCGGTGGCAAGGGCCTGGTGCAGCGCGCAGCACAAGCCGCAGATATTTCAGTGACGCAAGACACGGGTTTGGTCTACGACGGTGCGGGCACCTGGCTGCCATTGGTGTCACAGTCACGCCCCCGATTCGAGCCCAGCGCCACTTTCCAAACGCCCGTGCTGGACAGCGATGTGCCGGACTGCACCTGGCACCGGCTGGTCTTCGACGGTTGCATTCCACCGGGCTGCGGCGTACGCATCGAGAGCCGCGCCGCCGACAGCCTGGCAGCGCTCGCCGACCAACGCTTTCAGCCCGAGCCGCAGCCCATGTTGCGGCCCCAGGGCTCTGAGTTGCCCTGGTTGCGCGAAGCGCCCGGCACCGTCACCGATCTGGCGGCCGGGCGGGGCTCCTGGGAGCTGTTGTTCCAGCACACCCAGGGCCGCTATCTGCAACTCCGGCTGACCCTCATCTGCCAGGAACTCGGCACACCCCGGCTTGTGGCGCTGCGGGCCTGGTGCCCCCGCTTTTCTTACCTGCGCGAGTACCTGCCTGCGCTATACCGCGAAGACGCACTATCCGCTGATTTTCTGGAACGCTTCCTGGCCAACTTCGAAGGCATGTTCACCAGCCTGGAAGAGCGCATCGTGGCGGCCACTGCGCTGTTTGATGTGCGCAGCGCACCCGACGCCACGCTCGACTGGCTCGCCTCCTGGCTCGGCCTGGTGCTGGACCCGGCTGTGCCCGCTGCACGCAAGCGCTTGCTGATTCGTTTTGCTGTGCAGCTTTTTGCCTACCGGGGCACCACCCAGGGCTTGCGCCTGGCCACCGAACTGGTGCTGTCCAACTGTGTGAAAGCCGAAGACTTTGCCCTGCCCGCAGGTTCGCAAGACCAGCCCTACGGCATCCGCATCATCGAGCGCTTTTTGACGCGCCGCCTGCCACCCAAACTGTTGGGCGAGACCGTGATCGATACTCCGCGCTGGGTGGCACTCGAACAGCGTTGGTCGCCCGCACAAGGCGCGGAAGGGCTGCAGCAGCGCTATGACGCGGCACTTAGCGCGGCAGGCCTAAACAGCGCTGTCTTCAGACCGATCCGACCCGCCGAGTCAGCCGCGCAGGCAGACATCTGGAGTGCCTTTTGCATGACCACACTCGGCGCGGTGCCGCAACTCGCCACGGCCTTGCGCAGCGCCTGGCAGAACCACCTTGCGCCCATGACTCCGACAGGTGACAGGGGCCCCGACCTGCCGGGTTTTTGGCCGGTGGATGCCGAGCAGCAGGAGCTTTGGAGAGAGTTCTTGGCAAACGGCTTGGCGCCTGAACACAAACGCTGGCTGGCGCGCTGGCAGTCCTTCATTGCGCGGCGTTACCAGCGTGCCAACCACCCCGCATTTATAGCGGCCTGGGGCAACTGGCCCTCGTTCGATTTGCTGCCCGCGCCCGACCAAATGCCGCTGAACGCGGCAGCGCTGGCGGACTGGACCGTGTTTGAAACCCGGCTGGTGACCATGGCCCAAAACGCCCACCGCTTCAGCGTGCTGCTGCCCAGCAGCGGCCCGCTGGCTGATGCCGCTGCGCTGGCTCAACAAATCGACTTTGCCCAGCGCGTGATTCGGCTGGAGAAACCGGCCCACACCACTTTTGATGTGCGGCCCTACTGGGCCATGTTTCGCATTGGGCAGGCACGCGCCGGGCTGGACACGCTGCTCGGCATTGGCAGCCGCGCACCCGGGTTGGCACCGCAGCTCATCATTGGATCAGGCCATGTCGGCGCCAGCCGCGTGGCTGTTGGTCAGCAGGCACCGCGTGATCGCCTGCTGCTGGCTTATTGAAGTGACCACGATCGGAGGACACCATGGCATGCTGCGCCCCATCCAACAGCCCCGGAGCCGGAGCCGCCACGACTGACAGCTGCAAGCGCGTCAACTACACGCTGGGCATGCTGATGGGCGTGGACGACTTCGTGCAAGAGCAGGCCTACAACGGCACGCGCCGCCGCGAGCTTGCGCGAGAGGTGCTGGGCTACGGCACCGTGCACGGGCTGGAAGTGATCGTCGAGGATGATGGAGACAAAGGGTCGCGCCTGCGCGTAACCCCCGGCATGGCGTGGTTGCCCTCGGGCACACCGGTCTGCGTGGACAGCGACCAGTGCGCGAACCTCAACGACTGGCTGGCCGCCAACGCCAAAGAGGTGCTGAAGAAAATTGTCGGCAGCCCTCCCTCCATCTCCCTCTTTGTCGTGCTGGCGTATGTTCAATGCCTGACCGACAACGTGCCGATTCCAGGCGAGCCCTGCCGCAGCGACGACGAGCTGATGGCGCCCTCGCGCATCGCTGAGAGTTTTCGCCTGGACCTGCGCCTGGACCCACCGGCACAGCGCGAGGAAGACGCGCTGCGCGATTTTGTGGAGTGGCTGCTGGGACTGCCCTTCACATCCAGCTCGCCAACCCTGGACGAGGCCAGCTTTGTTGCACAGCTGCGCGCTGCGGCGCAGGACTGGCTCAACCCGAGCTCTCCCCCAACGACCACGTCGCCCCCGACACTGCCCACGGACTATGTGACTGGCAGTGCCCCCGCTGGCACAACCGAAGCCCTGCTGCGCACCGCGCTGCGCCTGTGGACCACCGAGCTGCGTCCGCTGTGGATGGCCCGCCCGGACTGCAGTTGCAATGCCCCACCGATTCCGCCCGCCGATGACGCCGTGTTGCTGGCGCAGTTGGATATCACGCTGATGCCCGCCACTGCAAACGGCACGTGGCAAGTCAGCGACCAGAGTACCGAGCCGGTGGTGACGGACGAGAGCCGCCGCCCCATCCTGCTGAGTCTGCGCATGGTGCAAGAGCTGATGCTGCGGCAATGGAACTACGCGCCGGGTGAGGCGGTGGTGGCCGAGACGCTGTTCGGCCAGTTGCCCGACCCCGGCCTGGCCATGACCTATGCCCGCAGCGACCACACGCACGGTAGCCCGCAGCTGCCAGCCTTGGGAGGAGATTTGTCTGGCACGCTGCAGGATGCGCGCATTGAGAGCCTGCAAGGCATTCCGCTGGCCAGCACCAGCCCGGTCATGGATGGCCAGGTGCTCACCTATGAAGCTGGGCAGTGGGTGCCGATGGATCTGCCAGCACCGGTGGTGCTTTCGCCCGACCCTGCGCCACTGCCGGGGCAAACCGGTCCTGCTGGACCTACTGGACCTACTGGACCTACTGGACCTGCAGGGCCTGCAGGGCCCAATGGTCCTTCTGGTCTCGCTGGTCCGCCCGGCCCTGCGGGTGCGGTGGGTCCTGCTGGCCCTGCGGGCGCGAATGGCGCCAATGGAGCGCCTGGTCCTGCGGGTCCTGCCGGGCCTGCAGGCCCCACAGCAGGGGGGCAGTTTGTCGGTCGCGGCACCGACGCACCTTACCAGATCGTAGTGGCAGGCGAAATTCGCATCGTCACGGTCAACCGCAATGCCACGCTGACCCTGTCTCCCCCCGAGGGCTACGGAAAACTGGACGGCAAGGTGGCGTCCGTTGGGGCCGGTGATTTGACGCGGATGCTGGTCACTTTTGCAGCCAGCGTCACTAGTGCAGACAAGCTGCCGAACTACATCGTCAAGCTCACGCCGGTCTGGCTTGAGGGCACCAAGGTCGGCTTTCGTCTGTACCTCAACGGCGCGGTGCGGGTAACCGGCCCCGACACCATCGGCTTTGAGGTGCTGGTGGTGGGTGACTCCCAACTCGTTGATGGCACTTTTGTGTTGGGCATCCAGCTCGAAGTCAGCAGGTACGCATCATGACGGCCAGCACCGCCCCCAGCAGCCTGGGCACAGCGCTGTCGGAGCGGGCAATCCGCGACGTCAACTTCTTCAATGGGCGCCTGGTCACCAGCCGCGACATGGCGCGTACCCAGCAAGCGCGACAAGAGGGCGATGCGCGCCTGGGCCAGGGCATGGGCGCGGGCATCGTCCAAGGCCTGGAAATTGCGGTGGCTGATGCTGCCGCGCTGCAGGTCACGATCACGCCGGGGTTGTGCATCAACGCCGCCGGCCAAACCCTGTGCCTGGGTGCCAAGCAGACCCTGGGCCTGGTGGCCACCGCCGACACGGCCGCCGCTGCGGCCACCGGCAGCTTTGGCCGCTGCGGCATGCTCAGTGGCGGCGGCTATGTGCTTGGCAACGGGCTGTACCTGCTGGCTCTGGCGCCCCTGCGCAGCAGCGAAGGCAAGGCGCCGGTGCTGGCACTGGAGCCTGGCAATGCCCGCTGCAATACCGACAGCCTGGTGGAGGCGGTGCAGTTCCGCCTGATGCGCGTGGATGCTGCCCAGCTGGCCAAGCTGGGGCTGAACGCCAACCCGATCGGTGCGGCGGCGGTATCGCAATGGCGCAGCGCCGTGGCCTATGCCTGTTTTGGTTACCCGGCGCTGCTTGATGCGCATGCCAACTTTGCCACGGCACCGACCAGCGGCACGCTGTTAGACGCCATGCGCCAGAGCGCGCTGACCGAATGCGACGTACCGCTGGCCCTGGTCTACATGACGGCCGCTGCCGGTATTGTTTTTGTCGACGCCTGGGCGGTGCGCCGCCGTGTGGCGGGTGGCTCTGCTGCACAGGACTGGAGCGCCTGGTTCGGCCCCGGGCTCGATGCCTTGGGCGAGGCGCAGATGGCACAGTTTCAGCAGCAATTGGCCGAGATACCCACGGCTGCGCTGGCGGGAATCCGGGCCAGTGACTGGTTTAACTGGCTGCCACCCGCAGGCTTTTTAGACGCCAACGGAACACGCAGTGTGGACGGTCTGGCCTTCCTGGGCACGCGCCAACCTGTGCGTACGGTACCACTGGCGCCAGGGGATGTGCGCGCCCTGTTGGCGCAGGCGCTGCGGCGTGATGCGGTGCGCTTGGATTCCACATCCAAGCCGCGCATTCGGCTCTACCGGGTGGACGGCGGCCCGCAATGCTTTGTGCGTGAGGCACCCAACGCACCGCACGCCGAAGAGGTCTGGCTCGATGGCGAACGTGCCCGCCTGCCAGGTGTGCATGACGTGCAGGCTGCCATCGACGCGCTGCGCGGGCGCTTGTGCGGCCACATCAACGTCTGGCCCGGAGCCGATGTGCAGGGCCTGATCGACGCCCAGAAAGAGGTGCGTGATCTGTGCCTGTGTTTTGAGCCCGGCAACTACGCGTTCAAGGAGCCGCTGAGTTTGGAAAACTTTGGCCACGTGGTGTTGCAAGGCCACGGCGCCGCGTCCAAGCTGACCTGCGAGGGCAGCGAGGCGGCGGTGATCGTCAACGCCTGCCTGTCCTGCACAATGCTCGACATGGATTTCAGTGGCGGCAAAATCCGCTTCTCCAAGTTGGAACTGGCCACCGGGCTGTTGGGGGCGCTCACGGTGATCGACGTGCCGCAGGTGCGTATCGAGCGGGTGTCTGCCAATTGCCAGGACGAATCAGAGCCGGGTGCAGCCTGCATCGTGGTGCGACAGACTGAAAAAGGTAAGGACAAGTTCTTGGAGCCCAGCCGTGTCTACATCGTCGACTGCGCGTTGCAGGTTGGCGCGGCGCAAATCGGCATCCTCTGTGTGGACAACGCGCTGACAGACATCTGCAACAACCGCCTCATTACCCGCGATCCGTCCAAGCCAACGGAGCGCGGCATTGTGGTGGCCGGTAGCCGGGCATTGGAAGTCACCATCGCGCACAACCGGGTGGGTGGCGCGGCGCAGGGCATTGCCATCGGCCTTTCAGCGAAGGAAGCCGCAGCACTGAGCGTACAACGCGCCAGCGTCTGCCACAACAGCGTGGAAATTGCGCTGGGTGAACGCGACCTGAATAGCAACCGCTATGGCATTTTTATTGGCAATGCTGATTCGCTGGTGCTCAACCACAACCGGGTTCTCTTTGCCGACGACCGCCTGGCTCGAAAGATCCCCTTAGAGTCGATCCGCTTGAGCGGCGTCTACGGCCTGCACGTGAGCGTGCGCTCCAACCACTTGAGTGGCACGCTGACGGGCATCACATTCACTCCTCAGGAGCCGCTGCCGAAGCGCACGGAGGCCACCGTGGCCGACGAGACCAAACCGTGTATTTGGCTTTTTGATGGCAACCTGGCCGAGGGGGCCGACGCCGTGATTCAGGCCGATGGTGGCGTGCGCGAGCTGATCATTGACCGCGACAACATCAGGGTTTGACGGCCATGTACGATGTGTTCAACGTGCGTACCGTGGTAGGTGTGGCGATATGGGTCTGGCGTACTTGTGGGGCACCGAACGTCTCCACCTGGACTGACCGTGACCCATTGAACCTAGCGGGTTCGAATCCCGCGCACGTGGGAGTGGGTGTTCAAAACCTGCTCCCGAATTTTCTGTGCGGATGTCGTTGGGTATGAGCCCCATCAACGCCATCCGCACCGCCCGCGTGCCCCAGCGTCTGGCTGGCACCACGCAGCTGGGCCGGGGCCTGGAACAGTGGCTGGCTGCCTGCGATCCAGCCCACCACGGCCTGCCCCGCGATGCGGTCGTGTTGGTGCGGCGTTTGAGCACGCGCTGGAGCACCGTGATCTGCCCCGACACTTCCCAGCGTTATGCGCCCCTGATAGCCGTAATGGCCGGTGCCCGCCGCGCGGCCACCGCCGATGCCAACGCCGATGTGGTCTGGTTTGCCAATGAAGCCGAGCTGCTGGCCTGCATGGCACGCGATGCGCTGGCGGCCCGGCTTACCGAGCGCTGGTGGTGGCGAACCTTGCAACAGGGGCTGCCCGCACGGCTGGCAGGTCAACCCGCACTGGCGCGATGGCTGCAAAACCCGAAGCACGTGCCTCGCGCGCTGCAATGGATGGGTGCAGCAACGGCGCTGACATGGCTGCAAAGCGTGGGCGAAGCGGAGCGGGCTCAGGTGGTGGCGGCGCTGGCGCAGGTTTTTTGTCTGGCACCAGAGACCCCAGCCTGGGTGCTGGACGGTCGCTTGCCGGTTGGGGGCAGCAGCACAACCGACACGCTGCCAAACCTGCGGTCACGCGATCTGGCAGCCGAGCCTGGTAACGCTGCTCGCACACCGCAAAGTGCCAAGGAAACTGAGGGAGCTGCACTGCGCTTGCTCCACCTGTGCGCGGCCTTGACGCAAGATGCAGCGGCGGCCAGCTCACCAACGCGACTGCGGCTCTTGGCTGCGGTGTCGCTTCGAGTGCCCAGCCCTGATGCCGCGCCAAGGCCGCAAGCCGGAGCCCAGCCTTTGGTTGCAGAAACACCGCGCGCAGCCGAAGCCGACTGGCCTGTGCAGTTAGCGCCTGCGCTCGACCTCGAAGGCCAAGGCGTGGCAGCAGAGGCCGTGGCGCGTGTTTCGACGGATGCTGCACAAGGGGTGCCAAGTGCAAAACCTGTGTCCAAAGGCCCTGCACAGACACGGTTGACCCCACCGATTGCGCACGCCAAAAGGCTGTCCCTGGCGCGAGGCGCATCCCCGCCGGAGCGCGACGTTGAGGCCCTGGCAGGTAGCCAACCACTCACTCTTCTCCACACCCGCCACGGCGGCCTGCTGTTCCTGCTGAATGCGGCATTGCAGTTGCAGCTCTACGGCGATTTCACGCAGCCACGCTTCCAAGGCCTGGACTGCCCGCCCTGGCGCTTTTTGCTTCTTGCGGGGCGGGCCTGGTGCGGGCCGGGCTTTCGGCGCGACCCGCTGCACGCCTGGCTGCTGCGGCGCTCAGCCGGTGCCCACCAATCTGTTCCGCTGGCCCTCTGGCCGCAGTTGCATGCGCGCCTGGCACAGGCCTTGGATGGCGGCCAAGCACCCCGCCGGGCGCTGCGCCAGATGCTCGGGCTGTCGGCCAGACTGCAAGACACGGGCGAGCGATTGGATTTGTTTTTTTCACTCACCGAACTGCCGCTGGTGGTGCGCCTTTCGGGCCTGGACCGCGACCCGGGCTGGATACCAGTGGCGGGCTGCGATGTGCGTTTCCATTTCGATTGACAGCCATGCCCTCGCCCATCCCTTCGCCAATTCAGTCGCCCCCCCTCAGCGCGCAACAGCACCTCACGTTGTGGTCTTTGCGCAGCGCGCTCTCGCTGATCCTGCATGCCAGCGATCGCCTCGGCCCGTTCGAGGAACTGGTGGAGCGCCACCCGGCTCTGCTCTTGCACATCAACGCCGCCGCACGCGCCGGGCTGGAGGGCATGCTGCTGCCACAGGCCCTG
>Ga0136636_10002215_pt1 | contig 11573 bp, 10 predicted proteins | sample AntDrymUQ8522106_2_FD_104653 | JGI IMG/M metagenome (GOLD analysis project Ga0136636, IMG submission 104653) | Polar desert sand microbial communities from Dry Valleys, Antarctica - metaG UQ852 (21.06) | ecosystem: Environmental > Terrestrial > Soil > Desert | place: Antarctica: Dry Valley... | reverse complement strand
TTCTTGTCGAGGCGCAGCGCCAGCGCCATGCCGACGCCGATCGACAGGCCCTGGCCGAGCGATCCGGTGACCGCTTCGATGCCGGGAATCGACAGGTCCGGGTGACCCTGGAGCAGGCCGTTCAGGCTCTTCACTTTGGTCAGCTCTTCGCGCGGGATCCAGCCCAGTTCGCACAGTGCGGCGTACTGGATCAGCGCCGCGTGGCCCTTCGAGAGGATCAGGCGATCGCGCTCGGGACACTTCGGGTCGGCCTTGTTCAGCTTCATTTTGTGAAAATACAGTACAGCAATCGTCTCGGCCAGCGAGCTCGATCCACCCAGATGACCGGCCTTGCCGACGCCCATCATGTCGAGCAGGTTGTAGCGGAGCTTGAGGGCCTTGCCCTTGAGTTCCTTGATCAATGTTTCAGTTGCCACGTGGTTCTCCTTTATCAAGTCTAAAATTCCAAAAATACTTTCAACATTTTTTACTGAACTTGTAAATTCTGAAAGCCTTCACGCCGAGGTTAACGCAAAATCGTCGCGATAAATTCTTTGCGGAGCCACTGTGGAGCGTGCGCGAAACAACGCCAAATCATAACGGCGTCTATCAAACTAACCCCTGTTCTCCTGGACATCGACTCTTGTAACTTGTGTGACATGTTATTAACGCACTGCGCTCTTGTGTTGTCAATTAAAACTTCCTATAGCGGCGTGCTTCTGAAGAAGATGCCCTTCCCGGATATCACCCGGAAGGACATCGAATTAGCCATGCATTCAAAACACCGTAACAGATCTCTATGTACCCGTTTCTCCGGTCACGCTGTCACACTTCGGCCTTGCACCCGCCCACTACTATGAGCTGGAATGCGGGCAACGCCCCTGGACAGTTGGGTTTTTCATCGTGAGTGCGAACCGACGACGTGCCTCATGGCATGTATTGCCCGCCATTGACCTCGAGGATCTGTCCGGTCACATAGCCGGACAGTCGTTCCGAGGCAAAATAGAGAAAGGCGCCCACACACTCGTCGACCGTGCCCAACCGTTTCATGGGGATCGTCAGGCGCATGGATTCAAGTTGCTCCGGGGTCGAGAATTTCTCGTGGAAGGGCGTTGTCACCACGCCGGGCGAAACTGCGTTAACGCGAATGCGCTGGCCGACGAGTTCCTTGGCCAGACCCTTGGTCGCAGTGCTCACAAAACCCTTGGATCCGGCATACATGGCCGCGCCCGGACCGCCGCCAGTGCCTGCAGCAATGCTGGTCAGGTTAATAATGCTGCCGCCGTTAACCATGTGGGGCACGGCGTACTTGGTACACATCAACATCGAGCGTACGTTAAGGTTGACGATCTCGTCGAAGACCTCATCGGTGATTTCAGCGATTGGCACGCGCTGCACCAGCGCACCCGCGTTGTTGATCAGTACGTCAATATGTTTGAAGCGTTCGACAGTGGCCTTCACCACACGCTCGCATTCGGCGGAGTGACGCAGGTCACCCTGCACGACCAAGGCCTCGCCTCCGGTCTCTTCCACCGCCCGCGCTACCGCCGTCGCAGCGTCCTTGGAGCTGTTGTAATGTACCACCACCTTGCAGCCGAGGGCCCCCAATGCCTTTGCACAGCCAGCGCCGATGCCCGTTGACGCGCCCGTTACGAGAACCACCTTGCCTTTTAAATCATCCATTTGAATAACCTTTCACTGTCTGGTTGTTACCGCATGATAGTCCAGCATGTCACTGGGCTGACCGATTAGGTTGAACATCTCTGCCAGAGGCTCGTCGCCTGCGCGTCAGGTGCGAAATCAGTGCGGCGACGTCATCGGTCCTCTTCTATTTCACGTAAAGATCTTTCATTTTCGCCGCGAAGTCGTCGTAGAGCGCGACCAGGCGATCCTCGAGTGCGTCCTTCTCCGGATCGACCGTATGGGCTTCGGCTTCGTACCAGGCCAGGATGGACTTAAGCCCCTCGTGCAGCGAGACGTCGGCCTTGAACTCAGGCGCTGCGCTGCGCAGCTTGGAGTTATCGAACAGACCGGCAAAGGTCTTTTCGAAATAAAGATGCGCGCACAGATTGGGCGCCGCGCTGTACAGCAGTTCCGATGGAATATGAATAATCTTCGGCGCCTTGCCGACCAGGCGCCCGAACTCGAGGTAGAGATCCTCCCAGATACAGCGCTCATCGCTGGTCACGTGAAAGTCCTCGCCGAAGGTCTTGGGGTTGCCAGCGATGGCGACAAAGCCCTTGGCCAAATCGGGGACGAAGGTGAAGTTCCAGGACGTGCTGCCGTCGCCGAACATCACCAGCGGCTTGCCGCGACGGATGCGGTCGACGATGCCAAAGTTCTGACGCAGGACACCGATGTTTACCGCGCCCGGGCCATAGGTCAGCGAGGGACGGACGATGGTGATCGGCAGCTTATCCTGCTTGATCGATGTCCACAGCGGCTTCTCCATCTCGGCTTTATTGAAGGCGTAAGAGAATACCGGGTCGTCCCACGGCGTTTCCATGGCTTCGACGGTCGGGACGCTGCGGTAGGGCCGCTTGTATGCGGCGATGCTCGAAGTGACGATGATGTGCCCGGCGTTGCCGCCGAAAGCGCGCGCGGTCGAGCGCGCGTCGTCGGGGGTAAAGCAGATCATATCGATCACAGCGTCATAACGCGTGCGCTGCATCGCCGTTTCGAATTCGTCGCGGCGCATGCGGTCGCCGACGAGCCTTTCGACATCGCCGGCAAAAGGCAGCGCTTTGCTGCCGCGGTTGAAAACCGCAACCTCGTGGCCTTTAGCCAGCAGTTGCCGAACGATTTCGCGGCTGATGACGCCGGTCCCACCCAATATCAATACTTTCATTTGCGCGCCTTTCCTTCTGTTGTTACTTGTTGATGACGTGACCCTCTACCGAATTGGGTTCGCTTCTCGGCTATATCAGATTCCCACCGGGATCGAACATCAGTTCAAAAGGCGGCGAGAGCACCTCAATCGCGGGATTGGCCCGCGCTTCCGGGAGCATGGATTCCGAGATGAAAATCTCGCTCATATGCAAAGTGTCCTTGATGCGCACGACGCGAGCCTGGGCAAGGTCACGGGCACAACTCGTTTTAACCGCAGCGAGGATGGCATCACGGTCGTCATCGACCACGACGGGCATACGCACGGTACCAGGCAGGTTCGCAGTCAGGCTGTTGACGTAACTCAACGGGAAATCGATCTTGTCGGCCAGCTTGCGGGTCGTGAAATCAGCTGCCCCCATACCGTTAGCATTGCCGTGGGTGCGCTCGGTCAAATCGAGCACCGCAATTCGGGTGATATCGGGACCGCCCGAGGCATAAGGCGAACAATATCGCCCGGTGATGTTGGGGTCCATGCCGTCACCCGAAATGTCCTTGCCGATCTGTTCGACGATCAGGACGTCGAATTGGTCGAACATGAATTTCGGCATGCACGCCTTGGCCTTGAGCAACAGCATCCTGTCGGTTTCCACCAGTTCGTTGGCTGGCATGGCGACGATCTCTGCAACCCGGTCATAGGCGTTTTCCACCGTTGCCACACCAAAGAGGATCGGCGCGCGCGCAAGCAAAATTTCCGTCATCGCCACGATATGCTCGGCCATGTACTTGAAGCTGTAGGCGTGACAGGACTCGGCACCTTTTTGCTTACCGAGGCCAATGGTGATCATCTTCACCACGCCGCTTTCATTGGGGCCGTGAAAGCAGGTATGCGGCTTGACACGGTTGATCACTACGATGCCATCGGCGTCGTGGGCGAATTTGTCCATATAGACTGGCAGACCATTATCCAAACGGCCGATCTGGACCACCTCCATCGAGGCCAGTATCTCGCAGCCGGCTGATGCTTCGGTGACCCCCAGATTAGCCAGGACGTCGCGTTGCCCCTCGCCGGTGGCACCGCCGTGGCTACCCATTGCCGGCACGATGAACGGTTTGCCGCCCCGCTTCTTGATTTCCTCGACGGTCACGCGAACCAGCGTTGGAATCTCCGCGACACCCCGACTGCCGACGCCGATGGCGATCCGCATACCCGGCTTGATCGTATCCGCCACGCCCGGCTTGGCCAGTTGATCGATCAAGGTTCCAGCCAGATCGACGACTTCGGGGCCAGCAAAGGACTGCCGGATCTTGGCCATACGCGGTAATGGGACGTTGCGCACGAAGTCCTTAATAAAACTCATCTCACCGGCCCCTATAGGACATTGCTTCAAACATCAAAGAATAGCGCCAAGGATAGAGATCATATATAGGATTTCTCGATTAGACATAATTGTTAATTCCTATGAATTGATCTCAAAACACATATCGCTAGCACAATAGTCTGCTCAGCCAACGGCCGCGAAGAAACCACCGATGAGAGCCGTCATCGCCAGCCAAAAGACGGCGATGCATTCAGCGACTCTCCCGCTCCATGGCATCCCACAAGCCCTGAAGATAGACGGCACCTAACGCGCGATCATACAAACCGTAGCCTGGGCGCCCTTTTTCTCCCCAAATCATCCGGCCGTGGTCCGGCCGCATGGGGTCCTCGAAACCGAGGTCATGATAGGCTTTCATAATCGCGCAGATATCGAGCGAACCGCATGCGGAATGCTGTCATCATTCTTGCCAAACCAACTAAAACCAATAAGCATGGCATCGGGCGGTCAACTCGCCAGCCAACCACCGTCGATAGCCACATCCGTACCCGTGATATAAGCGGCGGACGAGGAAGCCAGGAATACGATGAGGTCGGCGATTTCCTCTGGCTTGCCTGCGCGCCCCATGGGGGTCCGCGAGTCGATCAGATTCCGCCAGTACGGGTTGTCAAGCACAGGTTTTACCATCGGCGTCGCGACGAACCCCGGCGAGATGGAGTTGACGCGAATTCCACTCTTGGCCCATTCGTTCGCCAGACCCTTGGTGATCTGACAAACACCGCCCTTTGTAGCCGCGTAGATACAGCGTTCCTGGAGAACGATGTGGCTCTGCAGCGATGCAATGTTGACGATCGCGCCATGGCCTTGGGCTAGCATCACCTTCCCGACTTCGGAACAACAGAAGAACAACCCCTTGAGATTGATTCCTTCTATATAGTCCCAGTCGTCTTCCGTATACTCGATTGCCGGCTTCCTGATATTGACGGCTGCCGAGTTAACCAATACATCGATTTTTCCATTTCTGGATACGATCGATGAGACCATTCTCTTGATGTCGGCAATTTTTCCGATGTCGGCGGCCTCTGCCTCCGCATTCCAGCCCTCACCCGTCAGCTCGCGCACAACCGCCTCGCATTCGTCGCCATGCCTGCTCACCACGACGCAGCGAGCGCCTCTCTCGCAAAATTTCCGCACCGTAGATCGCCCGATGCCCTTGCTTCCGCCTGTGACCAGCACGACCTGTCCGGAAAAGTCATCCATTTCAGCCGCTACTCCTCAAAAGCAACATTTTCTTTGGTCTGGTCGCTAACCGCTAACGGCGGGCCAAATTTCCAGAAGGGCAAAACTCCCTTTTAAGGCTTTCGCCGCGTAAGGCGATCCGACTTTCTTACGAACGCAAGGCGCTATCGCCGATAGCGTTATCGGAAATCGTCTTAACCATATGCTCTTATTCGGGATACTCGCTGTTCGGCGCCCGTCACGGGCGTTTGATCAAAGCTATGCCGAGATTCGGATGATCAAGACTCCAAAGGGCCCGGGATAGTGGCCAAGTCACGCCTGAACGAGCCGACGAGAGCGTTGCTGCTGCAAGGTCCTTCTTTCCCGCCGGTATGGCCGTTCCCTGACGGCCATACCGTTTATTTTTCACAACTTCCTGATCGGCTATTCAACTGCTATTACTCAAGCACTATCTCAAACTTGGCTGGATGCTGACTTCTCCTGCGATGATCGATATCGCTTGTGCGCCCCGTCTCACTTGATCAGGTTCGGCATGAGCAGCCGCGGCAAAAACAGAACCGAATCCGGAACCAGGATCACGAACACCAGCACACCAATCATGGGAATGAACAGGATCAGCGTGTCCTTGACCGCATCCTTGATCTTGATGCCGCCGATGGTGCAGGCGATCATCAGACACAGCCCGTACGGCGGCGTCACCAGTCCGTAAGCGATCGAGATCACGCCGATCAGCGCAAAATGAATCGGGTGCATGCCGACGTTTTCCGCCAGCGGCGACAGGATGGTGCCGACGATGATGATCGCCGGAATGGCATCGATGAAGCAGCCAATGACCAGGAAGCAGAACGCGGTGATGAAGCCGACGCTGGTTATGCCGCCACCCCAGGTGGCCACCAGGTCCACGAACAGTCGTGGAATGTGGAAATACGCGAGTATCCAGCCGAAGGCCGACGCCGTGCCGATGCAAAACAGCGAAATGGCGGCAAAGCGTCCGGACTGGTACATGCATTCGCGTAATTCCTCGATGCCCAGCTTGCGGTAGATGACTACCCCCAGGAGCATGGCGTAGAGCACCGCGATCATCGCCGCCTCGGTCGGCGTGAAGAAACCGCCGACGATGCCACCGACGATGATGCCCGGGGTCAGAATCGGCAGAAACGCATCTTTGGACGCCGTCCACAGTTCCTTCGCGTTGGCCCTGCTGGAGACCGGGTAGTTGCGACGCTTGGCGTAGAGGTAGACCACGGTCATGAAGGAAAGGCCCATCAGCGCCCCGGGCACAATGCCGGCGATAAACAAGCCGCCGATCGAGACCGAAATGACCCCGCCCCAGACGACCATCAGGATGCTCGGCGGGATGATGACGCCCATCACCGCCGCACAGGCGACCAGCGCTACGGCAAACTGGATGTCGTAACCCTGTTTCTTCAACGCCGGGATCAGTACGCCGCCGACGCCCGCGGCTTCCGCGGTGCTGGAACCGGAGATGCCGGCGAATATCATGCTGACCACCACGGTGACATGGCCGAGTCCGCCGGGCAGCCAGCCGACCAGGGCTTGCGAGAACCGGATCAGTTTTTCGGTGATGCCGGCCGTATTCATCAGGTTGGCCGCCAGCATGAAAAACGGAATCGAGAGCAGCAGGAACGAGTTATAGGACTTCAGCATCTCGTTGAGCAGCAGGAACGGCGTCAGCCGGTCATCGATGAAAAAGACCGGAATACAGGCCAGCCCCAGCGCGAACGCCACCGGCACGCGCACGATGATCAGCGCCACGAACAATCCGAACAGAATTAGTGCAACTTCAACCGGCCCCATGTGCGCCACCTTTCGCTTGTTTCAATAGTTGGATATCATCGTAGAGCTTCTCCAGAGTGAACAGCACCCAGCAGAAGCCGGCAAACGGCCAGGCAATATGAATGGTCGCCATGTTGAGGCCGGTCAGTTCCGAACTCTGGTCATACCCGAACATCGCGAACCGCCAGCCGAAGCCGAGGAAAATCAGCGCCACAAGAAATATTGCGCCATGGACGACGGTGCGGCTCACCGCCACGCCGAACTGGGTCTTCGGATGCGGCAGCACATCAACGTCGAAGTGCGCGCCGTCGCGAACGGCAATACTGGCACCGAGCATGATCATCCAGATCAGGCAGAAGCGCGAGACCTCCTCGGTCCAGATCAGGCTGGGAATATGGGTGGAGAACCGGGAAAATATCTGATAGGTGACCGGAAAGATCAGTGTGGCGATCAGCAAAGTCAGCGCGACTTGCAAGCCACGGTAGAGCAAATCTATGAAATTTCGCATCAGCAGCCTCGGAAATGACTGAATGGGGTTGGCATAACATCAGTGCGGCGGATCAACCGCTTCCGCCGCACCGTGCGCTGCACCAGCCAGAGTTGTTACTTGATCGCCTTGATATTCGTCCAGATTGCATCGGCGCCGATTTCCTTGGCGTACGTATCCAGTACCGGAGTCATCAGGCTACCCAGCTTTTCGCGATCTTCAAACTTGATCAGCTTGGCCTTGCCGGCTTTCACGAGTGAATCCAGAATCACTTGATCCGAGCTCGACTCGAGATCGCGTTCCCAATCCCCCGCCTCGGAGGCTGCCTTACGGATCGCAGCCTGCAGATCAGCCGGCAGCTTCTTCAAAGTCTTGCCCGAGAAGCAAAGAGGCCGGATGCTGATGGAGTGCCGGGTCAACATGATGTTGGGGGCGACTTCGTAAAACTTCATCTGTTCGATGCCTGCCGCCTCGTTATCCCCGGCCGAGATCACCCCGGTCTGGATCCCGTTATAGATCTCGTTGTAGGCAATGACGGTCGGCGCCATGCCGGCAGCGGCGAAAGTACGGGTCCAGATCGGTGCGCCCTGTACGCGGATCTTCAGGTCTTTAAGCGCGGCCACGTTGGAGTACGGCTTGTTGGCGAAGAGGTTGCGTGTGCCACCGCCGCCAAAGCCGAGCAGCAGTACGTCGGCTTTCTGCGCGATCTCATCGACAATGGGCTTGAGGACGTTCTGGGCGATCACCTTGTTCATGTGATCGTGGTCACGGAAGACAAAAGGCGCGTCGATGAACGGCGCGGACTTGGCGAAAGTGGCCATGTGCGCCGGGGAGATGATCGCGTAATCGACCGAAATACCCTGATTCATATAGGCAAAATAGTCTTTTTCGACCCCGAGTTCCATGTTCCTGTGCAGCACGAAATTGATCGGCTTGCCATAATACTTCTTGACCAGTTCCTCGAACTTCAGCAAACCCTTGGTGAACGGATGATCATCGTTGAACTGCACTGCGCCATGCAGAGTGACCACCGGAGCAGGCGCTTGCGCTTGCGCCGTTTGCACACCAAAGCCTGCGTTCAGCACCAAACACAGCGCCGCCGACAGGAATAACACGCTCTTTTTCATAACGACCCTTCCATAAAGTTAGAATTTCATCGCCCGGGAATTCCTGGCGCATTGAAAACGGCCTTTGCTGCCCGCTGCCTTCTCGCGCAAAGAACCTCTTCGGGCATTGCCAAAACTGTAGGCAGCAAGCAAATATAAACATAAATGTACTGATGTATCAATCGATCCTAAATACTTTTCGATCCTAAATACTTTTCTGCACTCCGACAACGAATGGTGTCTGGTCGCCGGCTTCGGAGAGTTCAACCTGATTCGCCGCGCGACCGGGCACACCTGGAGCCTTAAAGTTGTTGGCGGCTGAGTAAATGCGCACAATCTGGCGGCATTCAACGGTGGCATCGGCTCACGCTTTCTGGACTTGGCGTCGGCGTGTTCCTGCACCTCCTTGCGGCGATCGGCCCCCCGTGATCGAGAGGATTTCCGCGTGATGGACGAGGCGGTCGATCATGGCCAGCACGCAACTGGCGTTGGAAAACACCTCCGCCGTCGGGGCCAATGGGGAATCGACAGCGACGTCCGCTGCGTGAAAGTTGACTGCAGGAAATCCCTGTGGGACTCCAGATCAGCTAGCGGTCCATCCACCATCAATGGCAATATCAGCACCGGTGATATAGCTCGACCGAGAAGAAGCCAGGAACGCTATGAGATCAGCCACTTCTTCAGGAGTGCCTGGGCGTTTCATTGGCGTACGGGAATCGATCATTTTGCGCCAAACCGGATCCTGCAATACGGGCTCCACCAACTCGGTAGAAATAAAAGCTGGCGAGATGGAATTTATTCTTACGCCGGACTGGGCCGATTCGTTGGCCAGACCTTGGCTAAATTGTCTGATTCCAGCCTTGCTCGCGGCATAAATGGAAAGCCCCGGAAGCGTAATGTGGCTTTGCAGCGATGACAGGTTAATGATTGCTCCTGCCCCTCGGGCAACCATGTGTTTGCCGACTTCGACGCAAGAGAAATATGAGCCCTTGAGATTGATGTCGATGATATAGTCCCAATCGGCTTCCAGATATTCGAGTGACATCTTTCTGATATTCACGCCGGCGGAATTGACCAGTACGTCGATTGCTCCATACTTCTCGATTGCTGTATCGACCATTTGTTTGATGTCACCGACCTTGCTCACGTCGGCAACGCTGCCACTCGCACTAAAGCCATCAGCCACAAGTTCAGCGACATAATTCTGGCATTCATCTTGATGTCTGCTGACGATGATGCAAGTGGCCCCTTCTTCGCAAAAACGTCTGACAGCAGCCCTGCCAATTCCCTTGCTGCCCCCTGTCACCAAGACAACTTTTCCCGTAAATTCGCCCACGGCCTGCCCCCCTGATTGGTAGCAAAAATCATTATGGCATTTCTGCTTTTTTCTCTCTTTAAGGTCAGATCGGGTCGTGCCTGATGAAGTCCTCGACGGTGTGGGCGATCTGCTCGGCCAGTAGGCCGTACAGGCCAAGAAGTTCTTCGTAGGGGCCGTTGCTGGCGAATTGGTCGTCGACGCCGATCATCTTGAGCGACGCGTGCGGGGCCACCATGCAGCCGAGGATATCGGCGACCGCGCTGCCCAGACCGCCGACTCGGTAATGTTCTTCGACAGTGACGATTGCAGGAGTCTCCGAGGCAGCCGCGAGAATCAGGTCACGGTCGATCGGCTTCACGGTATGCATGCTGATCAGGCGGGCCTTGATCCCCCTGGCGCGCAGCATTTCCGCCGCGTCATAGGCTCGCCACAAAGCGGTGCCAGTGGAGATAATGGTGACATCGCTGCCGTCCATCATGACGATACCCTTGCCCAGCTGGAACTTCATATCGGCAGGATGGAGGATGGGAATGGACGGCGCCCCGATGCGGATGTACATCGGACCCTGGTGAAGGACCGCAGCCTGTACCGCTCGCTCTATTTCCAGCGGATCGCCCGGGCAAACGACGGTAACGCCAGGGATGGTCCGCAGAATCGCCACATCGTCCAATGACTGATGGGTCGCTCCGAGGTCGGAGTAGGTGAGTCCGGCATTGCGGCCGACAACCTTCACGTTCTGGTTCATGTAGCCAAGATCGTTGCGGAACATTTCGAACGGACGTGCCGTGACGAAGGGCGCGATGGCAGAAAAGAATGGAATCCAACCGGTCGTCGCGAGCCCAGACGCGTAACCGATGATGCCCTGCTCCATGATCCCGAATTCGATGTGTCGTTCCGGGAAGCGGTTCTTGAACGGCGTCATGCCGGAACTGCCGGAGCTGTCGGCCGAGAGCGCCAGTATTCTGTCGTCCTGCAGCGCGGCCGCGAGCAAGGCGTTGCCGAAACCCACGCGGGGGTCTTTAAATTCTCTCATGCCTTTATTCCTTCCGCCGCCGCGGCGAGCTCAGCAACGGCACGCGCCATTTCGTCGCCTTTGGGTTTCCAGTAGTGGTAATCGACCTTGCCTTCGGCGAAGGACATGCCCTTTGCCTTCACGGTTTGGGCGATCATTACCGACGGCTTACCGGCTTCAAAGGGCGCGGCACGCGCGTTCCCGACGATCTGCCCGAAGTCATGACCGTCGATGGTCCGCACCGACCAGCCAAATGCCGCCCATTTCGCGGGCAGAGGTCCGTAATTCATTATTTCTTCCGTCTTGCCGCTCAGTTGCAGGCCATTGCAGTCAACGCAGACCACCAGGTTATCGAGCTTGTGATGCGAGGCGGCGGCGGCGGCTTCCCAATTGGAGCCTTCGGCGAGTTCTCCGTCGCCCATGACGACGTATACCTTCGCCGCGCTCTTCTTGAGCTTGAGCCCCATGGCCATCCCTCCGGCGATCGACA
>Ga0136636_10002212_pt1 | contig 11586 bp, 10 predicted proteins | sample AntDrymUQ8522106_2_FD_104653 | JGI IMG/M metagenome (GOLD analysis project Ga0136636, IMG submission 104653) | Polar desert sand microbial communities from Dry Valleys, Antarctica - metaG UQ852 (21.06) | ecosystem: Environmental > Terrestrial > Soil > Desert | place: Antarctica: Dry Valley... | reverse complement strand
CAATTAATAATAATGCGCATTAAGGGTCAAAAGAATAAAATATGCAGTTTGGATCCAAAGGATCTGGCTCTTATTTTTCAGGCTGAAAGCCTGAGACATCTAAACCTTGGGTGAAACCCAAGGGGCCCTAAAAGCTCCCCACTTCCGTTCAGACTGAAAGGCTGAGACAAAAGCCGGTATCGAATAGGCGGGTATAAACCTGCCCCGTCCTTTGTTATCTCATGCTTTCAGCCTGTAAAACTGGAAAGTCGATCAAAGCAAAGGATTTATAAACTGATAATCGTAAGATAGGTGCTGATTGGACATTTGTAAGAGAGAATTGATAATGGATGGGCGAAGTTTTCACTTCGTCCATCTATCTTAAGTAGTATTTGCTACTTTACCGCAAGCCGGCTGTTTTCTTATAACTCCCGATAGCCATCGGGACGACTTAATTAATATCCCCAGTTTTTCATGATTGCCAAATCTTCTTTCACGCATTCCATAGGGGTTTTGCCCTGGTATGATTCCTGTTCGATGATAAAACATTTTGTTCCTCCGGAAGTGTAAGCCAAATCAACTACTTCTTTGCAACTGATTATGCCTTTTCCGAGTATTGTGCTTACATACTTTTCTTTTCCTTCCTCACCCGGTATTTCATCTTTCACATGGATAATTTCGAAACGGTTTGGGTATTTTTTAACAACATCTAAAGCCTTAGCTCCACCATTATATAAATTGCCGATATCAAGCTGCAATGCAACTAAATTCGGGTCGATGCTTTTCATAATAATGTCAAATACTTTTTCATCTCCCAATGTTTGGCTGAACTCAAAATCATGGTTGTGATATCCAAATTTCATTCCTGACTTCTGGCAAAGCTTTCCACTTTTATTAAAAACGTCCATGTAACGTTTCAAATTATCGAGTGAAGTACGCATGCTTTCGTCCATCCATGGGCTAATTACGTACTTTTGTCCAAGTACGGCGGCATCTTCAACTGTATATTTCCATGCATCGGTAAAATCGTTTTTTGCTTCATCCCAATGTTGTTTACCCATTACAGTGTGGCCACTTGGCATTTTCAGGCTTAAATCGTCCAGAACCTTTCTGAATTCTTTGGCCGTGTAACCATAAAATTTACGGTCGATATAATTTGCATGTTCCAGGTTCTGATAACCCATTTTTGCAAGCTGGGTTAAGGAACCAACGGGATCTTTCATCATATCGTCCCGAACAGAATAAAGTTGTACGCCTACGATCGCATTATTTTTGCCAGCGGCAAAAACAGTTTTAGGCAGAACAGCAGCGCTAACCAATGCCATAGTGCCTGCTTTAATAAATGTTCTTCTGGAAGTTTGCATAATTCAGTGTATTAAGTAGTAAGTAATAAACGTTGACCCTTTACAGCATTAAAATTAAACTATTGAAACCAACTTTAAAAATAAAACTAGGATTTTGTGCCAAACACTTTTCTCAACAGTTCTGTAGTTCGGGCTTTAGGGTCTTTGCGGATTTTGTATTCTTCTTTTGCAACCATTACAAATAAACCATCGATAGCCTTACCGGTAACATAGGCTGTAAGGTCAGGGTTCATTTTTTTTACCAATGGCAATTTATTGTATGTTTTTACTAGTTCTTCCCAGTATTTTGTTGCCTGAACTTTATCAAGCGATGTTTTAATAACAGGTTGAAATTTTAGGTTTAATTCGGGCGATGAAGTTTGTTTCAGATATAAAGTTGCTGAATTATCCTGTCCTTTAACTATGTTAATGGCATCTTTAACAGTCATGCTTTTAATTGCTGACACAAATATCGGCGTAGCTTCTTTTGATGCATCCTCGGCAGCGCGATTGAGTGAAAGGATAACTTCGTCAACTTTATTACCTAATCCAATCGACCGAAGTTTAGTTTCTATCTCTCTGGCATCTTCGGGAAATGGAATTTTAATTTCCGGGTTTCTAAAATAGCCGTCCAAATTGGAAACTACCTTTACAGTTTCACCGGTACCTTTTATCAACGCCTCGCGAATACCATCGGCAGCATCTTTTTCAGTAAGTTGTCCTGATTTTTGCTTTAAAAATTTATTGGCTTCTTTTAGTATTTGGGCTCCTGCATTAAACTGCATCAAGATCAGAAATATAAATAAAGAATACGTTTTCATAGGTTTAGGATTTTATTTTGTAAGTGATTTGATGTCAATTGTTGTAATCTGTATCTATTAAGGCAATATAAAACTTGATTTTTATTAAAACAAAAAAAGGCCCGTTTAAGGCCTTTTTTTATATTATTTTTTTAATTAAAGTTTTTTAACAAAAGAAAGGATCGCAATACAATTTCCGGCTTTACCATCTACAAAACCTATAAATATATGATATACAGCGGTTTTTTGGCAATCAAAATCAAAGCCTTTGAATTCTCTTCCTGTTTTTGGATCGTAAGTAGCACCTAACATTTTGTCTCCATCAACGAGTTGCAAATATCCTCTTCCGGGAGAATCATCGGCAGTACAAATTGTCAATCTGTATTTGGTGTCTTTCTGAAGAATCATTGAATATTTTGCCTGAGGTGGTTTTTCATTACCCTGAGCTGCATCTAAACTAACTTGTAAATCCTTTTGATAAGTGGCATCAGGGCCAGCAATACCAGAACAAATTTCAACTTTTTGGGCTTCTGTTTGAGCTTTTACCGAATAGGTAAATGAAAAGACAGCTATAAATAACAGTAAACTAATTTTTTTCATAAGGATGTTTTTTTGGTTATGCTGAAACCGCGCTATTACTTTAAATTCCTTAACCGACTTCATCACACAATATTTTAGGTTCAAAATTATTGAATTTTTACAAGTTTATCGCGTACCTGTTCAGTTACACTAATCAGCTTTTTTAACTGTTCGTCAGAAATGTTAACAATGCTTTTTTCATTTTGCTTTATTGTTAAAACATCATTTTCAATCACTTGCTCAGGTTCACCTTTGATAATTGTAATGGTGACCTGATCGAATTCAGTTTTTATTGTGTTAAGATCGGTTATCAGGTCGGCAATATATTTATCTTTTTGATAATTATTAAGAATTATTAAAAGCTCGGAAAGCATGAGTTTTTGTTCACCAATATGTTCTGCAAGTTTTTTATTCGGTTTGTCCTTATAAACCTGTGTAGCCAGATATATACCTTCGACCCATACACCGGCAACCATTAATGCACTTAGGTTTGATCGTTTGTTTTTCTGAAGGTATTTATCCATTACATTGAAACTATGTACTGAAATATATTTCAACGAATCGATGTTTTCATTATTGGTAGCCAACCGTTTTAACGTATTGAAATCAAAAAACTGTCCAACATTTATCCCTTCGGCTAGTTTTTTAATAACTGTAATGTATTCAACTACCGAAGATGTTTTATTATACATATTCAAATAACCCAAATCGGCACCAAAAACCCCCAGGTTAAAAGCTTTGGAGAAACTGGTATTGTAATTATCAGAATTGTCAGTAGTTGCCATGTATTTCTGTGAAAACGGGACACCTATTGCTTTGATAAGCGCTGCCATTTCAACTGGTGAAGAAACATTGTCGACTACCTGGGACATTGCTGCCTGCGATACTTCTACTTCGCCTGTTCCTGTTGAATCATCTATGCCCAGTTGGGAAGAATAATCGGAATTTCCCGATTTACATGCATATAAAATAAGAACACACGATACAATGCAAGCTAATTTTCGGATCATATTTTTCATTTGTAATTAATTTATATTAAATGGCACTTTGCTTTCAAAACCTCTATAATCAAGATATTTTATTTTTTATGTTTATGATAGTTCAGGATCGTTTTGTTTTTTTACTAATGCTTAATTACGTAATATTTATTGCTATGTTACCAGGATGGTCTATTAAATTTATTTTTCATTTTTAAACCGAATCTTTCCTAAGAGGTCAAATAGCTTTTTTATCAATTCAAAATAGAGTGTAACATAAAGTAAAAGAGTAAAAAACCATATTACTACCATATTAAAATAGAAGGTATCGTAAAAATTTCCAAGGAAAAATTTACGGGGAGCCAGGAAGTGAGCACGCATGCTAAACATTGAATTTACTGTAGGGTCCATAAATATTGGATCGACTTGCTGAACCAACTGGTTATCATATTCCAGAATTTTCTTTTTTTCCAGTACTTTCTTGGCTAAATCAGAAATAGCTTCATTGTGATAGTCGTTTTTTAATTTATTATATAAGTCAGGATTTTTAGCTAAAGCTTTTTCGACCATATCTTCCTTTTTGGAATTATTTTCCTGAAAAACCATTGAATAAAAATCTTTATACCTATCCAAATATGCTCCGAGATTCCCTGCGGCATCCAAAGTGAATTTTTCGGGAGTTAGCTCTGTCAGGTCAGTATATTTTAATCGCGGGTTTAATTTACCTTCTTTTTCTATTTCGTTTTTTAACAACAATAGCTTTTGGGAATTTTTGGTGATTTTCCCATCTGTACTCAATTCGTCCAAACAGGCTTCGTATCGTTTCATAAGTTCATTATGAACATGCACCTGTTTAAAATCGGCAATACTTACCCTTTTTTCGAAAGTGTAAAATAACTTCTCAAATTCATTGTCTTTAAACTGGTGCACTACCAATGCTTCGAATGACCATTTGGTCACCATTATTTCGGCAAGAAGCGGTACTTTATCTACACTGCCAACGGTTCTGTTCAGCTTATCGAAACTAAACATGGCACCGCTTAAAACCATCATGGGAATCATTACCAATGGGATAATGATATAAATTGTAACAGCCGAATTAAAAGTTGCCGAAATATTTAATCCCAGCATGTTAGCAAAAGCTGCAGTTGAGAATAGCGCCAGCCAATATTCAAAAGTCATCCCCTTAACTCCCAGAATGCCATTGGCAATCAGTACGAATGCTATGGTTTGTATGGCTGAAATTGAAAATAGGATAGTGATTTTAGATACAAGATAACTTGATCTGCTCAAATTAAGAAAAGCTTCTCTTTTGAGAATTTTTCGATCCCGGAAAATTTCTTCAGCGCTCACCATGAGGCCCATAAATAAGGCAACAATAAGGCTCATGAAAATATAAATGGTCATATTTTCATTTTCCCTGAATATATAGATGTCGGAAGTAGGTTCAGAAATGTAGCGGATAATGTATGAAAGCATTAATCCGAGTAATGGCGCTTCCAATAAATTTAATGCAATATATTGGGTATTGCTGATTTTTGAAAAGAAATCGCGCAATGTATAAATTCCGAATTGTTTAAACCAATTAGGAATATTTAATGATTTTGGAGGATCTTCGTTTATAATCTGAACGTTTTCAGGTTTTATATTTTCCCTGTAATGTTCTTCCCATTTGGGAGGTGGAACTTTTCGTTTGCTAGTATAGCGGCCAAACTCGTCCACCACCTTTGCTTCCACAATATTGAAAATCAATTCGGGATTAACGTTTCCGCAAGTAGGACATTCGCCCACTTCACTATTTATCTGGGCATCGATACGTTTGAAATACATCACTGCTTCAACCGGATTGCCATAATATACCATATAACCGCCTGTATCCAAAATGATCATTTTGTCGAACATCTTGTATATTTCGGACGATGGCTGATGGATAACCACAAAAATCAATTTTCCTTTCAGGGCAAGTTCCCGAAGTAAGTCCATTACATTTTCGGAGTCGCGCGATGAAAGACCTGATGTTGGTTCATCCACAAAAAGAATAGATGGTTCCCTGATAAGTTCCAGAGCTATATTTAAACGTTTTCGTTGTCCGCCGCTTATGGTTTTGTTAAGGGGCGAACCAACTTTTAAATCTTTGCGTTCCAATAGTCCAAGGCTGGAAAGCGTTTTATGGACCATTGCAGTTATCTCAGCTTCAGAACGATCGCGGAAACATAGTTTTGCGTTATAATAAAGGTTTTCAAAAACAGTAAGTTCTTCAATAAGAAGGTCGTCCTGTGGAATAAGCCCTATTACGCCTTCAAGCTTGTCTTTTTGGAAATGCAAATTATAGCCATTAATATCAACTGAGCCTGCATATGGAATTTCGGTTCCACAAAGAACATTTAACAAGGTAGTTTTGCCAGCCCCACTGGCACCCATTATTCCAATGAGTTTACCATGCCCTTCTGAAAAAGATATATTTCGTAAACCGGTATTCCCATTTGCAAACCTGTATTCAAGGTTATTTACCTCGAACGATATTTTACTTGAAGTAATATCGGCAAGGTAATGCGAAACAATGTCGCTATAGTAAATGGGTTTGCCTTTCGGCAATTTAACAGTGCTACCAGTGGCAAAAAGGTAAATAGGTTTATTATTTATGCCAAGACCATTCAGGAACAAGTCGTCGTTACCTGTGTATTTGAGAAAGTAAAGATCGACACTGCTTATGCGGAGAAGAAATATATCACCATTAAGCTTTTCACTTCTGATATGTTTTCCTTCAACAGGGGTTACGTCTTTATCGTTGATAAGCATTATGGCCGGATTGTCCAGTTCTTCAGGCTGGGTTTTGACCACAAAGTCGTGTATGGATTTAAATTCTTCTTTTGAGAGGTTAAAAACTTCAGAAACCGTATTAATAATAGCCATCCGTTGATCGGTGAATTTACGGTCGGCATTTACCAATTCGAAAAGACGGACAAGAACTACAACTTTTTGTTCCTGGGTAAGTGTTTTATTGATCTTTTTACAAATTCCCAGGATTCGAACCGAATCCCGAACTGATGTCAGTTTTTTCTTATTTTCCTCGGAGCTGTCATCGGTGGCATAACTATCAAAAAGGACCAGGTATTCGTTGGCGGTTTCGCCATTCAATTGAAGTGTGAGGAAATTTTTAACAAATTCCCTTTCGCCATGCACCACGCCTTCATCTTGTTTTGCTATGATAGCAAACAATTGCATTAGTGCTTTTAGAATTTCCTCACTCATATCTTAAAATCAGGTTAAGGTTCAGTTGATGACCGGATTAGGCGTAACTAATTTGTTCAAAAGGAACATCAACGATATCAGCATATTCTTCACCTGCTTCTTTCATATCTTCATCATCTTCTGAGTAATGCCATTTTACCAAAACTTCTTTGCCGTTTTTGCTCAAATCTTCCAGTTTCATAAGAATATCCAATAACAGTTTAGAAGAAGCTGTATTAAAGTATACCAGCTTAAAACTAAAATTAGTTTTAGGATTAGGAGATTGAATGTATTTATCCAGCCAATTGACGATGGGAGTATAGAAAGCTGCTACATCTTCCGGCAACGACCGTCCGGCTACCTCAAAAATATTCGATGCTGCATCGAGAGTTACAGATGGGGTATCTTCTGTACCCTTTATTTTTATAACATCCATATTATTATCTTATTAATTGTTTCTGGAAATAGTTGAAGTTAACAAAAAGAAAGATGTGTCTTCATTAATAGGCAGAAAATGATAGTCCAGATTTCTGCCGGTTTTTCTTTTAATATCGATGAAACCAAGCCCGGCACCACCTTTATCTGAAAGTCTTCCTTCTTTGATCTGTTTTTTATAAAGTTCAGTAAGCTCTTCTTTATCAAGACTGTTCACCTGTTCCAATAACTTTTTCAAATCCGGAATTTTGATATTTTCAACAGTATTTCCGGTAGTAACTGAATATTCATCTATTCCTTTAGCAACCAGGAATATTCCGCGACCTGAGAAAATATAATCATTGGTACCATAATCATCAGCATGTTTACTGATATTTTGAAGGCACTCAACCATCACATGGAATACTTTTTTCTGAACAGTATTCGATTCTTCTTCTTTAGCCATGTTCGACTCAGTAAGAGACGTAAAAGCCTTGGTAATTTGGTGTGTAATTTCGCCTTCGTATACCAGGCTAATTTCGTGCTTCTTCATCGATTTGTAAAAATCGTAGACAAATTCGAGGAAACTGATATTATTCCTTTTTTCTTCTGTGTTCATATAATATTTAGTTTTAGGTTTATCTATCAAAATTCAATTCCAATCAGTAAAACATCATCTATCTGCTTGCTATCGCCTTTCCAATCCCAATAATCTTTTTCGAATAAATCGTGATATTGTTTCATATCGAATGCATTATTATTTACAATCTGCTCCCTTATGCGTCCCGGGGAGTATTTTTTATCGTTTGGTCCACCAAGCTGATCAGGTAAGCCGTCGGAAAAGAAAAATACTTTATCGCCCTTTTCAAAAGGTATTACATAATTTGTAAAATTGTTTTCCGGTTTACTTCCTAATGGAATACCTCCGATTGCCTTACGATCGCCTTTATATTCGGTAAGCTCTGCACCTCTTAAAAAGTAAAGAGGCCGGTGGGCTCCGCAATATTGTACCTCATTCTTTTTAAAATTAATCTGACACAGAGCAATGTCCATTCCATCGCGTCCCTGTGCATCATCACGATTTTGTTTTAAGGTTGTGCGAACGCCGTTGTGCAATAAATCGCAAACTTCGGAAGCAGAAAATTCCCTGTCGTGGTCGACAATATTATTTAATATGAAATAGCCTATGAAAGAAAGCAATGCTCCGGGAACCCCATGTCCGGTGCAATCTACTGCTGCAATGTATATAATATCTTTATGAAGGAAAAACCATGGAAAATCGCCGCTGACCACATCTCTTGGTTTATAAAGAATAAAGGAATTGGGCAAATATTCACGAATATAACCGGTATCGGGTAAAATAGCCGATTGGATGCGTTGGGCATAATTTATACTGTCTTCAATTTTACGGTTCTTATCCTGTATTTCGAGTTCAATCCGCTTGGCTTCTGTTATGTCGTGACCTACAAACAACACTGTTTCCAGTTCATTCTCATTAAATTCGGGGATGGCATCGAAACTTATAATGCGTTCGGTAATCTTCTCGCCAAGCTGCATAGGAATGGTAATGGTATTATTCCGTTTGCTCGGTGACTTTTTCATTTCAAGCAGTATTGTAGTAAAATACTCTTTCAATGAATCGTAAAGTTCGATATCAGCAATGTTTTTATTAAGCAGCTCCGTGTTTTTAACACCAATATAATCTTCAACAATTGGATTTGAATAGAAAAACATGCCATGCATGCTCAACCGCATGATAAGATCGAGTGAGTTTTCTGACAAAGCCTGCATCTTACTCTTCATTCGTTCTTCCTTTTCAGCGCGTTTACGTTCGGTAACGTCGCGACTGTTGAGGATAATTCCGTTGATGGCTTTATCATTTACCAAATTTCTGCCTGTGGTTTCAAGGAATACTTTCTGGCCGTCTTTTTTTAAATAGGTATATTGAATTGTAAACGATTCGTGTGGGTTCTGCAATAACTGGTTAAACATGTTTTTCATTTCGGTTTCGCCTTTTCGGGTAAGACGATCCATATCCTTGCCTTTTACCATTTCTTCAGGTGTAAAACCAAGAATACTGTTAACCGATGGAGAAATATAAATCAACTCCAGGTTTTCACTATATATAGAAATAATTTCAGAAGCATTTTCGAGGAGGGAATGCAAACGTTTTTGCGCATTTTCCACTTCATGAATCTGAGAACCTAATTTTTCATTCGACTTTTGGAGTTCTTCCTGGGTAGCACGCATTTCTTCAGCGCCTTGCCTTAACTGTTCTTCATTTTCCTGAAGTTCCTGAGTCATTTGCCGGGATTCTTCCAGCAAACGTTCCGTTTTTTGGTTTACACCCAGGTTGAAAATTGTTCTCGCAATAATCTCTCCTAATTCTTTGAGGAATTGTATGGTAAGTTCGGGAATTGATTCAAGAAGAAAAGCAAATTCCATTACACCCATCAGCTTATCATCCGAAATTAACGGAAGAATCAAAATGCTTTTAGGTTTTTTATCGCCCAAAATACCTGATGTAATACTCACATAATCATCCGGAACTTCGGTGCGGTAAATAATATCCATTTCGTAGGCACATTGTCCTATAAGACCTTGTCCTATGCGAAATTCCTGGTTGAGGTATTTTTTTCTGTTGTAGGCATAAGTTGCAATGTTGCCCAATACTTCACGATCCTCATCATAAAGATAAATCGCTCCCTGAACAGCATTAGAATACTTTATAAGGTTAACAATAACTTCGTACGATAAAATATCTATTTTATTGTAGTTACGAAGGATGGCTGAAATTTCTTCCTTACCATCTGCAATCCAGCTTTGTTCCGCTTCTTTTTTTGTATTTTGAAGAAGATTGTCGCGCATAAGCAGGAGAGACTTGCCAAGGGCGTCGTCTTCGGCTATTTCAAAAGGTGTTGTGTAATCACCAGTACCAATATGTTTAGCGAATTCGGCATTCCGTGCAATTATTCTATCACGCTCCTGAATACTTTCAAGATTTTTTTGTTTTTGATTTTCATTCCAGTTTAGAAAGAAATAGCTGAAAAATCCAATAGCAATCGGAATAATATCGATGATAAATATAGAAGGGTTCTTCAGGTGAATTGCAACAATACCGGCAAAACCAAAGGAAATTTCATCGGAAACAAATTCGAGAATCCAGGCAATAACAGGTATAGCAGTACTAATTAGTGTACCAGCTACAACTATTTGCACTTTTGTTTTTTGAATCAAGTCGTACACCTTTACCGGCATATTTATTTCATTAATTTTATAATACTCTTTCCAATTATTCCGCCTAATTCCTTTAAGACAGGTTCTAAATTGGCATCAACTGTTTTAAAAACGGCAATTTCAATTAAACCAACAGGTTCATTTTCTGCTATTATTGGAAGCATAACAAGGTTTTTAGGTTTACTGCTTCCAAGTCCCGATACTACAGAAATATAATCATCAGGGACATTGGGGATTATCACAACCTTTTTGTCTTTTATAGCCTGACCCGGAAGTGATTCTCCCATTTTAAAAGCCGGAGGTGTTTGATCAGAATAATAAGCATATCGTGCAATCGGTTCAAAGGTATCGTCGTTTTTTAATTTAATATAGAACAAGCCCTGAACTATATTCAGTTTTTCCGAAAGATTATGCAATATGGCCTCGCAATATTCAACAACTGATTTTTTTCCAACAGGAATAATTCCTGAAAAAAAGGCCTCTTTATCAAAAACCTCAATAGGTTTCTCATCAGATTTTGTTGTTTCAATAATGTCAGTTTTGCTCAATAATTCCGCTGTCATAAACGACTTCTCACTTCTCTCATTTCTGTATACTTTAAATATAGTAAAATAAAACCATGTGAAAAAGGAGACAGCGATAATTAAAAGGATTATAAATAATAAATAATTTTCGTTACCATACTTTAATTGATAGTTATGCCACAATCCAAATACCAAAGCTATAACTAACAGTGAAGCTGCATAAATTATGGAGGAAATTACTATCTTATTGTTATGCAAAGACATACATTTGTTTTATTTTATTTTTGAAACGAATTCTGCTATTTTATCTGTGCTAAATACGTAATCAACCTTGATAAGGTTTAGGGAAGCTTCAGTCATTGTACTTACCTGGCAATCTTTTGGATCCTGAACAATAGTCAGGCCTCCTGATTCTTTTACTTTCTTAAGTCCTAAAGCACCATCCTGATTAGCTCCTGATAATATGATTCCGATAAGTTTTTCCCTATAAACATTTGCTGCT
>Ga0136636_10002211_pt1 | contig 11587 bp, 8 predicted proteins | sample AntDrymUQ8522106_2_FD_104653 | JGI IMG/M metagenome (GOLD analysis project Ga0136636, IMG submission 104653) | Polar desert sand microbial communities from Dry Valleys, Antarctica - metaG UQ852 (21.06) | ecosystem: Environmental > Terrestrial > Soil > Desert | place: Antarctica: Dry Valley... | reverse complement strand
TGTACGAGGCGTCCGTCCAGATCCAGGATCTGGACGCAATCGGCGGTGGCGTCCATCAAGCTGCGATTGAACCGCTCATAGCGCCGCAGCGAATCCTCGATCTCCTGCTGGGCCGCAATTTCGGTGTTCGTACCGAACCACCGCGTGACGCGTCCGGCGGCATCCTTGACGGGCTCGACGCGCATCAGAAATGGACGAAACCGCCCGTCCTGCCCCTTGAGCGGAAAGGTCATGTCGAACGGTGTGCCTGCGGCAATCGACGCCTGCCACTGGATCATGACCATCTGGAGCGTTGCTGGGTGGTGCACCTGCTGCCACCCCCATCCCTCCATCTGCTCCAAAGTCGTTCCGGTGTATTCGTACCACCGACGGTTGTACCAGAAAATGTGACCGTCCAGATCGGCCATCCATGCCAACTGCGGAATCGACTCTGCGGCCGAGAGTCACGGCGCGGGTCGGGCCGAGAGCGGCTTCACGTTGAGTCAGATGGTCGCCGAGTATCGGGCGCTTCGCGCGAGTGTGCTGCGTCTCTGGACCGCTACGAGCGGTACACTCACCGGGACGGACATTACGGATCTGATGCGCTTCAACGAGGCCATCGATCAGTCCCTGGCGGAATCGACGGCGCGCCACGTGGAAGCACTGGATCGGTCGCGCGAAACGTTCATCGCAATTCTGGGGCACGATCTCCGAAATCCGTTGAATACTGTCATGGTCGCCGCCGAGGCGATGCGGCTCACGAACGAGCTGTCGGACACGAATGTGGCGATGACGGAGCGCATCATCTCGAGCGCGCAGCACATGGCTCTGATCGCGCGCGACCTGCTGGATTTCGCACGCGGCCATCTGGGCGCAGGGATCCCCGTGCAGCGTACGTCGATGGATCTGGCGGAGGAAGTCGCACTGGCCATCGGTGACATGCGGCTCGCGCATCCGTCACGGCCCATCAGGCTGGAATCGACGGGTCCGCAACGTGGTCAGTGGGACGGTGCGCGGCTGCGGCAACTGCTCTCGAACCTGCTCAGCAATGCCGTTCAGCATGGGGCGCCGAACAGTGAGATCCGCGTCACGATGCGCGGGACAGATGACTCCGTCATGCTCGCCGTGCAGAATGTCGGTCCCACCATTCCCAGTGCGCAGCTGACGACGCTCTTTTATCCCTTCAAGCGACCGGTTTACCCTGATGCGGCATCGCGGCACAGTGAGGGGCTTGGTCTCGGCCTCTACATCGTGGCGCAGATCGTGTATGCCACTGGCGGCACGATTGAGGTGGCGTCGACATTGACGGAGGGAACTATATTCACCGTGATGCTGCCGCGCGACGAGGTTCGGATTCCCGAGGCGACGCGTTACATGGTGTGACCGTAGGGCTCACTATACGCGAAGCTGTCGGTTTCAGGCCGTCAAGTCGAACTGATCGTCGTTCTCGCCTTCCCAAATCTCGATCTGGGCAGGGGACACCTTGACCAGGATCACGTTCTCATCGGTTGGCCCATGTCGGAAACCACCGATTGAGATCGTCGATCCGGAGCTGCTCCTTCTTCGCGATGCCCGTGATCAGTTCCGCCATGCCCGAGATTGAGATGATTCGAAACGTGGCAGGGTCGGCGTACGCGAGATGGACGTCAGCTCGCTTTTTGATCTCTGCGACCTTCCGACCATCTGCGGCGGAGAAGAATCAGACATCGCCATCGAACTCGACTTCGCGGCTGTTGGACATCGGTCGCAAGCGGGAAGACCCGTGAGAAGCTTCCGTCTACCGGATCAGCGCTGATCAATTCGCATCATCTGCTACGTTCGGAAGGGCGGCAAGTGCGAGCACCGCGCTGTCATCGGATCCGAGCAGGAGTATCGGTGATAGCCTTCCACCCGACGACATTCGTGAGCAGGTCGAGCCGATAGCGCTCCGTGCGTTGCGCGGCAACGCTGATCCAGTCGGCGCCCTCCCATGTCAGGAAGGTCTCATGCACGGCGTCCGCGCTCAGCGGATAATTCGTGACGCCGGTGTAATGCACGAGCAGCACATCCCCGCCAGGAGTCAGCGCGCTTGCAATTTGCGCGCATAGCGCGTTGAGATCTGCCTGGGATAGATAGTAGCCCACTTCCGAGAGCAGGATCAAATCGAAACGCCCAGGCGGAAAGTCCGCTACAAGATCGCGCCGCTCGAACGTGATCTGGGGTAAATCGGCACATCGGCTTCGTGCGTCCGCTAACGCCGTCTCCGCGATGTCGGTTGCCAGCAGGCGTGTGCACCTCGACGCGAGTTGCTGCGTGAGCACACCAATGGAGCAGCCGAGTTCAAGGGCATTGGCATACCGTGCCTGCGGAAGGGCGGCGAGCGTGGCGGCGTACTTCGCCGCTTCGTATGCACTCGAGGCGAACGCCCACGGGTCGCCATTCGCTGCATACAGGCTGTCGAAGTAGTCGGGCCGCAGGGAGCCGGTCGCACTCCACGTCGGTTCGATGTGCGGCGTCTGGTCAGCCATCGTGCGGTTCGATGAAGAGTTCCCACGGCTGGGTGAAGTATGCGAGCATCGCCGGCTCCAGCACGAATCCTTCGGGATCATCTTGAATGAGACGGCCCAGCTGCGAGCGATACTGCGCGATGGCCCGCTGTTTTCGAGTCAACACTGAGGAAATGTCGATGCGCCACGCACACGCTTCATCATGACGCGGCGCGTCTCCTGCATGCGCGTGCGGCCATGCCCAGACGGGATACTCCAGCCAGCGAGGGCGACTGCGCATGACGGCGACCGTCGACCGCAGCAGGTGCCATGTGCCGACGTGATCACAGTGCGGATCGCGCCGCCATGGCACGAGCACCGTCTCCGGTCGAATTTTAGAGAGAAGCGCATGCAAACGCACGATGGCTTGAGTGTACGCCGCAGATTCTTCTGTGGGGAGGCCACAGTCTCGATACCGGAGGAATCGCACGCCTGACGGAGCCAATCCGAGCGCCACGACCGCGTCAAGCGTCTCATCCTCGCGGATCGACGCCAGCCGCGTGCTCGAGTGGGTCAAGGAATTCGGATGTGAGCGAGAGCCATCGGTCATGATGACGACGGTCACGGCGACGCCCGCATCCGCGAGCAGTGCGAGCAGCCCGCCGCATCCCAGCGACTCGTCGTCCGGATGTGGCGCGAAGACGATGGTGTGACCCAAGGCCGCAGCTGCCTCGGCAGGACACAGTGGATGACGTTCCGGATCGAGGAGCAGTGACGTGGCACGGATGGTTGCATGCATCGCACTCACTATGCCGCGAGTCCAAGCATGTCCGGCAATTCGACGAATCGTCCACGCGCCTGCATCAGGCGAGCGGCGAGTGACAGCGGCCGAAGTGCGGCACATGCATCGCGCAGTGCGCGCAGCGTGGCATGAATTTCTGCGGTGCGATCCGACGGTGGCGATTCTGGCGTCATGCGCAGCGAGGCGGGCGGGATCCTGTCCGGATTGTCAGCGCACCAGAGGCCCAATGCGGCCAGTCGCACCTCGGCCGCCTCCGCAGATTCGACCATCACGGGGGTGGCGCTGTGCGCTTGTCGCTGCCACCAGCCCAAAGCGTCGGCCATACCGCCCTGCGCGCGCCCGATCAGGCGTGCCGACGTCTGGACGCGCACGGTGTGGCTATGTCGGAAGCGTCCCCCGGCGTCCACGATGGCGCGATAGAGTGCGACGTCTTCGTTGGTCCGTCTCAACGGCATGCCGCCGGCGTGTGCGTAGGCCGCCGCGGTGACGGCAAGACTACCGCCGAAGTGCTGGTGATGACGGGGAAAGGGGTCATGTGCCTCGGGTGCGTAGAGGGAGCGCAACTCCTCGAGCGCCCGCCGATACCCGATGTCAAGCAGCAGGAATCTGCGCACACCGACCGGCAGATTCACCGCTTCGTCCGGGTCAAGGGTGATTCGGCCGCCGACACCGACCACCCCCTTCGCGATTTCGGCCTCGGTCTGCGCGATCCAGTCTGCGGCGGGCCGCGAATCCGCGTCCGTGGTGAGGATGACGCCGTGGGGTCGCTGCATTGTGTGAAACCGCGCAAACGCAAGGTCGAAGAGCACCTGTCGTGCGCGCCCGACGTGAGCCTCGTCCACGTCGAAGGACAGTTCGGCGATCTGCAGACGTATCTGCGAATAGCTACGGGAGAGGGCTGCCGCGACAGCAGCGGTGCCATCGGTGCAATTGTTCAAGAGCAGCACGACCTCGAAGGTGGCGGGGTCGAGTACGGCGCCCGCCAGATCGCATTGCGATGCAAGCGACTCGATCAGAGCCGGGAGCGCGACCGCCTCGTTGCGCGCCGGAACCACCACGCAGCAGCGCATGCTTGCATGAGGTGCGGGCAATGCGAGCGTCATCGCGCGTGCGAGTAGCGCGTCACGCACGGGACCGCCGCTGTCGTGGAGCGAGATCACAAATCCCATCCGTGTGACTGGTTCGCGACTGCCCTGCCGAGCGCTGCCAGATCATGCTCTGCATGAGTCTGTCGGAGAAATACGGGAAGATCTGCACAGCGCTGGGCATGCGCGGCGTCAGCGCAGAGCAGCCCGGGGCCAAGCGCGCGCCCAGTGCGCAGCAGCACCTCATTGGCTGCCGCCTCCGCGGCCGCACGCACTCGGAAGGCCGCTGACATCGCATCTGCACGCGGATGCGCGTCGATCCACTCGGCAGTTTCGACGAGCAGTGCACGCACCGCGCGCAAAGCGGTGTCGATGGCCCCCAGATGCGCCGCCGCATGCGGATCGCTCGCGACTTTGTGCGCCGATGCGAGTCTCCGCGCTACTGCAAGCGTGGCGCCGTACCATACCGCAGCGATACCAGCCCCACCCTGCCAGAACCCTGGTCGCTCGACATACGCACCAGGTGCGCCAATGGCAAGCGCTGCAACACTGTCGAAGACGACTGCGACGCTGGACGACGCGGACATTCCCACCGCGTTCCAACCGTCAGCCTCGACGCGAATTCCCGGCTGCCGCATGCGCACCGATACGAGGATAGGCTGCTCATCGGGTGTCCATGCGGTGACCACCGCCCAATCCACCACTGCTGCGCCAGAGCACCACGCCTTTTGTCCGGACAGCGTACCGCCGTCAGTACCGGGATGGTACGTGACGCGCGCGGTCGGCGGCTCGGCGGCCCAGACTGCCCACAGTCCGCTACTGGCCTGCTCGCCCAGTTCCGCGAGGATCGCAACCGCATCCGTGTGACCTTCATACACCTTCGCGAGCGACAGATCGACTGCCCCAACGGCCGCAAGCATCTGCCAGCGCTGCAGCGTCTGCCCCATACCCGGCAGGGGCAGGTCGGCACGCTGCGTCGCCATGAGCATTCGCATCGCCACGCCGACAGCCTCCACCGACCCAAATGGCAGTGGCGCATGGTGCAACGCGTCGACGATCATCGCCTCGCTTACGTCCGTCGCCTGTTCGCGCATCATCAGTCGGGTTGGATCAGTCGGCGCTGTGAGCGGCACTGGCGGCGCGGCCCTTTTCTTTTCCGGCAGCTTTGGTCACTGGGACGCCCTCGGCCGAGCGCGACGCCGGGGATTCTGCTGTGACGGGGAGACGGGCGAAATGACGATGCTCCGAGAGTGCCGAGACGAATCGCAGGACATCCGCTTCGGTCAACGCATCGACCGTCGTTACGATGCCCTCGTCGGCTGCCTCGTGCTCGTCGTCACTCAGGAAGCCGCCATCAGCCAGCATTCGTGCGGCCGCCGTAGGCACAAGCAAGGTCTTGCAGTGCCGATACTGATCCATCACGTAGTCTCGGCCATGCACATCTGCGAACAGCGCAGCCACGACCGACTCTTGAGCGGGGAGAACCATTCCGTCGAAGGCGGCCGACGGGGTGTTCTCCATCGTGACGTCCACCTCGAGCATGTCGCCGCCGTCAGCCGTGATCTTACCAAGACGCGCCCCAACGAGGCGGACCGTTGCGCCGTGTTCAGTCAGAAGCTGCTGCGCAGCGCGCACATCGGTCGCGCTGATGCCGTCCGCGACCAGAATGGCCACCTTCCGCGAAACAATGCTTCCATCGCCTGGCCGTGCCAGCAGCGACAGGGCTGGTGACCGCATCACTTCCGGCACGATCTCCGTCTCGAGTGCCAGCGGCATCGCTTCCGGCACATCCATGCCGAGTCCGGCCGCGACGGCCTGCGCAAGATCAGGGTGCACGTTGACGAGTCCGGACACCATGCGACGACGGATGGCCGGTACCGTGACCTTCGACAACTCGAAACGAAAGGCAGACTTGATGTGCGCTTGCTCGGCCGGCGACTGGCTCTCATAGAAGAGCCGCGCCTGAATGTAATGCTCGCTGAATTTCTCCGGCGAGCCGCGCACCTTCGATCCTTCGACGGGTTGCGGCACGGTGCGGAAGCCGGTCATGCCGGCCTGAAACGGACAGCCACCACCGAGCGAGTTCGGTTCGTACGACACACGCCCATGATGGATCGCCTGCCGATGCATGCCGTCGCGCTGATTATTGTGCACCGGTGCGAGCGACGCGTTGATCGGCAGTTCGTGAAAGTTTGGTCCGCCGAGACGAGAGAGCTGTGTGTCGAGATAGCTGTGAATGCGGCCCGCAAGGAGCGGGTCGTTGCTGAAATCGATTCCCGGCACGACATGCGACACACAGAACGCGACCTGTTCCGTCTCGGCAAAGAAATTGTCTGGATTGCGATTCAGTGTCATCCGGCCGAGCGGCGTGATCGCCACGAGCTCCTCTGGAATGAGTTTCGTGGCGTCGAGCACATCGAACGAATACTGTTCCGCCTCTTCCTCGGTAAAGACCTGCACCCCCAGTTCCCACGAGGGATAGGCGCCGGCTTCGATGGCGTCCCACAGGTCACGCCGATGAAAATCCGGATCGGCACCCGCGAGCTTGACCGCCTCATCCCATACCAGTGAGTGCGTGCCCAGCTGTGGTGACCAGTGAAACTTGACCAGGCGGATCTGCCCATCCGCGGCGATGAAGCGGAAGGTGTGCACACCGAAGCCCTGCATCATCCGATAGCTCCGCGGAATCGCGCGGTCTGACATGATCCACAGCAGCATGTGCGTCGATTCCGGCATCAGCGACACGAAGTCCCAGAACGTATCGTGCGCAGACGCGGCCTGCGGCATGGCGTTGTGCGGCTCAGGCTTGACCGCGTGGACGAGATCCGGAAACTTGATGGCGTCCTGGTGAAAGAACACAGGAATGTTGTTTCCAATGAGGTCCCAGATGCCTTCGTCGGTGTAGAATTTGATCGCGAAGCCCCGTGCGTCGCGTGCCGTGTCCTTCGACCCGCGCTCACCGGCGACGGTCGAGAATCGCGCGAAGACCGGCGTCACCTTGCCCGCCGCGAGCAATGGCGCTGCCATCGTCAGCGCCGAATGATCGGCATAGCTCTCGAAGATCCCGTGCGCTCCTGATCCCCGCGCGTGCACGATGCGCTCTGGAATACGCTCGTGGTCGAAATGGGTGATCTTCTCGCGGAGAATGAAATCCTCGAGTAGCGTCGGTCCGCGGAGGCCTGCCTTCAGCGAATGCTGGTTGTCGGCTACGCGCACGCCCTGATTAGTGGTGAGCGGTCGCCCGGCGCCGTCGACACGATGGCGCGAGAGCGAACCGCTGACGGCATCACCGAGGCCTGCCGGCGCTCCAGTCTTGTCGGACGCGTTGTGCTCCGAGGCAGTGCTCGCCGCGACGTCCGGTGACATGTCCACGGCGTGCGCACCCGTCTGGGGCTGCAGTGCGTTCTCTTCGCCCTGTTCGCGTAGAGTATTCGCGTTGAAAGGCGTTGCGCTAGCGACTGCATCGGTTGCCTGGCTGACGAGTGACTTGGACTCGTCGCTCGCATGCGGATAGAAGGCTGCGTCGGGCTGTGTGCTGTCCGGTCTCGTCATGATCGCGTCGTCCGAGTTGGTGTTGGGTTTTTTGAATGGGGCGGAGCGAAAAATTGTGTGCTCAGCAGACACGGCGCGTACGCATTGAATGATGAAAACGAAAACGGCGCGAGCTCGCCATGAAAAAGCGAGACCGCGCCGCGCACTGACGAATCGACAACGTTCGCCCGGCCGACAGCACACGATGATCCGTGCGCCCAGAAATGATTGCGGGACAGTATTGAAGGATGACGCGGTTCGCAAGATGGTAGCGAATGCGAAGAATAGTTGGGGTCGCTGTATTTCGTATCATGTGCGAGCGCTGTGTTCTGGTAGCGTCGAAAGTCCGGCGCACCCAGCATCCTGGACATGCGCCATTAGGAGTAGTCGGCAGATGCTTTGGAGTCGGGCGAGGCGTCGGCACAAATCCTGCGCAGGCGGATTTGGCCGGCGCATTCTTTCGGCGTACCGTTAGTTGTCGTGCAGCGAGAGGGCTGAGCTGCCAGGCAGAGGCGAGCGTCACGACCTGCTCGCCTTTTTTCCGTCTCCACATCCGAGCCCCACATGCCACCGACCGTCGATATGATCGTTTTCTCTCATCTGCGCTGGTCATGGGTGTATCAACGGCCGCAGCACCTGATGACGCGGGCGGCGCAGAGCCGGCGTGTCTTCTTCGTGGAAGAGCCGATCTGCACGTCGGTTGCGCCTCATTTACACATGTACGTTGCCGATGCCGGGGTGATCGTCGTCACGCCGTATCTGCCAGCCGGCCTCTCGTCAGAGTTCGAGCGTGATCTACTGCGTGGTCTGCTCGCTGAGCTAGTCGAGATCGAGAAGATCGATGAGGTTGTCCTGTGGTACTTCACGCCGAGCGCAATGCCGTTCACGGTCGACCTCGCCGCAGCGAGCGTCGTGTACGACTGCATGGATGAGTTGACGGGATTTGCTGGCGCCTCTCCGGCACTGCGCCATTACGAACGACAGCTCCTTGCTCGCTCCGACATCGTGTTTACCGGGGGGTGGAGCCTGTACGAGGCAAAGCGCGGGTTGCACGCCAACGTGCATGCCATGCCGTCCGGCGTCGACCTCGAGCACTTCCGCCGTGCGAGAGGGCGTGATGGCGAGCAGGCTTCGCGGGAAGGCGCCCGCCGACCCCGTATCGGCTATTCCGGCGTGCTGGACGAACGCCTCGACCTCGAGCTCTTGCACGCGACGATTGCCGATCACCCGGAGTGGCAGTTCGTCTTCGCCGGGCCGGTGACGAAGATCGATCCAGCGACGCTGCCGACGTGTGAGAACGTGACATACCTCGGGCAGGTCGCGTACGACCAGCTGCCGGCCGTGCTTGCCACGTGGGATATTGCCTGGATTCCATTCGCGCGGAACGAGGCCACCCGGTTCATCAGTCCAACCAAGACGCCAGAGTATCTCGCGGCCGGGCTCCGGGTACTTTCAACGCCGATTCAGGACGTCGTGCGCACGTGGGGCGACGACGACGCCGTCACGATTGTGTCGACGCCGGAGGAGTGTGGGGATGCCATCCGTCAGAGTGCGGCAGCTCCGCTGACGCCGGCGCAGCTGCGCCGGATCGACGAGACACTCGTTCACCATTCCTGGGACGCGACGTGGAACCGCATGGCGGAGCTGATGCAGCAGGCCTCGTCGAACGTCGCATGATGATGACATACGACTTTCTCATCGTCGGTGCCGGGTTTGCTGGCGCCACGGCCGCAGAGCGACTCGCGAGCGTCTACAACAAGCGGGTGCTCGTGATCGACAAGCGTCCGCACGTGGCCGGTAATGCGTTCGACGAGCTGAATGAGCATGGCGTGCGCGTGCACCGCTACGGCCCCCACATCTTCCACACGAATTCCGAGAAGGTGTTTCGCTACCTCTCGCGGTTCACGGAGTGGCGAGATTACGAGCATCGTGTGCTCTCGTCCGTGAACGGCCAGCTGCTCCCGATGCCCATCAATCTCGACACGATCAACCGGTTTCTGGGCGCGCAGATGACCGAGCCGGAAGTCATGGCGTATCTCGCCACTGTCGCGGAACCGCGCGATGCAATTCTCACGTCCGAGGATGTGGTCGTGAGTCAGGTCGGTCGCGACATCTATGAAGCGTTCTTTCGGAACTATACGCGCAAGCAGTGGGGCCTGGACCCAAGTGAACTCGATGCCAGCGTCATCGCGCGCGTTCCCATCCGGACGAATCACGATGACCGCTACTTCACGGACACGTATCAGGTGATGCCGGTGGGAGGCTACACGGCGTTGTTCGAGCGGATGTTGACACACCCCAACATCACGGTGCTCCTTGATACTTCATACGACGATGTCAGACACTCAGTCAGCCATGAGCGGATGATCTACACCGGGCCCATCGACGAATTCTTCGACTATCGCTGTGGACCGCTGGAATACCGCTCGCTGGACTTCCGCACCGAGACGACGCGCGGCGCGCTGGTGCAGCCGGTTGCGGTCATCAACTCGCCGAACGAGCACGCCTGGACTCGCGTGACGGAGTTCAAGCACCTGACGGGCCAGCAGCATCCGATGACCTCACGCATGTTCGAGTTTCCCACCGCCTCTGGTGACCCGTACTACCCGGTCCCACGCGCCGTCAACCGTGAGCGATATGATGAGTACCGGCAGCTCGCTGAGACACGCGATGACGTGGTGTTCACGGGTCGGCTCGGGACGTACAAGTATTACAACATGGATCAGGTCACGGCTCAGTCGCTGGCACTCTGCGAGCGATTGATGCATGGGCAGGTGCGCTGGCGCGCACGCGGTCTCGAGAATGCCTGAGATCTGGGGAGGTGTCGAGTGCACGGTGACGCGCCTGCATGGCTACCTCTGCGACCAGATTGAGCGCACGGGCCACGCGGAACGGCCGGACGATATCGACCGCTTCGCGGATCTCGGGATCCAGCGCTTACGTTTGCCGATTCTGTGGGAGCGTATCGAGGCAGACGGTGCGGATCGTCCCCGGTGGCATACCGTCGACGCGCACTTGGCGCGAGCGCGTGATCGCGGGGTGGAGCCGATTGCCGGACTCTTGCATCACGGTACGGGTCCATCCCACGCCGACATCACGCACGACGACTTTCCGGAACGGTTTGCTGCGTATGCGTTGCGCGTTGCGCGCCGATATCCGTGGATTCGATACTGGACGCCCGTCAACGAACCTGTCACGACTGCGCGCTTCTGTGGATTGTACGCGCATTGGTATCCGCACGGTGCGAGCGACGAGCAGTTCGTTCGTCTGCTTCGCGTGCAGTGCGAAGCTATCGTGCTCGCCGTGCGTGCGATTCGGAGCGTCATCCCGGATGCTCAGTACATCCATACGGAGGACGTCGGCCGCATCGTGGCGACGGCGCCGCTCAGGTACCAGGCGACGTTCGAGAATCAGAGGCAATGTCTGGCCCTCGATCTGATCGGTGGCCACGTCACGGTCGCCCACCCGCTGTGGCCGTACCTGTGTGGTGCTGGCATGACGGTGGCGCAGCGCGACTGGTTCGCAGCGAAGCCGCTCCGCCCTGACGTGATCGCAGCTGACTACTACGCCACGAGCGACCGGTTGCTCGATCATGACCTGTCACGGCACCCGACGGTATCGCACGGCGGCAATCTTCGACATGCGTATGCGGACGTAGCGTGGTCGACGCAGGATGACTGGTGCCCCCGGCTCGAGGATGCCCTGGTGCAGCTGTCACGAACGTA
>Ga0136636_10002210_pt1 | contig 11589 bp, 7 predicted proteins | sample AntDrymUQ8522106_2_FD_104653 | JGI IMG/M metagenome (GOLD analysis project Ga0136636, IMG submission 104653) | Polar desert sand microbial communities from Dry Valleys, Antarctica - metaG UQ852 (21.06) | ecosystem: Environmental > Terrestrial > Soil > Desert | place: Antarctica: Dry Valley... | reverse complement strand
GCTTTTTTCCAGCAAGCCATGCGTTTGCCCGAGATGCCTGTGCCTGATGTGACGACCGAGTCGGGGCGACGCATGTTGATGGTTCATATGGATGGCGATGGGTTCATCAGCCGATCAGAGTTACCTGGCAACCCCTTGGCGGGCGAAGTGGTGCGCGATCGGGTCGTCAACAAATACCCGCTGCCCATGACCATTTCAGTGATTGAAGCCGAGTTGTCTCCGAAAGGCCTCTATCCCAGCATGTCCACCTATGCAGAAAACGTGGCGCGTGAGATTTTTCGTGCGCCCAACGTGGCCATTGCATCGCACAGCTATTCTCATCCTTTTTACTGGAGCAAAGCGGGTGAGATTGATCCAAATGGTGGCTATAACTTGCGTTTGCCGGGCTATCAGTTTGATCTGGACCGCGAGATTCAAGGCTCTATTGGCTACATCAACAGCAGATTGGCACCGCCAGGCAAGAAAGTGAGCATGTTTTTTTGGACCGGAGATTGCGTGCCAGGTTCTGATGCGCTGGTAAAGACCGATGATGCAGGTGTGTTCAACATGAATGGTGGAGACACCACAGCCACCCGAACAGCGCCCACCATGACCGAAGTTGAAGGCTTGGGCCTGCGCCGTGGTAACGGCTACCAGGTTTTTGCGCCCAACCAGAATGAGAACGTTTACACCAACAATTGGCGCGGTCCGTTTTACGGTTTTGAGCGGGTCATTGAAACTTTTGAGTTCACCGAAAGCCCGCGACGCTTGAAGCCGATCAACATCTACTTCCACACCTACCTGACCACCAAAGCCGCAGGCATGAAGTCGCTCGACAAGGTGTTCACTTATGCACTGGGTCGGGAGACCACACCGGTTTATGTGGCTGATTACGCCCGCAAGGTGCTGGACTTCCAGCGCATGGCGGTTGCACGCACCGCTGCAGGCTGGCGGGTACGTGGTGCCAAAGATTTGCGCACGCTTCGCTTGCCAGCCAGCATGGGTTCCCCTGACGTGGCAAAGAGTCAGGCCGTGGCAGGCTTCACCAGCCACCAGGGCGAGGTGTATGCACATTTGAGCGATGACTCGGCTGATGTGGTGCTGGGCAATGCCACGGCAAACACGGTGCGCTTGGTGTCTGCCAATGGTCGAATTGAGAGCTTTGAGCGCGTGCCCAACGGTTACCGCTGGTACTTGAAGGCTTATGTGCCGCTCAAGTTCACCTTGGCCAATGCGCAAGCCTGCCAGGTTCGTGTGGGTGGGCGTCTGTTAACGGCCAAGCGTCGTGTAGACGGACTTAGTTTTTTTGAGATTCAAGACCATGTTGCCAGACCGCTCGAAGCGATATGCCGGGGTTGATGGCCAAATAGCCCGCCTTGAGCTGGCTGCCAATTGGCAGTTGCTTTTGGTGGCCTTGTTGGTCATCGCTCTGCTGATGGCTATTTTTCCTCGCAAAGCCTTGATTGAGCAGCTTTACCAGCAGCGAACGCTTGATGATTTGACCCTGTCTTACGTGCAGAATCTGTACCGCACCAACCCGGAAAACGCCGATGCGGCGCTGCTGCTGGCCAGGACCCAGCAAGACGTGATGGACATCTCAAATCTGGAGTCCTTGGTATTGGGTCTGTCCGCATCCGGTGATTTGCGCCAGCGCAATGAGGCACGCGCCGTGTTGTTCAAAGCCTATCGGACCCGGCTGGGCAAACAGCTTGACGAGGTTGAGGCCGGTCGTTTGACCGCTCGCCTCGCGGGCTTGCTCCAAGCCGCAAAGACCGATGATTTGCCTGACAGTCTGGCGCGGATGTTTGGCGACGAAGCGTTCAAATTGAACATGCCAAAGCTTGGTGGGGATTTTTATCAAAAACTCCACATTGATCCATCGGCCAGTGCACTGGAGGGCTTTGGTGATGTGGCGTTGGGCAATGGACAGCATGCAGCGGCAGCCACCTACTACTTTATGGCGCGTGACCATGCGGGATCGGTTGAGGAGTCTCGTCGCTTGTTCCAGCGTGGTGTGCGTGCGCTGATGGCGGCCAGCTTGTTCAATCAGGCCATGGCGGAAGCCAGGTTCAGGCTGGGGGACTTGGAGAATGACCCGCAGACCTTGCGGTTTCTGTCACGTACCGCCTTGGCAGCAGGTGACCCGGTCGCTGCCGCAGATTACGCACGCAGACTGGTTTTCAAATGAGGAAAATAGCTTTGAAAACCCCGCACGTGTGGCTGCCTCTGTTGGCGCTTGTGTGGCCCATCAGTTCGTTGCAGACGGCGCAGGCAGCACCGCCAGTTGCAGCACAGGTCACAGGGACTGAGTCATTGAAGCCCTTTGACCCACAGGATTTTGCGTTGGCTTACGACGTGTTGCTGGGTGCCGGTGATTTGCAACGCGCTTTTCTGGTGGCGCAACGGGCGGTTCAGGTGTTGCCGAACGATCGTCAATGGCGGCGCAGATTGGCACAGGTCAGTGACTGGACGCAACGCCCGGAGGTCGCCGCGCAGCAGTGGCTGGCGCTGTTCACGCATGGTGATCGAGCCACTGACACGTTGCAGGCGGTGATCCGTTTGGCGCCGCTGGCAGATCAGCCCTTGTTGGCGCTGCAGGCTTGGGCTGAGCTTGCCAAGCGGCAGCCGTTGACCGATGTGCAGTGGCTTGATGTGTTTGGGCTGTATGAAATGGCCGCCGAGCCTTTGAAAGGCGCCCAGTTTTTCGAAACCCAGTTCGCGTTGATCAAGAACCCCAATTTGCTGGAGTTCGCCGGCCGTTTGGCTGAGAACGCCGGTGACGATGACCGGGCCCAGCGCCTCTACAGCCAACGCGCAAATATGGCACCGTTTTCGATGGATGTCATGCTCCGCGCCGTGGTCCTCCTGATACGGCGGGACAAAATGCAGGATGCGCTGGCTATGCTGCAAGCCCATCAGCACCAGGTGCCCGCTCAGGCGATTGAGTATTGGCGGCTTTTAGGTCAGGTGGCGTGGGAAGCCCGTGCCTACGGGGTTGCAAAATCGGCGTATGCGCAGTATGCAGGCCAGCCCGGGGCAACGCTGGCAGACTGGTCGCGTTTGATCTTTCTGGTGCGTCAGGACCACCCGGCACAGGCAGCTGACCTGGCCTTGCAGGCGTACAAGCGCTTTGGCTCTGTGGAACAACTGCTGCTGAGTCTGGGTATTTACGCAGAACTTGGCGATATGGCCGCGCAAGCCCGCGTGCATGCTGAATTGGGCGGCCCTGTGGCGGACGTGCTCGCAAAAGAAACACGGTTTTTAATGATGCGCGCGCAGTTTTACCAGCGGCAGAAGAAATCAGAGTTGGCTTGGGCGGACTACCGTCAGGCACTCAAACAAGTGCCGAAAGAGACAGAGGTGGTGCTGGCCAGCCTGTGGTTTTTGATTGACGCCCAAAGGGTCGAATCACTGCCTGCCTTTATGCGAACATATGTCGGGCTAGCGACCGATAACCCTGAGTTTTGGCAAGCTTATGCGGCCGCAAGTCAGGTGCTGGAGAAGCATCGCGACGCAGTCGTCTGGTATGCAAGGGCCGCAGCGAAAAATGCCAGTGACCCCTTGATGTTGCTGAATTACGCAGATGCTTTAGAGCGCACCAGCCAACTGGGCATGGCGGACCGGATGCGTCGGCATGCCTGGTTGCTGTTGAAGCAAAAATACCCGCAGCCCCAGTGGCTGCCTGCCGCCGTCCAAAGCCCGGAATTGCTGGCATTGGCTCGGTTGCAGTTGATGGACCAACCGGGCGACCCTGGCATGGCATTGGTTCGGCAATGGGTCAGTCAAATGCGTGGCTTGCCGGATGCGCCAGCCACGGAGCAAACGGCGGTGCTTGTGTTGGGCTGGGCGATTGTGAAAGAGCAGTTCAACAACGCTCGGACCTGGATGTGGCGGCGTTATGCGCGCCAGAGTCAACTGGCCCCGCCGCTTTGGGGCGACAGCCAGACAGCGCTGCAACTTCAGGAAACTCAGACCATGGACCGCTTGTTGACACGCCATGGCGATGCGCTGCCGATCTACAACCGCTACGACACCGCGCGTGAGTTGGGCCATGTTCAGCAAGCCATTGACATTGCCTTCAAAGGCATGTTGCAGCAGGACGACGAGCCCTTGTATGACCGGTATCGTCAGCACGTGCCGGCCCAGGCCAACTATGTGCAGCTGGGCTGGGGTGTGGAACACCAAGGTGGCTTGAACAACCATGGTTTGCGCTTTGAGACCCGGCTGGTGATCAGCCCCAAACTGCACCTGACCCTGAGCGGCTCGCGCCAGCAGCAGGCCGGTGCCGACCCGGTGCTGCAGGCGCTCACGCCGGCCACAGACCGCCTCGCCAGTGTGCAGGCGCGCTGGCTGGGCGAGCGTGGCGAGACCTCTGTGACCATCGCCCGGCGTGACGAGCTTGACGGCTTGATGAGTTTTCGCCTGCAGCAGACTGTGCAATTGGGTGGGCGCCTGAACCTTGAGGCCGGCGTGGATGCCAGAACCGAGTCCACCGTGAGCTTGCCGATGCAAGTGGCGGGGTATGAAAACAGCCTGTATGGCGCCGCAAACTACACCTTGGGCAAGCGCGAGTACGTCAGGATCGCACCGCGGTATTCGCGTTACTACACGCAGTTTGGCGATGAGCTGGGCAGCGGCAGACTGCTTGACCTGGAGTTTGGCTACCGTATTCGCACGGAATACCCGGATTGGCGGCTGCGCGCATTTTTGACCCGCCAGCTGTTTTCGCGCTCCAGTGTCTTGAGCAGTGCATCGCAGGCGCGTTTGCCCGGTCTTCAAGAGGCGGTGAGCAATGAGACCATCGACTTGCTCACTTACTTCATCCCCGAAAGCAGCACCACCTGGGGTGCCTGCTGGGGCATGGGGGAAAACCTCGCCGGTCAAAACCTGCAGACCACTTATTCGCGCGCCTGGCGCCCCTTTTTCGACCTTTGCCTCAACCATAATACGGTGAGTGGCAATGGCCGAACTGGCACACTGGGCCTGGCGGGTTCAGTCACAGGGGAAGACCATTTGCTGCTGCAATTGCAAAAAAATGGCGGCACACAACTTGGCAGTTCACCAACCAACTCGCTGGCGGTGCGCTACCGGCGGTATTTTTAGGACTTTTATCATGACATTTTTGAAGTATTTCTGGCTTGGCCTGTGGATGGTGGTGGTGACGGGGTGCGCCACTTCGATTCAATCGTCAGCCACGCGCGATGCGCTGGACCCCGTCGCCAAATGGGTGCTGCTGCCGATCGCCAACAACACTGACACGCCACAGGCTGGGCTCTCCGCCGAGGCCATGCTGGAACACCAGTTGCGCCGACGCGGCATCCTGGGCGTGCAGCATTACCCGGCCAGCTTGTCGCGAGACAGCTTGTTTGAACCCACAGAACGCAAGGTGACGGAAGAAGCCCAGCAGTGGGCACGTGACCAGGGTGCGCGGTTTGCCGTGCTTGGCAGTGTGCAAGAGTGGCGCTACAAGGTAGGTATTGATGGTGAACCTGCGGTTGGCATTGCCTTGAAGGTACTTGATTTGTCGTCGGGAAAAGTGGTTTGGAGCGCGTCGGGTGCCAAAAGCGGCTGGAGCCGAGAGGCGCTTTCCGCGGTCGCTCAATCTGTGCTGACAGAATTGTTGGACACCCTGCCATTGGTGCAGAACGCCTCAGCGCAATAGTTATTTCACATGCGGCAATTTGCTTTTGGACAGTGGCTGAATGCGGCTTTTGGTCGTGAGGCACTTGCCCCGGAATTCACCACCACGCGCGCGCAGTGGGTAGAAATTGCGGTGATTTCACTGGGTGCCGTTGCCGTGGCGTGGTGGGCCACGCCTAACGACCCAACTTTGGCAAACCAGGGGTTCCCCTGGCTCTGGTTCGCGCCCTTGCTGGTGGCTTTGCGTTATGGCGTGTTACCAAGCTTGCTGTCGGTCAGTGTGGTCGTGGGCAATTATTGGTTGGCTTGGCAGCTTGGCCGTTTGCCCGCGGGTGTGCCTGAAGCATCGCTTTTTGGTGGCGGGTTGGCCGTGCTGCTTTGCGGCGAGTTCAGTGATGTGTGGCGTGACCGGAACAGCCGCATGGAAGAAGCTTACCTCTACATGTCGGAGCGCCTGTCGCGCTTGACCAAGCGGCATTTGCTGCTGAATCTCTCGCATGACCGGCTGGAGCAGGAAATGCTGGCGCGACCAGGTACTTTGCGTGATGCGTTGGCCAGGTTGAGGTTATTGTCAACCGAGGTCACACCAGACAATCCCATGCCCGGCTCGACTGGTTTGCTGCAATTGCTTTCACAGTACGTGAGCATTGAGTCCGCGCAGATTTACTTGCTCGAACCACAAGACGCTTCTTACATCTTGGGCCGGTCGATTGCCCAATTGGGTGAACCTGCACCATTGGCTGCCGACGATGAGTTGCTTCAGCGGGTGCTGGAGAAAGGCGGCCTGGCGCACATTGCCAATCAGGAGGCCAGCCTGCAGCGTCGCACTTCCCAATTGGTGGTGGCGCCCCTGGTTGCGGGCGACAACGATCTTGTGGGCGTGCTGGCAGTCACTCGCATGCCATTTTTCGCGCTGACAGACGAAAATTTGCAGATGATGCTGGTTCTGCTGGGCTACTTTGCCGACAACCTGCGTTCTGCCAGTGGTGTTGCCGCTATCCAGCGGCGTTTGCCGGACATGCCGTATCTGTTCGCCCAGGAACTGGCACGGTTACTGAGGTTGCATCAAAAAGTGGCTTTGCCGAGCCATTTGGTGGTGATGCACTTTACGGGACCCCGCCGCCACGAAATACCTGCTGAGTTTTTGCGAATCAAGCGGGGGCTGGATTTGTATTGGCAAACCTCTGATCCCGACGCGCCGATGCTCGTCGTGTTGATGCCGTTTGCGTCAAGTTCGGCCAAAGACGGTTTTTTTCTGCGCATCGACGAGTGGCTGAAAAGCCGGTTCCAGGGCGATATTGAGTCGTTGAAAATCCAGGTGCATGTGATTGACTTTGACAACAAAGACCCGTTGGCTGAACTGGTTGAGGCGGTAGGCCGTTTGTGAACCCGATTTATTGGACATGGTCAGCGGTCGCCGCAGACATGGGTCTGTTGTTGAGCCCTTTGGTTTCATCAACCTCATTGCTGTCTTTTTGGGCTGTATTGATCACGCATGCACTGGTGACCGCTGTGGCGGGGCTGGCCACCTATTTAATGCTGCCGCGTCGCTTTCAACAACCCAGGTTGGCCGTCACCCTTTTGATGTTTACCTTTGCGTTTGTGGCCCCGGTGATCGGTGCGATTGCCTTGCTGGTGATGGTTCGCGCCAACTTGCGCAAACCTGTGGAGGACGCCCGGTTTGCAGTGCCCTTGTCGCTGGATTTGCCGCTCTATGACGTGCAGCCGGAGGAGCGGCACCGCAGCGGGCAAGGTGCCATTCGTTCCCGTTTGAACGAAGACGTGCCCAGCGCGGTGCGTATGCAATCTTTGCTGACCCTGCAGGCGGTGCCCAGCAAAGTTTCAAATCCCATCCTGGAAGAGCTGCTGGGTGACGCCACTGAAGACGTGCGATTGGTGGCGTTTGGCATGCTCGACGCGGAAGAGAAAAAAATAGCCAAGGAAATCCGGTACGAATCTGAAAGGCAGCACCGTCAGCTGAGCAAAGCGCAGCGCTACGACTCGTTGAGACGCCTGGCAGAACTGAATTGGGAACTGGTTTATGCATGCCTGATACAGGGTGAATTACGCCAGCATATTTTGCGACAAGCACGTGCTTACGTGGATGAGGCGCTGGCCTTGAGTGTGCCGCCGGGGTCGGGTTTGGTGTTCCTGCAGGGCCGGATCCTGCTTGAGTTGGGTGACGCAGAAGGTGCTGAGCGGGCCATGTTGCGAGCCATGGATTTGGGTCAACCCAAGACGTCAGCCTTGCCATACCTGGCCGAAATTGCATTTCAGCGCCGTGATTTTTCCCAGGTCGGGCTGTTCATGCAGCAACTTTCATCACTGAACCTGGCATCGCGTACCCGCGCCGTCGAAGACTTTTGGGGCAAACGTGACTACGAGATCAACTACCGTGACCGCAAATACCTCCCCCATATCTAAGTCGCCTTACCCTGAGGCGGACAGCGTGGATGTTCTGCTGCTGCTGGAGGGCACGTTTCCTTTCGTGGCGGGAGGCGTGTCGAGTTGGGTCAACCAAATCATTCGCGGGTTTCCGGACATCCGGTTTGGCGCGGTGTTTTTGGGCAGTCGGCCGCAAGACTATGGCGACATGCGTTATGCCTTGCCCGACAACCTGGTTCATCTGCAGGTGGCCTATATTTATGGAGACCATGAGACACCCCCTATCATGCCAGTGGATGCGGATGACGAGACCATGGCCATGGTGGAGGACGTGCATTCCCTGTTCGAAACCGACATGCGGGCGCCCCAGTGTGAGCACATGTTTGCCCAACTGATGGATGAGGCGGGCCCTGATGGTAAGTTGAGCCAGGAGGTGTTTTTGTACAGCAAGGCCTCCTGGGAATACATCAAAAAGAGCTACCGCAGGCGCAGCACAGATCCGTCGTTTGTCGATTATTTCTGGACCATCAGAACCATTCACACGCCCTTTTGGCGGTTGCGGGAAGTGGCGCTGAGTTGCCCCAAGGCCCGCGTTTACCACGCCATATCTACTGGTTATGCGGGCATTCTGGGGGTGCTGTTGAAACACCGCAACAAGAGGCCGCTGATGCTCAGTGAGCATGGCATTTACGTCAAAGAGCGAAAAATTGATCTGTACCAGGCGCAGTGGCTCAAGGACAACCGAAGTGTGTTCGACCGGGATCCGTCACGGGTGAGCTATTTCCGCCAACTCTGGATCCGGTTTTTTGAACATTTGGGCTATGTGACTTACCAGGCAGCGGGCGACATTATTGCGCTGTATGAGGCCAACCGGCAGCGTCAACTGCAAGACGGCGCGCCACCTGAGCGCACCGCCAACATTCCCAACGGCATTGACGTCGCCCGGTTTGCGCAGCTGCGGTCGCAACGCGACCCTGTGGTGCCCAAAGTGTTGTGCCTGATCGGGCGCGTGGTACCCATCAAGGACATCAAAACCTTCATCCGTGCCATGGTCACCGTGGTCAAGCATTTGCCTGAGGCGCAGGCCTGGATTGCCGGGCCTGAAGAAGAAGCTCCCGAGTATGCGCAAGAATGCCGCGACCTGGCTGCGCAGTTGGGCTTGGCCGATACCGTCAAGTTTTTGGGTTTTCAGCAGCTGACGGATCTGCTGCCAAAAGTTGGCCTGGTGGTGTTGAGCTCCATCAGTGAGGCCCTGCCCCTGGTGATTCTTGAGGGTTACGCTGCAGGCGTGCCGACGGTATCCACGGACGTGGGGTCGTGCCGGCAACTGGTATTCGGCTTGCCGGGTGAAGACGCTGCGCTTGGTGCTTCTGGCCGGGTCGTGCGGATCGCTGATCCAGACGCCCTGGCCCAGGCGGCCCTGGCGCTCCTGGCTGACGAGGCGGAGTGGCAACGGGCCAGCGATGCAGGCATCAGGCGGGTAGAAAAGTACTACGCCCAGGACATCATGTTTGCCCGCTACCGGGCGCTGTATGAACGGAACTTGCAATGGCAGGCATAGGCTTCGAGCTGCGCAAACTGCTCAAGAAGCAGACCTACTCAGGCCTGCTTCAGGCCTACGCATTTGCCGGGCTGATCAGCTCCGGGCCGTGGGTGCTGTCAATCATTGGCATCATGCTGATTGGTGTGCTGAGTCTGGGGCTGGTCATTCCCAAAGAGGCGATCTCACAGTTTCAGGTGACGGTAACCTACCTTTTTCTGATCTCCCTGATTGGCACAGGCCTGGTGCAGTTGTCGTTCACACGTTTTGTGGCCGACCGAATTTTTGAGAAAAACGATGCCGCAATATTGCCCAATTTCAATGGTCTGATCCTGGTGGCGGTCGGCGTCAGTGTCGTGGTGGCCTTGCCGGCAGCCGCTTTTCTTTTTCCGGAGCAAACGGTGCTGTACCGCTTGTTGTTCATCCTGGGCCTGGCGATCATGTCAGGGATCTGGATCGCCACCGTTTTCCTGACCGGCATGAAGCATTACCGGGCCATCGTGCTGATCTTTTTCCTGGGTTACAGCGCCACCCTGATTCTGGCCATGCTCTTTCGGCCGTTGCTTGGCATGGATGGCCTGTTGCTCGGCTTTGTCATCGGCCACTATCTGTTGCTGATGGGCATGATCTGGCTGATCTATCGCAATTACCAGTCGGATCAGTTCATTGCCTTTGACATCTGGAAGACCGGTGCCATGTACGGCAGCCTGATGGCCACCGGCTTCTTGTTCAACCTCGGCGCTTGGGTCGATAAATTGATGTTTTGGTACTACCCGGCCACGGGGCAACAGGTGATCGGGCCCCTGCATGCATCGGTAATTTACGATTTCCCTATTTTTCTGGCCTACCTCTCTGTGATTCCGGGTATGGCGGTGTTTTTGGTGCGCATTGAAACTGATTTTGTGGAGTACTACCTCAAGTTCTACAACGCCGTCAGGGAGGGATCCACGCTGGACTACATCGAGCGCATGAGGAACCACATGGTGTACTACGTGCAGCGCGGCTTGTTTGACATTGCCAAAATTCAGGCCATTGCGGTGCTGGTGACCTTTGCATTGGGTGGCGTGTTGCTGGAGTCTGTGGGCATCTCCACCTTGTACCTTCCCCTGCTGTATGTGGATGTGGTGGGCGTCGGGTTGCAAGTGGTGCTTTTGGGCATTTTGAATGTGCTGTTTTACCTGGATCAGCGTCGCGCGGTGGTAGGTTTGACCGGGCTGCTGGTGGTCTCCAACACGGTGTTCACTGCGATTTCCCTGTACCTGGGTGCGGCATGGTTCGGCTACGGTTTTGCGTTGGCGATGCTGCTGACGGTGCTGGTCGGTGTGTGGGTTTTGAACCGAAAGCTGGAGCGCCTGGAGTACCAGACGTTCATGCTGCAATGAGGTCAGTTCAACGTTGCGGACGAAGCCCGTTCATTTTCAGATGAGCCCACAAAATCTTCAGCCTGCCACTGCGCGGCGCGGCTGGCTGGCCGCCTTCAAGGTCTATCTGGAACCCCCTTCGCTGCGCATGCTCTCGCTCGGGTTCTCCGCCGGTTTGCCTCTGCTGCTGGTGCTGGGCACCTTGAGTTTCTGGCTGCGTGAGGCGGGCATTGACCGCACCACCATTGGTTACCTGAGTTGGGTTGGGCTGGCCTATGCCTTCAAGTGGGTCTGGGCGCCGCTGGTAGACCGCCTGCCGATTCCGCTGCTGACACGCAGGCTGGGGCGCAGGCGCAGCTGGCTGCTGCTGTCGCAAATCGCCATCATGGTTGGCTTGATCGCGATGTCGTTCAATGACCCGCAAGTGGCGCTGCTGCCGGTGGTGTGGGGCGCCTTGGCGGTGGCCTTTGGCTCGGCCACGCAGGACATTGCGCTGGATGCCTTTCGCATCGAGTCGGCCGACATGGACCGTCAGGCGGCGCTGGCCGCAGCCTACCAAACCGGCTACCGGTTGGCCATGATCTGGGCCGGGGCCGGTGTGTTGTGGCTGGCGGCCCGGGCCGAGGTGGCGGGCGCTGCAGGCTACCAACACGGTGCCTGGCACACCGCCTATCTGGTCATGGC
>Ga0136636_10002209_pt1 | contig 11593 bp, 5 predicted proteins | sample AntDrymUQ8522106_2_FD_104653 | JGI IMG/M metagenome (GOLD analysis project Ga0136636, IMG submission 104653) | Polar desert sand microbial communities from Dry Valleys, Antarctica - metaG UQ852 (21.06) | ecosystem: Environmental > Terrestrial > Soil > Desert | place: Antarctica: Dry Valley... | reverse complement strand
TTATTGGCATGGTACATAATCCAATCTTCTTTGCCATCGGGCGATTTAAAAAATGCATTGTGACCCGGACCGAAAGCATTTCCAGTAGGATTTTTTGCAAAAACAGGGCCACCTCTTTTTGTCCAATCTGCTATTTTCATAGGGTCACCACCTGTTTTTAAAGTGAGCATACCCAATGCATAATCATCTGTCCAGCACCCACTTGCAGAATATATCATAAATACCTGTCCGGCTGCATTTTTTAGTATCTGTGGCGCTTCGTTTACCGGTCCACCCATTTTTTCCCAATTCAATTCGGGCTTGGTTAAAAGTAGGCTTGGCCCTTCAAGTGTCCATGGATCCTTCATTTTGGCGATATATATATTTTGATCCTGTATGGCCTGAATGGGTCTTCCACTCCAAAGAAAATACATCTGATTCTGATATTCCAATACCGTTCCATCAATCCCCCAAAAGTCGGTATCTGTGGCAAAAATCCTTCCCTTCATGGTCCATGTACCAGTGGTGGGATCTGCAGATGAATTTTCAAGCACCCATGTTCTTTGGGTTTCATCAGGGCCAGCTCCTCCCGTAAAGTAAACATACCATTTACCATTCAACCAATGCAATTCAGGTGCCCATACATTCGCTGCAAATGGTTGCCCCAAAGCAGGATTAAAAATCACTACACTTGGAGCGCTTGCCATTTTTGAAACCGAAGTGCTCTTCCACAATGCGATACGGTTACCAAGTGTATGCGAATAATAATAGGTATTCCCCCTTTGAATGATCCATGGATCAGCACCATTCATGATGGGGTTGATGAATGTACTGCCGGCAGGTGGATTTACTGTAGGAGAATTTCCTTTTTTATCGCAGCCGCTTATACTCGCTACAACCAGTAAAAGAAATATTATTTTAAATTTTTGCATTTTTATTTATTCTGCAAGGTTATTTGGTCGTCAATTTTTTTATCAGCGCTGTCTCCTCATTTTTATAAGCAGATCCATCTTTTCTGAAAACATCGTGAAACCACAATTCAGGTTCGGCAGTATATTTTATTTGCCAGCTATCCCAAGGGAAAATGGTTTGCGACTTACCACTTACCAAACCCCAGCTAAAGGCTCCAACTTTATGCTTTTTAGCCGGCGGCAAAGATCCTTCAAAGGTACTGCCATTGCCCCTCGACATATATTCGGTACAAAGCATCGGCCTGTTATAACGTTGTAAAAGCAATATCCTTTTTTCAAATTCTTCACCTTTGTCATAATTGTGGAAGGAGATGATATCAGATTCTTCTATCATCAATTTTTCAATGGGTCTTAAGCTATCATGGCTCTCCCAATTTCCAAACCAAATGCCTGCGGTAATAGGCTGGCTCGGATTGGCGTTACGTGTCCATAGGAAAACCTTTCGTAATAAATTGTGTACCAATTCAATTTTATCGTAAGGCTCAAACCTGCCATAACTGCTCGTATTGGGATTATCCGGTTCATTCCATACATCCCAACCCATTATTCTTTCATCGCTGGCAAAATGGCTAACTATATCTTCTACATAAGTCTTTAAACGAGGGTGCTGACTTGTATCTTTCAGTGCGTCGGCTCCCGGTCCTTGCACCCAACCTGAGTTGTGCAAGAAAGGAGCTGGTTCATGCTGCTTTCCTTTATGTGGAAAAGGATCCCAGCATGAATCAAACAATACAAACAAAGGTTTAATGCCATATCTCTTGCATATATTCAAGAAAATATCAATTCTGTTTTTAAATCCTGCCGCATCTTCATCATACACCAGATCATGTAAAAATATCCGCATGGTATTCATACCTATAGAAGCCGCCCACTCAAGTTCCTTAGCAATGGTGGCGGTATCAAAAGTTTCGGCTTGCCACATTTCGAGCTGGTTAATAGCGGTGCTTGGTACAAAATTTGCACCTACCAACCAGGGCTGTGTAGCATACCATTGATTGGCCTTTTCTTCGGTCCATTTCTCCCTTGGATTCTGTTCTGTTTCGCCTTTAACGGGAGCTTCTGTACATCCCACTAATAGAATAGCTGCCCAGAAAATTAATAATCTCATACTCTTCCTTATTTTAAGAAAATTCAAATTGGAATAAGAATTGTCACTTTCCTTACAATTTATTATTACAGAACCTATTACCAATTCGGATTTTGTGATAAATTCGGATTAATATCAATTTCAGATTGCGGGATGGGCATAAATTTACTCTTTCCAATTACAAAATTATTAAACTCATTGTCTCTAGTCCTCAATTCAGCTAATTTATTGGCATCATCAAAATAGCCCCACCTCGCTAAGTCGTTCCACCTTGTTGATTCGCCCGATAATTCAGTAATTCTTTCATGTTCCAATTGCTTTAAAAACTGTGCCTGATTAAGCCCTGGTTGCACCTCGGAGAGTGACCTCAAACCCGCCCGTTGTCTTACCCTGTTTACAAAAGGATAAGCCTGTGCTGTTTGCCCTGATCCGTTTAGTGCCTCGGCATACATAAGTAAAACATCAGCAAAACGAATGACTCTGAAATTTATTGGACTATTGAATATTTCAAACTCATTTGTTCTAAAGTAGTCGTTAAGGTACTTTCTGTACCATACTCTGTTTCTGATGGCTGCATCATAATTTTTTGAAGTAAAACTACTACCATAAACCTGTGTAAAGTTAGGCCCACGCTCGTCGGTTGAATCATACAAAGCTGTAATGGCTAAGCGGGGGTCGCGGCCACCATTGGTGGTTGTTTCCTTTAAAAATTCACGCACTACCCAGCGGTGCATATTGGCATCGTTGAATCCATGGCCGGGAGGTGCAAAAAACGGAGCACGGCTAGTTCCTACATTAGAGGTAGGTCCATCTTCTCCACTATTTTCAGGACGCATTTTAAATTGGATTTCAAAAACCGATTCTCTGTTATTTTCCGTAGTATGCCTGAAGTTGTCTGCGTAGTTTGATACCAGACCATACAAACCCTGCCCGGGACCTGTTACAAGCCAGCCTAAAGCTGTTGCAGCTCCCGGATATTTTTTCTGTTGTAAAAGCGCCCTGCCCAATAATGCATAGGCAGCCCCTTTTGTTGCTCTTCCTACTTCTTCGCCTGTGTACGCATCTGGCAGCCCGGTAATGGCCTCAGTTAAATCTTTTTCAATTTGTATCCACACTTGGTCTTCAGGTACCTGCGATGGTTTGTCTGATGGCAGAGAAGGCTCAAGTATTAAAGGTAGATTGCCCCAAATGGTCACCAGATTATAATAATTTAAAGCCCGCAAAAATTTTGCTTCCCCTATGTATTGAGCTTTTTTTGTTTCATCCATAGTAATGGCGGGAAGGTTCGCCAATACCTGATTGGCTCTATACACGCCACGCCAATGGTGCCACCAGGTATCAATATTTACTTCGAAACTGTATTGGGTTATATTTAAGGCGCCAACGCTGCGCAGTTCGTTCCAGGGGCTTGTTGAATAACCATCATCGGAACGTACATCAAAATAATAAGGGGTCCATCTTGAACCGGGGGATCCATTCCGGTAAAAATTTCCGTAAACCGCATTGATACCTTCCAGGGCATCCCCACCCGTTTTCCAAAAATTTGATTCGTCAATTCTATTTGGATTCTCGATATCCATATCGAGGTATTTTTTACATGAAAGCAAGCTTGCAGTCATTAATAAAAGGATGGTATATTTTTTAATATTTTCCATTGTCTTTCTTTTTTTTAAGTCGTTTAAATGCTCGTAAATAAAAAGGCTGTTGATTAAAAGGCAAATCTTATACCTGCAGATAATATGCGTAAGGCAGGATACTGTCCGTTATCAAGTCCTCTTTCAAAAATATTTACACCTACTATATCTGGATCCAAACCTGAATATTTGGTAAGCGTCAGTAAATTTTGTCCGCTAATGAACACGGTGCTTTGTTTGAATCCAATATTGTCGAGTAATGCTTTATTAAACTGGTAGGCAAGTTCTACGTTTCTAAGCCTGACATAACTGCCATCTTCGAGCCATCTGTCGCTTTGTGGAAGTACATTGTAGGCTATGCCCTGATCGGGTGCGCCAATAGCGGCACGTGGCCACACATTACCAGGTTGTTGAGCTGTCCATACCGCTGCTTCTTTTCTGAAATTTGTATTCAAATCCATTCTGTCCACAGTGTACCTTGGCCTGTTGTACAAAGTATTACCTACTACGGCATACCACTGCATGCTAAGGCTTAATTGTTTGTATGAAAAATTAAGCAGTAAACCTGTTTCAAAATCGGCCCAGGGGCTACCAGCGTAATACCTATCTTTATCTAAGTCAAGTAAACCATCATCATCAACATCTACATACCTTATGTCTCCTGGCCTTGACCATGGTTGCAACAATTGGCCTGTTTTACCACGATGGGCATCAATTTCAGCTTGATTTTGAAATATTCCATCAGTTTGTAGCACATACCATTCTCCTATTGATCTTCCTAGTTCGGTTCTTGCATCACCCAATTGGGTAAATTGTGTGGTGGCATTTCCAAACGCCAGTACAGTATTTCTGATGGTAGTAAAATTGAGGGTCGCATCCCATTTAAAATCACCCTTAGTTTTAGGGCGGTACGTTAATGCGATTTCAAAACCGTTGTTGCGGATAGATGCGGCATTCACCGGGGGATTTCCACCTGCATTTCCTGTAGTTAAGCTAATGGGCAGATCAACCAATACATCGTTGGTTTTTGCTATAAAATAATCTGCTGAAATGGTGATAGTATTATTAAACAAACTCGCATCAACACCAAAATTGGTAGTGTTTTTACGCTCCCAACGGAGATTATTATTAGCAAGTTGGGTTACAATACCGCCCACTTGTTCTACACTATTCGGGCCAAATACAGCTCTTGGAAAAGGATTGATTACTGCATAATAATTCCATGCGTTTAAAAATTCTGCATTGCCTAATGAGCCGTAGGAAGCGCGGAATTTTAAGTCGTTTACTGCCTTTACATTCCAGAATTTTTCATTGGAAATACGCCATGCCGCTGAAACAGAAGGGAAGGTACCCCAACGATTGTTTTCGCTGAATTTTGAGCTACCATCGCGCCTTACAGTTACACTTGCCAGATACCTGTTGCTATAGGAATAATTTACCCGCCCCAAAACGCCTGTAAAGTTGGAAATCTCTGTGTAAGGGTCTTCAACAGGTGGATTGCTGCCAATGGTATTGCTGCGTATTATTGGAAAATCAAAACGTTGTAAACTAATACCACCCACAGCGGAAATTTTATGTTCTCCAAATGATTTATCATAATTAAGGGTATGCTCAAGCAACGTAGATTGGAACTCACCCCTGCTTTCAAATCTTCCCATTTGGTTATTATTGGGCGAAGGAGTTCCTTGCCTTACAGTACCAGGCATACGAATACCTGATCCTTTGTCAATCGTTTTCTCTAATCCAAAATTAAATTTGTATATAAGACCATCGGCAATTTTATATTCAACAAAAGCATTTCCCCTGATTTTAAAATTCTTTTGCTCAAATTGATCAAGGCTTTGCAATGCAGGTACATTCGCAGTAAGGGTGCTTAGGTAAGCATTGTTCAAACCAATACCCCAACCTTCAGGGTTTTCTGGTGATTGGTACCTGTTGCCCTGTAAAGCCACTACAGGGGGCATGCTAATCATATCTACAAATGGATTTACACCTACGCCTGCATTGGCAATAGGATCATCCTTTGTCCAGCTAAAAAGTACATTTTGCCCAATTGTAAGCCTGCCAAATTTCGCACTTGTATTTAGTCTGAAGCCGGAGCGTTGAAAACTATTATCAATAACAGGGCCTTTGTTATTAAAATGAAAACCGCTCACATAAAAGTTCACTTTCCCTACAGCACCTGAGGCTGAAAGATTGTAATCGCCAATGGCTCCCCTGCGTAAAAACTCATTTTGCCAATTGGTATTGATATTGGGGTCAAATTCGGAAGCTATAGAAGTGGGAACAGGCAAACCACCTGCCTGATAAAGCTGTGTTGCAAGTGTACGATATTCATTTGCGTTCATCATTTCATAGCGGTTATGTACTTGCTGTATCCCTGCTTTTATGCCACCGCTAAATTGTACAGGCCCTTTTTTACCCTTCTTTGTAGTAATAATAATAACCCCATTGGCAGCACGGCTACCGTAAATAGCTGCTGCCGATGCATCTTTTAAAATTTGTATGGATTCAATATCTGCCGGGTTAAAATCGGGCGTAGCATCTGAATACATGCCGTCAATTATATAGAGTGGATTATTGTTGGCAAAAGTACCTGCACCTCTAATATCTATCTTGGCCGCACCGCCCGGTGCGCCCGTGTTTCGTACCGTTACGCCCGGGGTAAGACCCTGAATACTTTCTGCCACCGTGTTCGATACATTTTTGTTGGAAGTTGCCGGATCAATGATGCTTACGGCACCGGTTAAATCCTTTTTACGAACCGTTTGATAGCCAATTACCACTACAGCTTCTGAATTTTCTTCGGAATCGGCCAGCAAAATATTGATAGCCGTACCGTTTACTGTTACTTCTTTGGTTGTGTAACCTACATAACTTACCACCAATGTTGCGCCGTTGGCTGCTTCTATGGCAAAAGCACCATCGTTGCCGGAGATTACTGATTTGCCACCACCTTTAAGAGTAATGGTAGCTCCGCCAAGGGGATTGCCTGCATTGTTTTTTACGGTTCCGCTTATTTGCTGTTGTGCAAATAGTGCGGTGGAAAACATAAGCAATAACCACAACTGCAGCGGTTTTGCATACTTAATTAAATCCATTTTCATATAGCGTAGTTTATTGATTTTATTTAAAGCATTTATTATTAATTATACACGTTTTATAAAAAACAACTTTTAATGAATGAGTACATCAGGAACATCAACAAGGCATTTAAACTAAACTTTAAGGCATTCCATGCTTCAAGAGTAAAGCATGCATGCTTTGAATCTATTATTTATGGTACGCTTAAAATAAGGATGAGGAAATCACCCGATTATTAAAATACATGATTTTACAAAAAAAATAGACATTATTAAAATTCCCACTTACTTATTCCATACCAGATAAGGCTAATTAATACAGCAATTGTTTTTCTCAAGCAACCATTTATCTCAACGGTAATACAAAGGTTCAGATTTATTAAATTAGAAAGCATCAAAATCGTATCAAAAAATGTGCATTCTGTCTCATTTTTACAGAACGGTTGGTAAACTCTTTCGGGGGAATAATGGGTTGTATTTATATTTGTTTATTACATTTATAAATGGTTTAGCTTTATAAAATCTATATTGTATTGTCAATATCAGGTATTCATGTCTATTGTAAACCTTTTTACATAATATATGAGTACTGATGAATGCATGTAGATGCTGCTGCAAAAAGCGGTATGCTTACCGGGAACTACTCCCTGAGGGAATAATTGATATATGGAAAGCTTGCAACTTAAAGGGTTTATTGGTTTTATTTATTTGATGTTATGTGTTGTTACAAGTTCAGTTGTGGCACAATCCTATTATTTCAGGCATTATCAGGTAGAACAAGGGCTGTCCAACAATACGGTATTTTGCGTTGCTCAGGATAAAAGAGGTTTTGTATGGCTAGGTACAAAAGACGGACTTAATCGCTTTGATGGGTACAATTTTAAGGTATTTAGAAATATTTCAACGGATAGCACTAGCCTTGGCGATAGTTTTGTAAGGAGTTTATTAATTGATCAATCAGATACACTTTATGCAGGTACCCGCAATGGCTTGTACAGGTACGATCCCCGGCTTGAGAAATTTACCAGCCTTGTAAGTGGCATAGAAGAGGTTCGGGATATTAAAAAGGATCGTGTAGGGAATATTTGGTTTATAGAAGGGCAAAATCTTCGGGTATTGCTTGCGGGTAAGGATAAACAAAAAAGTTTTAAGCATCTTCCCCCCTTCGCAGCTACCTCTGTGTGTATAGATAATCAGGGGCAGGTATGGGTAGCTACTGCTAGTGGTTCTTTATTGCATTATCTGGCTTCCTCTGATAGTTTTGAGTCTCATTCTATTATTGCACCTACAAACGAGCCTTCGCAAAGCTGGATTGAGAAAATTTATTTAACCAGGAATAACAATATTCTTATTGGTACTGCCAATCATGGTGCCTTTATGTTTAATACCAATAGCCATAATTTTAGGCCACTAAGCGAAAAGAGCCATCCTGCTGCCGGCGTATATGTACGCGACTTTGCAGAGCCAAATGATTCTACATTTTGGATGGCAACAGAAGCAGGAATTTTTATTTATAACCATCAATCCTTTAAATTACAACAAATACAAAAAGACTTTCAGAATCCTTTTACCATATCAGATAACGCCATATACAGTCTTTGTAAGGATCAGGAATCCGGTGTTTGGGTTGGCACCTATTTTGGTGGATTAAATTATTTTCCCAAACCCAAAGCAACCTTTCAGCAATGGCTGCCCGGTGACGGGAGTACCCGACTAAGTGGGCAAGTTGTAAGAGAAATTTGCATGGATGATAAAAAAAATATTTGGGTGGGAACCGAAGATGGAGGACTTAATAAAATTGATGCAAATTCAGGAAAAATAGAAAAATTTATAGCCGATGGTAAACCCGGAAGTATTCGCTATTCCAATATTCATGGACTGCTCGTAAATAGTAAAGAACTGTGGATTGGCACCTTTGAACATGGCCTTGATGTTATGGATTTAGCATCCGGTAAAATTGTCGCGCATTATCCAACTTCGGCTTTCCAATCTATGAAAAGCACTTTTTTTGTAGTGCTTTTCAAAACCAAAAAAGGGGAAATGCTGGCAGGCACAAGAAGAGGATTGTATAGATTTGATAAGCAAATCGAGGAATTTATACCACTTCAGGAAATTCCCGATTATTGCTTTGTACATTCCATTACTGAAGATGAGAGTGGGGGCGTATGGGTTGGAACTCTAGGCAACGGATTATATTATATACCTGCCAACGGCAAAACAACACAACAATTTACAAGTAAGAGATTGCATCAGGAAAGCCTGCCCTCCAATGCCATTACAACCCTGTTTATTGATTCAAAAAAATCGTTATGGATTGGTACAGAGGGTGGCGGGTTGGTAAAAACAAACAATAAAGGGAAAAGCTTTCAGCGATATGGGCCACAGGAAGGTTTTCCGGGAAATACTATTTTTAAAATTCTGGAAGATAACCAACAGAGGTTATGGATAACTACTTCAATAGGTTTGATGATGATGGATTATAGGACAGATAGTACTAAAGTATTTACTACCTCAAACGGATTATTGAGTAATCAATTCAATTATAATTCAGGCTATAAAGATGATGAGGGTAACCTGTATTTTGGAAGTGCGAAAGGGATGATTAGTTTTAATCCGGTTAATTTTCAGGAAACTTTTTTTAACCCACCTGTTTACATTACAGATTTATCCATAGGGGGTATTTCCATAAAGGTAGATAAGCGCACCCGTACTTTACCTCAATCTTTATTGTATAATTCTGTTATTTATTTAAAACATGATCAATCTACATTTGCAATAGACTTTGCGGCATTGTATTTTACCGCACCTGATCTTATTGAATACAAGTATATAATGGAAGGTGTGGACAACAAATGGTTGCTGATACATCAGGATAGAAGAATACATTTTACAAATCTTGCTCCGGGTTCCTATACCTTTAAAGTAAAAGCCTCGACAGGCGGTGGCAAATGGGGTACAGATGTGGCAAGTGTTTCCATTATAATAGATCCTCCATTTTATGCAAGCAGGTGGGCTTACACTTTGTATGTATTAATTACTATTGGGTTGGTATATTGGTTAATTAAATTGTACCACCAACGTATGAATGCCAAAACAGCCAGAAAACTTGAGTTGATGCAACATGATAAAGAAAAGGAAATGTACCAGGCGAAAATTGAGTTTTTTACCAATGTGGCTCACGAAATAAAAACCCCGCTTACCCTTATAAAAGCTCCCATGGAACAAATTATAAACAAAGGGTTATACAAAAATGAATTTGAATATGAACTAAATTTAATTAATAGAAATACAAATCGTTTGTTGGAGCTTACGCATCAATTCCTCGATTTCAGGAAAGCTGAAACTTCCGCATATCAACTTTCGCTTCAAAAAATAAATATAAATGAAATTCTGGAAGACCACTATCAGCGATTTTTGCCTTTAGCACAGCAGCGAAAGCTTGACTTAAAAATTGCCTTACCAGCTATGCCGCTTTATATCTTGGCCGATAGCGATGCATTACAAAAAATAATAGATAACCTGCTCCAAAACGCACTTAATTACTGCAGTCAATATGTTTTAGTAAAACTTGAAAATAGTACTGACAGGCCAAACCATATAGCTATTAAGTTTATAAATGATGGACTGGCTATTTCTCCTTCTTTTAAAGAAAAAATTTTTCAGCCCTTTTTTAGATTAGAGAGTTCGAAAAATAAGTCAGGAACGGGTATTGGACTTGCCCTTGCTCAATCGCTTACCCATTTACAAAATGGAACACTGGAATTAAAAGAATCCAATGATAGCCAAACAATTTTTGTGCTACAACTACCAACTGTTTTTAAAAACTGACAATGTAAATATAACGCCACAACCATGCAAGAGAGTATAAGGCCGACAATATTAATAGTAGATGACAATGAAGATATTCTGGAATATTTATCAAGATTTTTGGGAGCATATTATACTATTATAACAGCTTATGATGGGAAAGAAGCACTCTCAAAACTTGCTGATGATCGAATTAAGCTGGTGGTTTCCGATATAATGATGCCAGAGATGGATGGGTTTGAATTATGTAAATTTATAAAAACAAACCCGGCTTATAGTTATCTGCCAGTAGTATTGTTAACTGCAAAAAATAACCTGCAGGCAAAAATTGAGGGTTTGGAGATTGGGGCAGATGTGTATATTGAAAAGCCATTTTCTCCTGAATTTTTGTATATGCAGATTAATAGTTTGCTGATTAACAGGAGTAAAATTTCCAATTATTATGCCAATAATCCATTGGCGCATATTAAAACTTTAGCTACCTCAAAACCAGATGAGCAATTGCTTGAACAATTAAATATTGTAGTACTCGATCATATTGAAGATACGGAGATGGATGTGGAGCATCTTGCAAAATACCTCAACATGAGCAGGCCCACCCTCTACAGAAGGTTGAAAGAAATAACAGATATGACACCCAATGACCTCATTAATTTGGTACGGTTACAAAAAGCAGCTATTTTTCTAAAAGAAGGTAATTATAGCATTTATGAAATCAGTGATATGGTGGGTTACAATTCTGTCGCGCAGTTTGGAAGGAATTTTCAAAAAAGATTTGGTATGCTACCTTCGGAGTTTGGTAAAACCAAAGGGTACTAATACCCAAAGTCATTGGAGAGAGGCATAAATCAATTGGCAAATGGCGCATTTTTTTAGAAATGCCTATTTTATATCTTCTTTTATTTGGGTAATAAAGGAAGCGTTTCGTAAATGAATATCTGCTTTATTTTTGAGTTTTAATTGTACGAACGCCCCACTGATTATTTTATAGCCTTCTATTGCTTGTTCGTCATTGTAAAAACATGCATACCA
>Ga0136636_10002208_pt1 | contig 11594 bp, 10 predicted proteins | sample AntDrymUQ8522106_2_FD_104653 | JGI IMG/M metagenome (GOLD analysis project Ga0136636, IMG submission 104653) | Polar desert sand microbial communities from Dry Valleys, Antarctica - metaG UQ852 (21.06) | ecosystem: Environmental > Terrestrial > Soil > Desert | place: Antarctica: Dry Valley... | reverse complement strand
GGGCGGGCCGAGCGCCGGGCCGCCCCAAGCCGGCCCGCCATCCCCACGGGGGATCGGCTGGCGTACCCGCCTGACGAGGGGCTCCAATGAGCATGTTCAAGATCTTCGACGTGTCGGGCAGCGCCGCCAGCGCGCAGACCCAGCGCCTGAACGTGGTGGCCAGCAACGTGGCCAACGCCGACACCGTGGCCGGGCCCGACGGCCAGGCCTACAAGGCACGGCAGGTGGTGTTCCAGTCGCTGCTGATGGGCGAGGCCACGTCCACCGGCGTGCAGGTCAGCCAGGTGATCGAGAGCCAGAACGAGGGCCGGCGCGTGCACGACCCCAAGCACCCTGGCGCCGACGCCCAGGGTTACGTGACCTACAGCAACGTCAATCCGATCGAGGAGATGGTGGACATGATCTCCGCGTCACGCTCCTACCAGAACAACGTGGAAGTGATGAACACCGCCAAAGGCCTGCTGTTGAAGACGCTGCAGATGGGCCAGTCGTGATCGACTATCCGCACTCCAGGAGCCTTGCATGAGCACCGTCAGTTCCACCGGCAGCAACGCCTTCCTCTCCAGCCTCGGCGGCAGTGGCGCGGCCAAGGCCGTCAACGACGGCGCCACCACCGCCAAGGAGTCCAGCGAGCGCTTCCTGAAGCTGTTGGTCACCCAGTTGCAGAACCAGGACCCGATGAACCCGGTGGACAACGCGCAGATGACCTCGCAGATGGCGCAGATCAGCACCGTCAGCGGCATCGAGAAGCTCAACACCACGGTGGAAAAGCTCAATGGCCAGTTCGTGCAGATGCAGGCAGTGCAGGGCGCCGGCCTGGTGGGCAAGAACGTGCTGATCCGGGGCGACCGGATGTCGGTGGTCGACGGCATGCCGCAGGCCACCTTCGAGATCGGCAGCCCCGCCAGCCGCATCAAGGTGGAGGTGCTCAGCCCCGCCGGCCGCCTGGTCGACACGATCACGCTGGCCACCACGCCCGCAGGCCGCCACGACGTGCCCTGGGCCGCCGGCCGGGACCTGCCCGACGTCGCCGGCTACCGCTTCCGTGTCAGTGCTGGCAGCGGCTCCACCGCCATCGACGCCGTGGCCCTGACGCGCGACAAGGTGGGGGCGGTCAACACCGGCGGCACCTCGCTGACGGTGGAGCTCGAGCGCAGCGGCCGCATGCCCTACAACCAGATCACCGCGCTGGACTGAACCAGGCCGCCCCAGTTGTCCCGATCCGGACGGCTGCCACGGCCGGCCCGGCTGCGTTTCCCCAGGAGAGATTTCATGAGTTTCCAGCAAGGTGTATCCGGCCTGACCGCCTCGGCGCGCAACCTCGAGGTGATCGGCAACAACGTGGCCAATGCCAGCACCGTGGGCGCCAAGGTGGCACGGGCCGAGTTTGCCGATGTGTATGCGCGCGCCGTCTCGGGCGGTGCCAGTTCCATCGGCCTGGGGGTCAGTCAGACAGCGGTGACGCAGCAGTTCTCGCAGGGCAGCTTCAAGTCCACCGACGGCCCGCTGGACATCGCCATCAACGGCGGTGGTTTCTTCCAGCTGAAGGACCTGAGCGGCAACAACCAGTACAGCCGCAACGGCCAGTTCAAGGTTGACCGCGAAGGCTTCATCGTCAACACCCAGGGCGCGCGCCTGCTGGGTTATCCGGCCAATGACCAGGGCGTGCTGGTGCCGGGCCAGGCCCAGCCCATGGTGCTGCCCACCGCCGGCATCAAGCCCAGCGTGACCAAGGCTGTCACGCTGGAGCTGAACCTCGACGCCCGCGCCACCATCACCTTCGATCCAAGCGAACCGCTTCCCATCGACTTCAACAATGCCAAGACCTACAGCAATGCCACGTCGGTCAACGTCTACGACAGCAAGGGCCAGGAAGTCTCGCTGACCTACTACTTCCAGAAGTCGGCGGCCGACACCTGGAATGTCTATGCCGCTGCCAATGGCACAGTGATCAACCCCGACGGCGGTGGCCTGCCGCAGCCGATCACCACGCTGACCTTTCCGCCCAATGGCAGCTCGCCGATCAACCCGAACGATGCCAGCCTGCCGCTGGCATTGATCCCGTTCGACGTGCCGGCCACCAGCAACTTTCAGGGCGCGGTGACCGAACCGATCGCGGGCGTGGAGCTGAGCCTGGCCACCTTGACGCAGTACGGCGCGATCTTCGGCGTCACCAACGTCACGCAGGACGGCTTTCCGCCCGGGCAGCTGAATGCGATCAAGGTGCAGCCCAACGGCATCATCCTGGCCACCTATTCCAGTGGCCAGAGCACACCGGTGGGGCAGATCGAGCTGGTCACCTTCCGCAACGTGCAGGGTCTGCAGCCTCTGGGCGGCAATGTCTGGGGTTCCACCTACGAGTCGGGTGATGCGGTGCCGGGCACGCCGGGCAGCGGCAACCTGGGCGTGCTGCAAGCGGGTGTGGTGGAGGAGAGCAACGTCGACCTGACCCAGGAACTGGTGGCCATGATGGTGGCCCAGCGCATCTACCAGGCCAACGCGCAGACCATCAAGACGCAGGACTCGGTGCTGCAGACCCTGGTCAACCTGCGCTGATGACAGCCCGCTGAAGCGCCATGGACCGCGTGATCTACCTGGCCATGGCCGGGGCCAAGGCCAACATGCTGCGCCAGGACGTGCTGGCGCACAACCTGGCCAATGCGTCGACCACCGGCTTCCGGGCCGAGCTGACGGCCTTTCGCGCCGTGCCGGTGCTGGGCGACGGTGCCAGCACCCGGGTCTATGCCATCGAGACCACGCCCGGCTACAACCCCGACCCGGGCCCGGTAGCGGCGACCGGCCGCAACCTGGACGTGGCGATGCGCGGCAATGCCTGGCTGGCGGTGCAGGCGACCGACGGCACCGAGGCCTACACCCGCGCCGGCGCGCTGGATGTCAACACCGAAGGCCTGCTGGTCACCCGTGGCGGCCTGCAGGTGGTGGGTGACGGCGGGCCGATCACCGTGCCGCCGAACGCACGGGTGCTGGTCGGCGGTGACGGCACGGTGACGGCCACGGTGGGCACCGGCGCGCCGCAGGGCGTGGGCCGCATCAAGCTGGTGACACCCGAGGCGCCGCTGCTGCGCGGCAACGACGGCCTGTTCCGCGCCGCCGCCGGCGACGACCTGCCCGCCGATGCCACCGCCGGCCTGCAGACCGAGGCGCTGGAGGGCAGCAACGTCAGCCCGATCGAGTCGATGGTGGCGATGATCTCCGCCGCGCGCCAGTTCGAGCAGCAGATGAAGATGCTGCAGACCGCGCAGGAGCGCGAGCAGTCCGCCACCCGCCTGTTGTCGAACAGCTGAGCAGCCGCCCAGCCGAGAGAAGCACCGCCCTGGCGGTGCTTTTTGCTTGTTGGGCGGGCTCAAGTTGCCGCGATCATCGCCCACGAGACCAGGCAACCAGGGGCGCCGCATGATCCGATCACTGTGGATTTCGAAGACCGGGATGGAAGCCCAGCAGACCGCGCTGGACGCCATCGCCAACAACCTGGCCAACACCGCCACCACCGGCTACAAGCGCAGCCATGCGGTGTTCGAGGACCTGATGTACCAGAACCTGCGCCAGGCCGGCGCCAACAACGCCGAGCAGGCCCAGCTGCCCACCGGCCTGCAACTGGGCCTGGGCGTCAAGCCGGTGGGCACGGCGCGCAACTTCGCGCAGGGCAACCTGCAGCAGACCGGCGGCGCCTACGACATGGCGGTGCTGGGCCACGGCTTCTTTCAAGTGACCATGCCCGACGGCACCACCGGCTACACCCGCGACGGCAGCTTCAAGACCAATGCCCAGGGCCAGCTGGTGACCAACGGCGGCTACCTGCTGCAACCGGGCATCACCATCCCGGTGAACGCGCTGTCGATCAACGTCACCAAGGACGGCATCGTCGAAGTGACCACAGCCGCCAACCAGACCGCGCCCACCCAGCTGGGGCAGATCCAGCTGGCCGGCTTCGTCAACCCCGGCGGGCTGGACCCGCGCGGCGAGAACCTGTTTGCCGAGAGCGCCGCATCCGGTGCGCCACAGGCCGGCGCGCCCGACTCCGGCGGCCTGGGCTCGTTGTCCTACGGCAGCCTGGAGACCAGCAATGTCAATGTGGTCGAGGAGCTGGTGACGATGATCCAGACCCAGCGCGCCTACGAGTTGAATTCCAAGGCGGTGCAGACCTCCGACCAGATGCTGCAGAAGCTGGCGCAGCTGTGACCGCAGGCATCGGGACCACCATGCGGACACTTCTTCATCGCGCCGCCGCCTGTCTGGCTGTCCTGTCGCTCACCGGCTGCGCCAGCCTGGGCGAGCGGTTGCAGCAGGTGCCTCTGGTCGATCTGGTGCAGCCCAGCGCGGCCATGCCGGTGGGCGATCCGGCGCCGTCGGCCGCCAGCGATCCGCCGCTGCTCACCGGCGCCATCTTCCAGGCCGACCGCTACCGGCCGCTGTTCGAGAACCACCGCGCGCGCATGGTCGGCGACACGCTGAACATCACCATCACCGAGAAGGTCAGCGCAGTGCAGAAAAGCACCAGCAGCGTCAACCGCAAGAGCTCGGTGGCTGCGGGTGTCAGCGCGCTGCCCTTCCTCAAGAGCAGCGCGCTCACCCGGGCCAGCGCCACCGGCAACGGCAACAGCGAGTTCTCCGGCAACGGCACCACCGAGAACAGCAACGACTTCTCCGGCGTGATCACCGCCACCGTGGTGCAGGTGCTGTCCAACGGCCACCTGATCGTCTCGGCCGAGAAGCAGATCGGCGTCAACGCCAATGTCGACGTGCTGCGCTTCTCGGGCCAGGTCGACCCGCGCGCCATCGCGCCGGGCAACACCATCTCCAGCACGCTGGTCGCCAATGTGCGGGTGATGCAGCGCGGCCGCGGCCAGGCCGCCGAGGCGCAATCGATCGGCTGGCTGGGCCGCTTCTTTCTGAACGTGCTGCCGATATGAGCCGCCCCCGAAGCGCCTTCGGCGCCTCCCCCTCAAGTGGGCGCCCCCAGCGGCCCGGCAAGGCCGGCTCTGCGGCGGCTGCCTGGCTGCGCCGCTTGCGCGTCGGGCAGTTCGATCCCGACCGCCTGCTGCGGCTGGTGGTGCTGGCCAGCCTGTTCGCCGCCAGTGCGGCGGCGTGGTGGCCGGTGCAGGCCGCGCGCATCAAGGAGGTGGCCAAGGTGCAGGGGGTGCGGCCCAACCAGCTCACCGGCTTCGGCCTGGTGTTCGGGCTGGACGGCACCGGCGACCAGGCCACCCAGGCGCCATTCACGCCGCAGGCGCTGGCCGCCTTTTTGCAGCAGAACGGCATCACCCTGCCGCCGGGCGTGACCATGCAGCCGCGCAACCTCGCGTCGGTGGTGGTGACGGCCGAGTTGCCGCCCTTCGCCCAGCCTGGCCAGCGCATCGACGTCAATGTGTCGTCCGCCGGCAATGCCAAGAGCCTGCGCGGCGGCCTGCTGCTGCAGACCGCGCTGCGCGGCGCCGACGGTCAGATCTATGCCATCGCCCAGGGCAATTTGATCGTCGGTGGCGCGGGCGCCTCGGCCGGCGGTGCCAAGGTGCAGATCAACCACCTGGCGTCCGGCCGGGTGCCCGAAGGCGCCATGGTGGAACGTGCGGTGCCGATGGCGATGAGCCACAACGGCGTGCTGCAGCTCGACCTGCAGAGCAACGACTTTGCCACCGCCCGCGCGGTGGCCGACGCCATCAACCGCGCCAAGGGGCCCGGCACGGCCCAGGCGGTGGACGGCCGTGTCGTGCGGGTGCGCATGCCGCCGCAGGCAGCCGACCATGTGGCCTTCGTGGCCGACCTGGAGAACCTGGACGTGAGCCTGCAGCGGCCCGCCGCACGCGTGGTGATCAACTCGCGCACCGGCTCGGTGGTGATGAATGAATCGGTGACGCTGGGCAGTTGCGCGGTGGCGCATGGCTCGCTCACCGTCACCGTCAGTGCCACGCCCATGGTCAGCCAGCCCAATGCGCTGGCCGGCGGGCAGACGGTGCAGTCCGAAAAGAACGACATCGCCATCACCCAGCAAGGCGGGCAGCTGATGCACCTGCCTGCCGGGGCCAAGCTGGCCGATGTGGTGCGTGCCCTCAACACCCTGGGTGCCACGCCGCAGGACCTGCAGGCCATCCTGCAGGCGATGAAGAGCGCCGGCGCCCTGAATGCCGAGATCGAGGTGATATGACGCCCCCCCCCGAAGCGCCTGCGGCGCTCCCCCCCAGGGGGGCACCGCCAGCAGCCCGGCAAAGCCGGTTCTGCGGCGTTTGCTTGCCTGGCCAGTTGGCGCCTGTCATGCCGAGGAGAACTTGATGCCGTCCCTTTCTTCCACATTGACGTTTCAGCCGGTTGCTGCGGCAGACCGTGCGGCCGATGCGAAGCTGGCCGCCGTCGGCCGCAGCCTCGACGGTCTCAAGCGCGACGCGGTGCAGAACCCCAAGGGTGCTGCGCGCGAGGCGGCCAAGCAGTTCGAATCGCTCTTCATGGGCGAGCTGCTGAAGACCATGCGCGCTTCCACCGAAGCCAGCGGCATGCTGGACAACGCCGGCACCAAGCTGGGCACCGAACTGCTGGATGCGCAACTGGCCAGCAAGATGGCCGGCCGTCCGGGCAGCCTGTCGGAGGTGATCGAGAAACAGCTGGAGCGCCAGATGGGCATGGTGCCCGGCCCGATCCCCGGCACCCGGCGCGCCAACGAGAGCCTGCCCACGGTGCAGGAGCCCAACAGCACGCCCAAGGTGCCGGAGAAGAGCGCCGCCGGCTTCGTGCGCCAGCACACCGCAGCCGCCGAGAGCGCATCTGCCCAGACCGGCATCCCGGCGCCGTTCATGCTGGCCCAGGCCGCGCTGGAGACCGGCTGGGGCAAGCGCGAGATCATCGGCCGCGACGGCACCAACAGCAACAACCTGTTCGGCATCAAGGCCGGCAGCAGGTGGAACGGCCCGACGGTGGATGTGACCACCACCGAATACATCGGCGGCCAGCCGCGCAAGATGATCCAGAAGTTCCGCGCCTATGCCAGCGAGGCCGAGTCCTTCGCCGACTATGCCCGCCTGATGAAGAACAGCCCGCGCTACGCCAAGGTGGTCGAAGGCGCGGCCGATGCCAAGGCCTTTGCGATGGGCCTGCAGAAGGCCGGCTACGCCACCGACCCGCTGTACGGCGACAAGCTGGGCCGGGTGATCACCACCACGCTGCGCCTGCAGCGCGACATGGCCTGAAATGACCACGAGTTCGCTGATGTCGCTCGGCACGTCGGCGCTGTATGCCGCCAATGCCCAGCTGCTGACCACCAGCAACAACATCGCCAATGCCAACACGCCGGGCTATTCCCGCCAGTCGGTGGAACTGGCCACGGCCGGCAGCGCCTACAACGGCTCGGGCTACTTCGGCCGCGGTGTCACCGTGTCCACCGTCAGCCGTGCGGCCAACATGTTCCTCACGCAGCAGGCGGTGGCCACCGGGTCGGCCGCTGCCGCCGACGGTGTGCGGCGCGACATGCTGTCGCAGCTGGAGAAGGTGTTTGCCAGCGGCGAGGCCGGCCTGGGCCATGCCGCCACGCAGATCTTCAACGGCTTTGCCGACGTGGCGGCCAACCCGTCGGACCTGGCGGCACGCCAGGCGGTGCTGGGCCGGCTGGAGGACTTCGCCTCGCTGGTGCGCTCGTCGAGCGACCAGATCGAGTCCCTGCAGGCCAACCTGGTGCATGACGTGCAGGGCGGCCTGTCCGAGGTCAACACCCTGGCCACCCAGATGGGCAAGCTGAACCTGGCCATCGCCGCCGCCACCAACCGCGGCCACTCGCCCAACGAGTTGCTCGACCAGCGCGACGAACTGGTGCGCCGCATCGGCGCCCAGATGCAGGTGCAGACGGTGCTGGGGCCCGATGAGACGGTGGCGGTGTACGTGGGCAGCGGCCAGACCCTGGTGCTGGGTGGCGCCTCGTTCAAGCTGGTGCCGCAGGCCGACCCGCATGATCCCAGCCGCATCGGCGTGGCCATCAGCATCGCCGGCCAGCGCACCCAGTTGTCCACCAGCGCCATCGGCGAAGGCCAGGTGGCCGGGCTGCTGCGCTTCCAGGAGAACGACCTGGCCGAGGCGCGCAACCGCCTGGGCCAGCTGGTCAGCGGCCTGGGCCTGGCGCTGAACACCCAGCAGGCGCTGGGCCTGGACCTGCAGGGCCAGGCCGGCAGCCCGCTGCTGCGCATCCAGGGCCCGCAGGCGCTGCCGGCCGGCAACAACGCGCGCGGTGCCGACGGTGCCTACCTGGCCACGGTGAACCTCGCCATCGCCGACCCCGGCGCATTGATGGCCAGCGAATACAGCCTGGAGCCCGACACCGCCAACGCCGGCCAGTACAAGCTCACCCGCCTGGCCGACGGCAAGCTGTTCCCGCCGGTCAGCGACGGCGACACGATCGACGGCTTCACCATCACCATCGGCCCGAACGCGCCGCAGCCCGGCGAGTCGTTCCTGCTCAAGCCGGTGTCCAACGCGTCGGCGGGCATCAGCGTGGTGCTGAAGAACCCGCGCGGTCTGGCCGCCGCCAACCCGGTCACCGGCATGGTGAACCCGGCCAACACCGGCACCGCCACCATCGCCGCGCTGACGGTCGAGACACCGCCCGCCAACGGCTACCAGGCGATGACCCTGCGCTTCACCGACGACGCCGGCAGCTATGAGTTGCTGGACGCCGGCAACAACCCGCTGGCCACCGGCAGCTACAGCGCCGGCACGCCCATCCGCCACGACGGCCTGGCGCTGTCGCTCAACGGCCTGGCGCGCAGCGGTGACCGCATCAGCCTGGCGCCCACCAGCCACCCGGCCGCCAGCAACGGCAATGCGCTGCGTTTCGACGACCTGGCCAACCGCGGCCTGGTCGGTGGCAGCACCGTGGGCGACGCCTATGCCAATGTGCTGGCCGATGTGGGCGTGCGGGTGCAGGGCGCGGTGGCCTCGGCCGACAACACCGCCACGGTGGCCGCCCGGGCGCGCGCCGAGCTGAGCGCCGACGTGGGCGTCAACCTCGACGAGGAGGCGGCGCGGCTGATCCAGTTCCAGCAGAGCTACCAGGCCGCCGCCAGGCTGCTGCAGACCTCCCAGACGCTGTTCGAGGCCCTGCTCAACAGCGTCGGACGCTGAACCCGCACCCGCACCCGCCTTCCACCGGACCTGAGCCATGCGCGTCTCCACCGCCAACCGCTACGAAGCCGCCGTCGACAGCCTGCAGCAGCGCCAGCGCGACATGGCCGAGGCGCAGACCGCCATGACCAACGGCAAGCGCATCAACAAGCCCAGCGACGACCCCACCGGCGCCGCCCGGGCCGAGCGCGCCTACCTCAGCGGCCAGCGCATCGCCAGCGAGCAGCGCTCGGTCGACGCCAGCCGCAACGCCATGACCCTGGCCGAGGCGGCGCTGGGCCAGGCCGGAGAGCTGCTGCAGAGTGCCCGCGAGACCCTGGTGTCGGCCGGCAACGGCAGCTACAGCCCGGCCGAGCGCCAGGCCCAGGCCAACCAGCTGGCCAACCTGCGCAGCCAGCTGCTGGCGGTGGCCAACCAGGGCAATGGCGGCGGCGGCTTCCTGTTCGGTGGCCAGGGTGCCACCACCCTGCCTTTCCTCGACACGCCGGGCGGCGTGCAACCCGGCGCCGCCGGTGGCCAGACCCTGCTGTCGTCCACCGAGCTGATGCCCAGCACCGTGGACGGCCAGGCCATCTGGCTGTCGGCGCGCAGCGGCAACGGCGTGTTCACCACGGCGGCCGACCCGGCCAACACCGGCACTGGCTGGACCGACGCCGGCACGGTCAGCGGCCCGGCCGCGCTGACCGGCGGCAGCTACCAGGTGGAGGTGGTCGACAACAACGGCGTGCTCAGCGTCAGCGTGCTCAACGGCGGCACGCCGACTGCCATCGACAACCTGCCCTACCGCGCCGGCCAGGCCATCACCGTGGACGGCATGACGTTGCACCTGAAGGGCACGCCGGTGGCGGGTGACCGCTTCAGCATCACCCCGTCGGCGCCCGACCTGGACGTGTTCGAGGCCCTGGACCGCAGCATCGCGGTGCTGAAGAACCCGGCCGCCAACCCCGGCCAGATCGCCCAGACGGTGAACGCCGGCCTGCGCGACATGGACGCGGTGATGGGCCACATGCAGGCCGCCCGGGCCGAGGCCGGCGCCATGCTGAACCGCCTGGACGCGCTGGACGGCCGCAACCAGGACCGCGCGCTGTGGGCCAAGACGGTGCAGGCCGACGCCGAGGACCTGGACATGCTGCAGGCCATCAGCACCTTCCAGAACCAGCAGACCGGCTACCAGGCGGCACTGCAGAGCTATGCCATGGTGCAGCGCATGTCGCTGTTCGACTACGTCAAGTGAGTCGTCGCGCGGCATGGCCGCCACGCTGAAGCACACAATCCCGCCATGACCGACCTCTCCGTGCTGGGCCAGGTGGCTCTGGGCTATTCGCCGATGATCGACCGCCACAAGGCGATCACCGCGCTGCGCCTGACCGTGTTCCCGGTCCTCCCGGAGGTGCGCCCCGATGTGACCGCGCTGCTGGCGGCGCTGGCCGACGCCTGGCCCGACCCGGCGCACCGGCTGTCGCTGAACATCGTCGGCGAGGGGCTGCTGGACGCGGTGCTGCGCACCGACCTGCCGCTGAACATGATGCTGGAGGTGCCGGCCTTCATGGCCAGCGACCTGGCCTGCACCGACGCGCTGGCCGCGCTGCACACCCGCGGCAACACCCTGCTGATCAAGGGCCGGCCGCTGCAGCCGCTGCCGCGCGAGGTGCTGCCGTGCTTCGCCTATTCCATCATCGACCTGGCCGACGAGCGGCGCGACGGCATGCCGCCGCCCGGCGGCGTGTCGCGCAACATCCCGCATGTGCAGGCCGGCGTGCAGACCAGTGCGCAGATGGCCGACGCCTTCGGCCGCGGCGCCATCGCGGTGCTGGGCTGGCCGATCGACGACCCGGCGCCGCTGCGCCCCGGCACCAGCCGCAGCGCGCAGCCCGAGCTCAGCGCCATCGTCGAGCTGATCAACCGGGTCGACCGCCAGGAGCCGGCCGACCGGCTGGAAGCGGTGATGAAGAACGACCCGACCATGGCCTTCAAGCTGATGCGCTACATCAACTCGCCGGCCTTCGGGCTGAGCGTGGAGGTGACCAGCTTCCGGCACGCCATCATGCTGCTGGGCTACCAGCGACTGAAGCGCTGGCTGGCGCTGTTGCTGGCCGCCGGCAGCCGCGACGCCAGCATGAAGCCGGTGATCTACGCCGCCGTGCGGCGCGGCCTGCTGATGGAAGAGCTGGGCCGCGACAGCGGCTGCGACGACGAGCGCCGCAGCGAGCTGTTCATCTGCGGCGTGTTCTCGCTGCTCGACCGGCTGATGCACCAGCCTTTCGCCGAGTTGCTCAAGGGCATCCCGACCACCGAGGCGGTGCGCGAGTCGCTGCTGCACCAGCGTGGGCCGCACCAGCCCTACCTGGCCCTGGTGCTGGCGATCGAGACCGCCTCGCTGCTGGACATCCGCGACGCCACCGAGGCGCTGATGATGATGCCGCAGGCCGTCAACCAGGCGGTGCTGCGGGCGCTGGTGGCGGCGCGTCAGCTCGACT
>Ga0136636_10002206_pt1 | contig 11596 bp, 10 predicted proteins | sample AntDrymUQ8522106_2_FD_104653 | JGI IMG/M metagenome (GOLD analysis project Ga0136636, IMG submission 104653) | Polar desert sand microbial communities from Dry Valleys, Antarctica - metaG UQ852 (21.06) | ecosystem: Environmental > Terrestrial > Soil > Desert | place: Antarctica: Dry Valley... | reverse complement strand
AGCCCACAAAAAAATGGGTTTGTTGCAGGAGGGATAGAACGCAGCGCTTTTAAGTAAACCAATATGCTTTTTAAATATTTTTTTTATAAATTATTCCCAAATAAACCTACAGCAGCATGAATGCAAAAATAGCGACCCTTCAAAATAAACTTGCCGAAGGCAGGCTTGGCGGTGGTACAGACCGTATAAATGCTCAACACAGCAAAGGAAAGCTTACTGCGAGGGAACGTATAACTCTGTTGATGGATGAAGGTTCTTTTGAAGAAATTGGCGCTCTTGTTGTGCACCGCACTACCGATTTTGGCATGACGGAACAATTGTTTTCTGGCGATGGAGTGGTAACGGGTTATGGTACGGTAAATGGACGACTTGTATATGCTTTTGCACAAGATTTTACCGTTTTTGGCGGTTCTTTATCAGAAACCCATGCAGAAAAAATTTGCAAGGTTATGGATCTTGCTATGAAGACGGGCGCACCCATGATTGGGCTTAATGACAGCGGCGGTGCCCGCATTCAGGAGGGGGTAAAATCTCTTGGGGGTTATGCCGATATTTTTTATAGAAATGTACATGCATCCGGAGTTATTCCGCAGCTTTCGGCTATTATGGGGCCATGTGCCGGTGGTGCAGTTTACTCACCTGCCATTACAGACTTTACTATAATGGTGGAGCATACAAGTTACATGTTTGTAACCGGCCCTACTGTGGTAAAAACGGTTACTAACGAGGAAGTAAGTTCCGAAGCGCTTGGTGGAGCATCTACCCATAGTACTAAAAGTGGTGTTACACATTTAACCGCTGCCAACGACATGGAATGTATTCTTCAAATAAAAAAATTGCTTAGCTATATGCCGCAAAACTGTGAAGATACTGCGCCAAGGCTAGCGTATGCTTTGGGTGATGAAACGAGGCTTTCTTTGCAAAACATTATACCCGAAAATGCCAACAAGCCTTATGATATGCGTTTGGTAATAGAAGGTATTACCGATACTGAAAGTTTTTTTGAAATTCACCCCCAATATGCCACCAATATAGTGGTGGGCTTTGCAAGGCTTGCAGGTCGTAGCATTGGTATTATTGCCAATCAACCCATTAGTTTGGCTGGCGTGTTAGATATTGAAAGTTCACGCAAAGCTGCCCGATTTACCCGGTTTTGCGATTGCTTTAATATACCCTTGTTGGTACTGGTAGATGTGCCCGGCTTTTTGCCAGGAACCGATCAGGAGTGGCATGGCATTATTACCAATGGTGCTAAATTATTGTATGCTCTCAGCGAAGCTACAGTGCCAAGGGTAACCGTAATTACCCGTAAAGCTTATGGCGGTGCGTACGATGTAATGAACTCCAAACATATTGGTGCCGATATGAATTACGCATGGCCAGGTGCCGAAATTGCAGTAATGGGTGCTAAGGGTGCTACTGAAATTATTTTTAAAAAGGAAATAGCTGAAGCTGGCGATCCGGCAAAAGCTTTGGCAGAACAAGAAGCTGACTATGCGGCCAAATTCGCTACGCCTTACCTTGCCGCAGAGCGTGGGTTTATTGATGAAGTTATATTGCCGGAGCATACCCGTACCAAACTTATAAAAGCCTTTGCTATGCTGGAAAATAAAGTAGCTAAACTACCCCGTAAAAAGCACGGAAATATACCCTTGTAAATTTGTTTTGATGGAATAGGTTACTGCTTAGAGGTTAGGTAACAAATGGGAGGCAATGATAAAGCTTGTGGTGGTGGTTGGTACCTCCTTTATAGCCTTTATGTTACTGTATTGTAGCTAGAGATATATTTCCCGTTAAACCGTGTGCTGAAGTTGATGTAAAAAATAAGGGCCCGGAAAACAACAAAAACTCGACAGATTTACGTTTGCCGAAAACGCATCCGATAGGTACTGCAGCCGATTATTTCAACATTCAGCAACACATTCAGCAATACTTTTATTAGCAGATTTGCTTCTCTTTAATCGTTCTCAATAGCTTTGTTCAAAAAATCAACCAATGGTTTTGTCGTTTTAAAGTAGCCAATGATTTTCTCAAATGTATCCTCCAGCATTATTTCTTTGTCTGTTAGTTTTTCCATTGTGTAAAAACCTTTCATTTTTAAAAATTCGCTTGCTTTATTTTCTTCATCAAACTCTTTTGGTACCCTGCTTAAAACTCCTGAATTGTTGATACCACCTGGAAATGTTTTTTTAAATAGTTTGTCTTTAATTATCGCTGTCCACTCTTCAAAAGAGTAGTCAATTTCTTGCCTGATTTTTTTCAATTGCTCAGGTTGAGGATTATAAACGCCACCTCCTGCAAAGCAATTGTTTTGTTCAATATGCAGAAAATAAAATGCGGATGGGCTATTTTTACCGTCTTTGTTTACTACAATATAATAGTCTGTTTTGTAAGGTGTTTTGTCTTTTGCAAATCTCAAATCTCTATTCAGTCTTGTAATGCACTTTTTAGGGTCAAGATAGGCGATTGAAATTGTATTGTCAAAATTTGCAACTGCTGTAATTAATTGCTCTGTCAAAGTAAGAATGTCATTTTTTGCAAAGTCATACTTTTCTCTATTTTCGTCAAGCCATTCTTTTGAGTTGTTTACTTTTAAATCTTTTAAAAATTTTAAAGTTTGTTTGTTTATCATACTATTTTACTTTTTAAAATGTAGTTTTTGATGTGTTTTTTTGCCTTGCTGCTACCAACATTTATTGTACAAATAAAAAATAATATTCTTTAAAGAGTATTTATAATTGGTTTAAAAGCTTCCATTCATCTTCCAAAATGCTCATTTCAATCATGCTCCAATAATGGCTCTTGTACCAAAGTACATCCCGTTGAATACCTTCTATTTTTAATCCGCTTTTTTGGTAGCAACTTACAGCAGCATCATTATTGGTGTAAACCCCCAGGCTAATGCGGTGTAGTTTAAGATTTTGAAAGCCAATTTTTAAAATAGCAGTAACCATTTCACTGCAACAGCCTTTTCCTCTATTTTCCGGGCTAATAAGTACCCTTGTAATTCTTGCGCTCCTATTTTTCCAACTAATGCCACCCAAAGAAATATGCCCGATTGTACTACCATCCTCTGCTACCACTTTATAAACAAAGGCATCAGAATCACCTGGTACATTGGTGTCTTTTATATACCACTCAAGGCTCGATTGGGTAAGTGGAAAATTAAATAATCCACCTGACCATTTGGTCAGCAAATCTTCGTTATCAATCCACCGTATTAAATTGTCAAAATCAATTTTCTCAAAAGGAACAAGTGCAATCATATATATATTTCTACTGCTAAATTACGGGTAATGTATTTTCCCTGCCAAACAATTGATCGGATGAATAATAATACTTGGTTTAAACTGCCTGCCGTTGTATAAGAATAACAAAAATCTTATAAAGCTGCATCAGTAAAATAAATCTATCATCAACTGTTCTTTATTAAATAAAAAGCTATCTGAGATAGATTTTGTGAACAAGAGTTGAGATAACGGCGCATTGGGCGACAGTAAATAAACTACGATGTCATTAACCGTTATTTTGCCAAGACCAGCAGCAATAAAAAAGCCAGTTTTTTTTGTTTGTACATAACAGCCCTTGCCAATTACAGTTGCTATGCTGCCACAATTAATGTTCATGAGTGCTGCAAGTTCTCGTTTGTTTGCAGCTAACTGACTAGCATACATATCTTTCTGCAGGTGGTTCATAGCTCGGGAAGTTTCATATTTATCACCTGCACTGCTTTTAGATTCACTATTGGCGGCCTCTTGTGCGTTGTTCATTAATTGCAGGGTTGCAGCAATTCTTTCTTCAATAATACTTATGCCTGCTTTTTGAAGCTGCTTTTTAAATGCTATCTGTTTTTGAGTGTTCATATTTTTTAAAGCTACATTGGCAAAACGAAAATAGTAGTTTTAATACTTAGTAATCAAAATGTTACCCTATCGATAAAACAAATTGTTTTAGTTTATAAATTAAACGATTGATGTGGAAAATAATCACAATCTTATGTGTATTTTAAATTATTTATCCTTTCCTTTGTCCGCTTATACTTTTATATGACCACATTTCAGCCCAATAACTGAAATTACGTTGGTTAAACATCAATTTTTAGTAATTCATTTTTCGAAAATGACACATCAAAAAAAATGGCTTTTTATAGCTGCATTTTTACCTCTCTTATTTGCAGCATGCAAATCTTCTACAAATGAAAAAAAGGATGCACCAAATCCTCCCGCTGCCCCCAGTAAAGTTGATGCTTACATTGTGGCAACTGCCACCCTCGAAGATGATATTGAAGTGCCAGGAAGTCTTGCTCCATTTGAAGAAACCAATATTCAGCCAGAAATTAGTGGTAAAATAACAGGTATTTTTTTTAAAGAGGGTGCCATGGTTAATAAAGGAAGCTTACTTGTAAAATTATACGATGCAGATTTGCAGGCACAGCATAAAAAGTTGCAGGTGCAATTGGCCATTTCAAAAAAAACAGAAGAACGGCAGGCAGAGTTATTAAAAATAAACGGTATTAGTCAGCAAGATTATGACCTTAGCCTGCTATCAGTAAAAAATCTGCAGGCAGATATTGATATTTTGCAAACAAGTATTGGTAAAACTTCTCTCACAGCTCCCTTTTCTGGCAAAGCAGGTTTTAGAAATATCAGTTTGGGTGCCTATATTAATCCACAAACTATTGTTACCACTATTAGAGAAGTTAACCGCCTAAAGTTAAAATTTACAGTGCCAGAGCGCTATAGTTCAAAAATAATGTCTGGCAGTGCTGTTCATTTTAAAATTGATGGTAGCAACGACTTATTTCCGGCTACTATTTTAGCAACAGAAAATGATATTGCCGAAGATACCCGAAGCATGAAGGTAAAAGCTATAGTAAACTCTGCTAGTGCCAAATTATTTGGCGGTGCATTTGCTAAAGTTCAATTGTCTCTTGGTAAAAATGAGACAGCTCTAATGATACCAACACAGGCAATTATACCACAGGCAAGAGGAAAAAAAGTAATGGCCTACCGGGGTGGTTTTGCATCTTTAGAAGCTGTTACTACCGGTGTAAGAGATACCTCAATGATAGAAATTACCAACGGCTTAAAAGCAGGCGATACCATTTTAATTACAGGTTTATTATCTACCAAGCCAAATGCACCGGTTAAATTAAATACCATTGTTGCTGCAAAGAAAGATTAGATTAGATTAAATTAGATATACTTTAAAATTATACCATTGAATATATCAGAACTTAGTTTACGAAGGCCGGTTATGGCAATAGTACTCAGTATTGTTATTGTGTTGTTCGGCATAATTGGCTTTACATTTTTAGGAGTAAGGGATTATCCTGCCATTGATCCTCCCAATGTTACAGTACGTACCAATTATCCCGGAGCCAATGCCGATATTATTGAATCGCAGATTTCCGAACCACTCGAAAAAGCAATTAATGGCATTGCAGGGGTAAAAAATATTACCAGCAGCAGCAGCCAGGGTACCAGCAGCATTAATGTAGAGTTTGAGCTTGGCAGTAATTTAGAATCGGCTGCCAACGATGTAAGGGATAAGGTATCTCAGGCCATTAATTCTTTGCCATCAGATTTGGATGGACCTCCTGTGGTTACTAAGGCAGATGCAAGCTCAGACCCAATTATAAGTATGACAGTCACGAGCAACACCCGCAACCAATTGCAGGTAACTGAGTATGCTAATAATAACCTGCTGGAAAAATTGCAAACCATACCGGGCGTTAGCGCCATTGATATATGGGGCGAAAAAAGATATGCCATGCGTATCTGGTTTGATCCGGCTAAATTGAGTGCATACAATCTTACTCCATCCGATGTTCAAAAGGCTTTACTTAGCCAAAACGTTGAATTGCCTTCCGGTAAAATTGCAGGCACTGCTACAGAACTCTCTGTACGTACGTTTGGTAAAATAAATACGGAAGAAGAATTTAATAATATCATTATTAAAAGCATCAGTGGAGCCGATATTAAAGTTAAAGATATTGGCGAGGCGGTTTTAGGACCCGAAAACGAAGAATCTATATTAAAGGAAAACGGCATCCCAATGATAGCACTGGCAGTTATTCCACAACCGGGTTCTAATTACGTTGCAATATCTGATGAGTTTTATAAAAGATTTGAATTAATAAAAAAGCAATTACCCGCTGATATAACCCTTGATGTTGGTCTTGATCAAACAAAATTTATTAAACGGTCTATATCTGAGGTTAAAGAAACGCTCATTATAGCATTTATCCTTGTGGTGCTTATTATTTATCTCTTTTTCAGGGATTGGTTAATTGCTATCAGGCCATTGATTGATATTCCTGTATCGTTGATTGGTGCTTTCTTTATAATGTATCTCTGCGGTTTTACCATCAATGTATTAACCCTGCTAGCCATTGTATTAGCCACCGGGCTTGTGGTAGATGATGGTATTGTAGTTACAGAAAATATTTTTAAGAAAATGGAGCAGGGGATGAACAAGTGGCAGGCTGCTAAAGAAGGATCTAAAGAAATTTATTTTGCAGTAATTGCTACTTCCATAACACTTGCCATCGTTTTTTTACCCATCATTTTTTTACAGGGTTTTGTGGGGCGCCTATTTCGTGAGTTTGGGATAGTAGTTGCTGGCGCTGTTTTAATTTCAGCATTTGTATCCTTAACGCTTACACCGGTACTCAATGTAAAACTTACCAGAAAAGCACACAAGCATACCTGGTTTTACAATGTAACAGAGCCTTTTTTTAGAGGGTTAGAAAATGGCTATCGAAAATCTTTATTAGCATTTATGAGGGTACGATGGTTGGCTTGGGTGTTGGTTACTATCTGCTTTGGTATTATTTATTTTATAGGCAGCAGCATACCATCGGAATTGTCGCCGCTTGAAGATAGAAATCAATTTAGGCTATCAATAACGGCTCCTGAAGGAACTTCTTTCGATTATATGGATAATTATATCGATAAGATTATACTTTTTATACAGGACTCTATACCTGAAAAAAAAGGGTTAATCAGTGTAACTGCACCCGGATTTACTGGTTCCGGCTCCGTTAATACGGGCTTTGTAAGGGTATTGCTAAACGATCCAAAAGACAGAAACCGATCTCAACAGGATATAGTAAATATGGTTAACAAAAACTTGTATCGCTTTCCGGAAGGCAAGGCTTTTGCTATACAGGAGCAAACCATATCTGTAAGCCGCAGGGGAGGCTTACCGGTTCAATTTGTAATACAGAATATAGATTTTGATAAGATAAAAGATCAGTTGCCAAAATTTTTGGAAGAAGCTAACAGAAACCCCGTTTTTCAGGGGGTAGATGTAAATTTAAAATTTAATAAACCCGAATTACGGGTGTTGATTAACAGGCTAAAAGCAAGTACCCTTGGCGTAAGTATTCAGGATATTTCGGAGGCACTCCAATTATCGCTTAGTAATCGCAGGTTAGGCTATTTTTCAAGAGAAGGCAAGCAGTACCAGGTAATAGGGCAGGTTGCCCGCAGCGACAGGGATAATCCGGCTGATTTACGTACGATATATGTAAGAAATAACCTTGGTCAATCCATATCGCTTGATAACCTGGTAACGCTGGTAGAAGAAAGCACACCACCAACCATTTATCATTTCAACAGGTATAAATCCGCCACTGTTTCTGCTGGTCTTGCTCCCGGTAAAACTGTTGCCGATGGTATTAAGGCCATGGAAGATATTTCAAAAAAATTACTCGATGAAAGTTTTACAACTTCTCTTACCGGCACATCAAGAGATTTTGCAGAAAGCAGCAGCAACACAAGCTTTGCCTTTATTTTAGCATTATTGCTTATTTACCTTGTTTTAGCCGCACAGTTTGAAAGTTTTATAGATCCATTTGTTATAATGATTACCGTGCCGCTTGCACTTGCAGGTGCTTTATTATCACTTTGGATTTTTAATCAAACACTTAATATATTCTCACAAATTGGTATGATAATGCTCATAGGCCTTGTTACCAAAAACGGGATTTTAATTGTAGAGTTTGCCAACAAAAAATTATTAGCTGGCAGCAAAAAAATACCCGCCGTTGTTGATGCCTCCACCTCAAGACTACGGCCTATTTTAATGACAAGCCTTGCTATGAGCCTTGGTGCATTGCCATTGGCTCTTTCTCTTGGCGACGCATCTACCAGTCGTATTCCATTAGGTATTGTAATTGTAGGTGGTATTATGTTTTCTTTATTACTCACCTTGTATGTAGTGCCTACCATGTACTCTTACCTCTCATCTAAAAAGAAAGTAAATGAAGAATTGTAATTTACTGGCAATTAATACAATATTTTTTTTGAACCCGGCCAATTCGCATTGGGCAGCATCGTTGCGTCGCACACCTGTACTTTTTGAAGTACTGTCAACTTTTATTATGCAACTTATTAATACCCTTAAAGTTCAGATTAGCAATATGGTTAATACTTTACCAGGTGCCGTAATTGGTGTTACCGCCATTCAACTATCCAAAAAAGCATTATTTACTCAGTTACTATTGCTACCATTTTACAGCATGTCGCAAGCTCCTTTGCTTACCCTCGATGAGGCTGTTAAAATAGCTATTGAAAATAATTATGGAGTAGTTATTGCAAAGAATGAAGTAGAAATTGGTAAAATAAACAATACCTGGGGTAATGCCGGCGCACTACCGGTAATAAGTGCCACCGGTAATAAAACCATTGCTACCAACAGTATAGAGCAAGAACTTCAAAACGGCACTTCAATTAAACGCAATGGCGCATCGGTTAATAATATGAACGCCGGCCTGGCAGTAAGCTGGCGTTTTTTTGATGGTTTTCGAATGTTTGCCACCAAAAAACGATTGGAAGAATTAGAAAAAACAGGGGAGTTGAATTTTAGGAAAATGACTAACGAAACTACCTATAATGTAATAGCTACCTATTACTTAATTGTAAGCCTGCAGCAACAAACAAAGGCAACCAATGATATGATAGGTCTTTACAAGGAAAGGCTTAAAATAGCAGATGCAAGATTTACTATTGGTACTGGCAATAAGCCAGATGTACTACAGGCTCAGGTAGATTTAAATGAACAGCAATCTAGCTTGCTCCTGATAAACAATAATATAAATGTTGGTAAAACAAACTTAAATATCATTCTGGCAAGAGACCCTGCAACAAAATTTGAAACCATTGATTCTTTCACCCTAACTACTCCCCCCGATTTTTTAGCCCTGCAACAAAAAATAATACAACAAAATCCAGATGTAATGCTGGCACAAAGTAACCTTGCGGTACTAATTCAATCAAAAAAAGAGCTTTATTCACTCGGTTTACCATCAGCAACAATAAATACCAACTATAATTTTCTCCGCAATAAAAGTGCAGCAGGTTTTACGTTGCTCAACCAAATCTACGGGCCATCTGCTAGTATTGGCGTTAGTATTCCTATATTTAATGGTGGAGTGGCAAAGCAACAGCTAAAAGTGGCAGATATCAATATTAAAAATCAAACTATTGTAAACGAACAGCTAAAAAATCAATTGCTTGGCGCTTTTACCAATGCTTTTCTCAATTACAATAATGGCTTAAAGTTGGCAGATATGGAGCAAAAAAATTTACTGCTCGTTAAAGAAAATAATTTTATCAATGTAGAAAGGTTTAAAAAGTTTTCTATTACTTCGGTAGAATTAAGGCAGGGGCAAATTTACTATACCGATGCACAGGCTCGGTTAATCAATGCACAATACCAGGCAAAAATAGCAGAAGCTGAAATGCTTTTGCTGGCAGGGGAAATTAAGTGATGGGTTTTATCTTGCTAAAATTAAAATATAGCTTAATGGCATTGTAACCATTGGTGTAAGTTTTGGGAGCCATTTTTTAGCTTAGCTTTTGCAATTGCAATTATACGGATGTTTTCAAGTAAAATAATGATTGGTTTATCATAAATTAGCCAAAAATAATTAACCGGATTAATCATTTAAAATAAATTAAAGTGACAGAAAAAGTAACCATCAATCAACCAAAAACAACCGTATTAGTAGGTATAGTAATGGGCAGCGAAAGTGATTTGGAAGTAATGAAAGGTGCTGCCGAAATGCTCCGACAGTTTGAAGTAGAGCCTGAGTTAACCATTGTATCGGCACATCGTACTCCCGAAAGGTTGCGTGACTATGCAAAGTCTGCTAAAGACCGTGGATTAAAAGTAATAATTGCAGGCGCAGGTGGCGCTGCTCATTTACCTGGTATGATTGCGGCACAAACTATTTTACCAGTAATTGGTGTTCCTGTAAAATCATCTAATTCTATTGATGGTTGGGATAGCATGTTATCCATACTTCAAATGCCTTATGGCGTGCCAGTGGCTACTGTTGCATTGAATGGAGCAAAAAATGCAGGCATTTTAGCTGCACAAATATTGGCACTCTACGATCCATCTATTGCCGGAAAATTAGAAGCCTATAAAGAATACCAGGATGATATTGTGATGGAAAGTGTTAAAAATGTAAAGCGTTTTGGCTTTACAAATGAGTTTGATAAATAGGTGTTTTAAATACTGCTGTACTGTTTTTGTACATTATCAGCAGTATCTATTTTTAATGACTATCCGCAATCGAATGCAACTTTACAAAATGGATAACTTTCATTAAAAATTGTGTCACGTGGCCTCATCCCAACCCTTCTCCATAGGAGAAGGAACTCGAAGATTGGAGCGGAAAATCTTTGGTATGGAGTTAATCTTTTGTTTGCACCTCTTTGAGGATAGTCGTTCTATTTTTTCAATTCATCCCATTTATTAAAAGCATATAACAGGCAGGATGTATGCAGGGCCTGTGCAAATTGATTTTTTACCAGCATTGTCCTTACTTCTTCTACAGGTAATAGCAGCACTTCTATTTCTTCATTGTCATCAAGCTCCTGGGCTGCAATTTTTTTGCCTCCTGTTGCTAAATATAAATAAGTATAGTTGGAAAGTGCCCCGGGGTTAGCGGCTACTTTTCCTACTTCATAAATGTCAGTAAACTTGTAACCAGTTTCTTCCATTAATTCCCTGGCAATGGCAGTAGCAGGTAGTTCTCCTTCATCAATAAAGCCACCCGGAATTTCATTGAGCGTTTCTTGTACCGGATGTCTGTATTGTTTTGCAATAAGTACGTTTCCATCTTCTGTTATGGCAAGTGCACAAACCGATACAGGCATTTCAACTACATAATACGAAGGAACAATTCGTCCATCCGGCATTTCGCAGGTATCAACCCTTGCCGTAAAATATTGGTGTTGCGATATATATTTAGAGGAGAGCGTTTTCCATTTCATAGTACTTTTTTTGTTTTATTACGCCATTAATTGACTTTGCCTGGTTTAATGCTGAACCAGAATTTTAATTGCAAAATCCTTATTTAATAATTTTTCTATTTGAGCTGCTTAATTTTTTATGGAGCTTAGACGTAGTTGCTACCATTCATTTAAAATTATCCCCCTATAACTTTACAGGAATCTTATATACCCATCAACCCTTTACTATTTCCATCCCATCCTTTCATTTAAACCAGTAATATGAGCAGTATGGTGCCTGCCATGCCAGGCATACATACCTAACAAATGCCAAACGGTCATTTCTT
>Ga0136636_10002205_pt1 | contig 11599 bp, 9 predicted proteins | sample AntDrymUQ8522106_2_FD_104653 | JGI IMG/M metagenome (GOLD analysis project Ga0136636, IMG submission 104653) | Polar desert sand microbial communities from Dry Valleys, Antarctica - metaG UQ852 (21.06) | ecosystem: Environmental > Terrestrial > Soil > Desert | place: Antarctica: Dry Valley... | reverse complement strand
CGCTTGAACAAGCTGATCGTAAAGAAAGCCGCCGTGCTGGGTGCGGGTGTGATGGGGGCGCAGATTGCCGCGCATCTCGCCAATGCCAATGTGCCGGTCGTGCTGTTTGACCTGCCGGCGAAGGATGGAGACAAAAACGGGATCGTCAAGAAGGCCCTCGATGGCCTCAAGAAACTCGATCCAGCACCGCTGGCCAACAAGGGCAAGCTGAAGTTTATTGACGCGGCCAACTATGAAGAGCATCTGCCGCTACTCGCCGAGTGCGATCTGGTGATCGAGGCGATTGCCGAACGCATGGACTGGAAGAACGATCTCTATGCCAAAATTGCGCCGCACCTGGCGCCGAATGCGGTGATTGCTTCCAATACCTCCGGCCTGTCGATCAACACGCTGGCCGAAGGGCTGCCGGCCGATGTCCGGCCGCGCTTCTGCGGCATTCATTTTTTTAATCCGCCGCGTTACATGCATCTGGTCGAGATCATCGGTACGAAGACGACCGATGCCAGCACGCTGGATGCGCTCGAAACCTGGCTGACTTCGCGGCTCGGCAAGGGCGTTATCCGCGCACTTGATACGCCTAACTTCGTGGCCAATCGCATAGGCGTCTTTTCCATTCTGGCCGTGATGCATCACACCGCCGCCTTCGGTCTGGGTTTTGATGAAGTCGATGCGCTGACCGGCCCGAAGATTGGTCGCCCGAAGAGCGCGACTTACCGCACCGCCGATGTGGTCGGACTCGACACGCTGGCCCACGTGGTGAAAACCATGCAGGACACGCTGCCGAATGACCCGTGGCACGCCTATTTCTCCTCGCCAGCTTGGTTGCAGGCCCTGATCGGCAAGGGCGCGCTCGGCCAGAAAACTCGTTGCGGCATTTTCCGCAAGCAGGGCAAGGAAATCCAGGTGCTCGATCTGGCGGCTCAGGATTACCGTACTTCAGCCGGTGAAATTGCCGAGGAAGTGGCTGCCATCCTGAAAATACGCAACCCGGCCGAGAAGTTTGCCGCGTTAAGGGCTTCCAGCCAGCCGCAAGCCCAATTCCTCTGGGCCATCTTCCGCGACATCTTCCACTACGCTGCCGTGCAACTGGAAAACGTCGCCGACAACGCCCGTGATCTCGATTTCGCCATGCGCTGGGGTTTCGGCTGGTCGCAAGGCCCATTTGAAACCTGGCAGGCGGCAGGTTGGTCGGATATTGCCCAAGCCCTTGCCGCTGATATTGCCGCCGGCAAGACGATGAGTGCTACACCGCTGCCGGCCTGGGTGCAAGAAAGTGGCCGCACCGGCGTGCATACGGCGCAAGGTTCCTACTCGGCGAGCAAGAATGCTTATGTCGCCCGTTCAGCGTTGCCGGTTTATCAGCGCCAGCTCTTCCCCGAGCGCGTGCTCGGTGAAACTGCCACGCTGCCTGAAAAATCCGGCGAAACACTGTACGAGAACGACGGTGTGCGCCTGTGGCGCAATGCTAGGGTCGACGCCGGAATTGGCATCATTTCCATCAAATCCAAGATGCACACCATCGGTAACGAAGTGCTCGATGGTGTCATTGCTGCCGTCCGTCAGGCCGAGCAAACCCTCGATGGCGTGGTGATCTGGCACGAAGCGCCGTTTGCTGTCGGGGCCAATCTGCAGCAGGTAGGCGAAGCCTGTGCCGCTGGCCAGTTCGACTTGCTGGAAGCAACCGTGGAGAAATTTCAGCGTGCTTCGCAAACCTTGAAATACGCTCAGATCCCAACGGTCGCTGCGGTGCAGGGCCTGGCGCTGGGCGGCGGTTGTGAATTTGTCATGCACGCCGGCAAGCGGGTGATGGCACTGGAAAGTTATGTCGGCTTGGTTGAAGCGGGCGTTGGCCTGATTCCGGCCGGTGGTGGCTGCAAGGAGTTTGCTGTACGGGCGGCAGAGTGGGCCGCCCAGTCGGCAACGCCGGGTGAGGTCTTTAACTTCCTGCAACCGGTGTTCCAGACGATTGCGATGGCCAAGGTGGCGAAGAGTGCAGTCGAGGTGATCGATTTTGGTTTTGGCAAACCCTCCGACACCATTCTCTTCAATGCCAACGAGTTACTTTACGTCGCGATCAAGGAAGCCCGGGCGATGGCCGATGCCGGCTACGCACCGCCGCTGATGCCGCGGGCTATTCCGGTCGCCGGTCGCAACGGCATTGCCACTTTCGAGATGATGCTGGTCAATATGAAAGAGGGCGGCATGATCTCGGCGCATGACTACCGGGTGGCCAAGGCGGCGGCCACGGCGTTATGTGGTGGCGACATTGAAACCGGCAGTCTGGTTGATGAGGAATGGTTGCTGACTGTTGAGCGCCGCCTCTTTGTCGAACTGCTGAAAACCCCTGAAACCCAGGCTCGGATCAAGCACATGCTGGAAACCGGCAAGCCGCTGCGTAACTGACGAAATGAAACGCAGAGTCACAGAGTTGCGGAGAAAAGCCATGCAAATTTTTAGCTTCCTCCGCGTCTCCGCGCCTTTGCGTCGAAAAGGAGATTTTGATGAGTAAACAAATCCAGGAAGCCTACATCGTCGCCGCTACCCGCTTGCCGGTGGCGAAACGTAATGGCATGTTCAAGAATTTTCGGCCGGACGATATGCTGGCCCACGTCATTAAATCAGTCGTTGCCCAAGTGCCGGGCATTGATCCGGCACTGATTGGCGATGTCATCGTCGGCTGCGCCATGCCGGAAGCCGAGCAGGGCATGAACGTCGCCCGTATCGGCCTGCTGCTGGCCGGGCTGCCAATCACCGTGCCGGGCATTACGATCAACCGTTTCTGCTCCTCCGGGGTGCAGGCAGTGGCCGATGCTGCTAACCAGATTCGCCTTGGCCTGGCCGATGTGATGATTGCGGCGGGTACCGAGTCGATGAGTGTCATGCCGCAGATCATGGGCAACAAGATGTCGATGAATCCAGCGATATTTGCCAAGGAAGAAAACCTCGGTATTGCCTTCGGTATGGGGTTGACCGCAGAAAAGGTGGCGAGCCAGTGGAAGATTGGCCGCGAGGCGCAGGATGCCTTTGCGGTTGAATCGCACCGTCGGGCCTGTGCGGCGATTGCGGCTGGTCACTTCAAAGCTGAAATTTCACCATACCTGCTGCGTGAGCAATTGCCGGATTTGAAGACAGGTGAAATCGTTATTCGCGAGCGTTTGCTGGATACCGACGAAGGTCCGCGCCCGGATTCTGCCCTCGACAAGCTGGCCAAGTTGAAGCCGGTTTTCCATGTGCGTGGCAGCGTAACTGCTGGCAATTCGTCGCAGATGTCGGATGGTGCCGGCGCGGTGATGCTGGTGTCGGAGAAGATTCTGCGTGAACACAATCTGACGCCGCTGGCTCGCTTTGCTGGTTATGCCGTTGGCGGCGTGGCACCGGAAATCATGGGTATCGGCCCGGTGGCGGCGATTCCCAAGGTGCTGCAACAGGTTGGCATCAGCCAGGATGATCTTGACTGGATCGAACTCAATGAAGCCTTTGCAGCGCAGTCGATTGCCGTGATGCAGGAACTCGGCATTAATCCGGCCAAAGTCAATCCGCTCGGTGGCGCGATTGCCCTCGGGCATCCGCTTGGCGCCACCGGGGCTGTTCGTATCGCCACCGTGACGCATGGTTTGCAGCGTACCGGCGGGCGCTACGGCATGGTGACGATGTGTATCGGTACCGGCATGGGTGCGGCCGGCATTATTGAGCGGATCTGAGCGTGAATATTTTGCCGCAAAGCCATGTGGGCGCAGCGTGAAGCTAGCACCGTGCATACCATCGTAGAACGCACGGTTTATATCGCCGACAAAAACCATTACCGGCAAAAAATCTACTGAAGGAGACAAATGATGATTTCGCATTCCTTAAGGGTTGCTGCCTTACTCGCTACTTTGTTGGCAGCGCCTGGCTTGTATGCGGCGGAAGTGGCCGGGGTAAAGATAGATGAGCATATCAAGGTGGGCAGCAGTGAACTGGTCTTGAACGGTGCTGGTTTGCGCAGCAAGGTTTTCATCAAGGTGTATGTCGGCGCACTCTATGTCACCCAGAAGGCGGCGACGCCGGCGGCTTTGCTGGATGCTGGCAGTGCCCGCCGGATGAGCTTGCGCTTGCTGCGTGATCTTGATGCCGATACGCTTTATGGCGCGCTGCGTGATGGCCTCAAGGACAACAATAGCGAGGCAGAACTGACGGTGCTGAAAACACCGATCGACCAGTTTGCCGAGATCATGAAAAAAATAGGCAATGCCCGTAGTGGCGATACGGTCGCAATTGACTTTACGCCGGATGGCGTTGGCGTAAGCTTGAATGGGGAAGCCCGTGGCAAGGTGGTCAGCACGACATTTGGCCGGGCCTTGCTCAAGGTTTGGTTAGGAGAGAATCCGGTAGACGCTTCGCTCAAGAAAGCGCTGCTCGGTAGCTGATCATAATAAGGAGGAGGAGACAATCATGGAAAAAATCTGGCTGCAAAGTTACCCGCCCGGCGTGCCGGCCGAGATCCGCATTGATCATGTGTCATCGCTGGTCGATCTGTTCGAAGAATCCTGTCGCAAGTACGCCGATAAGGTGGCCTATATCAGCATGGGCCGGGAGATGACTTACCGCGAACTTGATAGTCTTTCGCGCGATTTTGCCGGCTGGCTGCAGGCCAAGGGCTTGAAGAAGGGCGATCGGGTCGCGCTGATGATGCCCAACTTGCTGCAATACCCAGTGGCGCTGTTCGGCACTTTGCGCGCCGGTTGTGTCGTGGTGAACTGCAATCCGCTCTACACCCCGCGTGAACTGGAACACCAGCTCAAGGACTCGGGTGCAACGGCGATTGTGATTGTCGAGAACTTCGCCAATACGCTGCAGCAAGTCATCAAGCAAAGCGTTGTCAAGCATGTCATCGTCACGCCGATGGGTGAAATGCTCGGTGTGCTCAAGGGAACGCTGGTTAATTTAGTTGTGCGCCACGTCAAAAAGCTGGTGCCGGCCTGGTCTTTGCCGCAGGCGATCAGTTTTAAATCGGCGCTGGCTGATGGCCGTCGATTTGGCATGAACACAGTGGCACTAAGCCATGATGATCTCGCCTTTCTGCAATATACCGGCGGAACGACAGGCGTTTCAAAGGGCGCCATGCTGACCCACGGCAACATTACGGCCAATGTGATGCAGGCTTATAGCTGGATCAAGCCGGTGATCAAGGAGGGGGAGGAGTTCATCATCACCCCCTTGCCGCTGTATCACATCTTCGCTTTGACGGCGAACTGCCTGACCTTCCTGATGATCGGGGCAAGCAATTTGCTGATCGCCAATCCGCGTGACATTCCCGGCTTTATCAAAGAGTGGTCGAAATATCCGATTACCGTCGTGACTGGCGTGAATACGTTGTTCAACGCTTTGCTCAATCATGCCGACTTTGCCAGCCTGGATTTTTCGACGCTGAAAGTGACCCTGGGTGGCGGCATGGCAGTACAGGCAACCGTTGCTGAGCGTTGGCTGAAAGTGACGGGTTCGACCTTGTTGCAGGCTTATGGTCTGACTGAAACCTCACCGGCGGCGACGATCAATCCGCTGCATATGAAGGATTTCAACGGTTCAATTGGCCTGCCAATTTCATCCACCGAGGTAATTATTCGCGATGATGTCGGCAAGGAGGTAACGCTTGGCCAGGTCGGCGAAATCTGTGTGCGTGGACCGCAGGTGATGGCTGGATATTGGAACCGTCCGGATGAAACCGCCAACGTGATGTTTGCCGATGGCTTCCTGCATACCGGCGATATGGGTTACATCGATCCAAAAGGCTATGTTTTCCTGGTCGACCGCAAGAAAGACATGATTCTGGTTTCCGGCTTCAATGTTTATCCGAACGAGGTTGAAGAGGTGGTCGCCATGCACGAAGGGGTGGCCGAAGCGGCCGCCATTGGTATGCCTGACGAAAACTCGGGCGAAGCGGTGAAGATTTTTGTCGTGCGCAAGGATCCCAACCTCACCCCGGAAGCGCTGATCAAGCATTGCCGCAAACATCTCACCGGTTACAAGGTGCCTAAACACGTGGAGTTTCGCGCTGACCTGCCGCGTACCAACGTCGGAAAAATTTTGCGGCGCGCCTTGAAAGAGGGGGCGTAATGGCCAAGGAGAATCCGTAATGTCTATTCCCGCATCACTCAACAAAAACCTGACGCTGCCCGTCATCTGCGCGCCGATGTTTATTGTTTCCAATCCCGATCTGGTCATCGCCCAGTGCATGGCCGGTTTGATTGGCTCGTTCCCGGCCTTGAACGCGCGGCCGAAAGAGGCGCTTGATGCATGGCTGACGCGGATCAAGGCTGAACTGGCTAGTGATCCGCAGGCTGCCCCGTTTGCGGTGAATCAGATCATCCATCCCTCCAACGAGCGCCTGCAACATGATATGGAACTGTGCGTCAAGCATCAGGTGCCGCTGATCATTACCAGCCTCTCGGCGCCGACTCAGATCGTGCCGCCGGTGCATGCCTATGGCGGCCAGGTATTCCATGACGTGATCAGTGTCCGCCATGCCGAAAAGGCGTTGGAGGCGGGTGTTGATGGCCTGATTTTGGTTTGCGCCGGGGCGGGGGGTCATGCTGGCATGCTTAGCCCGTTTGCGCTGGTTGGTGAAATCCGCAAGTTTTACGATGGTCCGATTGCTCTTTCTGGCGCTATCTCCAACGGCAGTGCCGTACTCGCCGCGCAGGCGATGGGGGCGGATTTTGCTTATATCGGGACGCGTTTCATTGCCACCAAAGAGGCGAACGCCGTTGCGGCCTACAAACAGGCGATTGTTGACTCTGCTGCGGTCGACGTCATTTACACCCCATATTTCACCGGGGTGCATGGCAATTATTTAAAGCAGAGCATTCTCAATGCCGGGCTTGATCCAGCCAATCTGCCAGAGCGCGACAAGACCTCGATGAACTTCGGTGCCGCGGCCGGCGCCAAGGCCTGGAAAGACATCTGGGGCGTCGGCCAGGGCATTGGGACAATTGACGACGTGCCGAGTACCGGTGAATTGGTCGCCCGGATGAAAGACGAATACCGCACCGCCAAAGCGGCGCTGTGCAGCAATTCCTACTGACAACACCGCAAACAGGAGACAGCAAATGAGCGACTATCGTGCGCCCGTAAAAGACATGCGTTTTGTGATGGACGAACTGGCTGGTTACAAGGAACTGAGCCAGTTCACCGGTTTTTCCGAGGCCACGACAGACATGGCCGATGCCATTCTGGAAGAGGCCGCCAAGTTTGCTGGCGAAGTGCTGGCGCCGTTGAATCACTCCGGTGACAAGCAAGGCTGCAAGCTGACCGAAAACGGCGTGGTCACACCACCGGGCTGGAAGGAAGCCTACAAGGCCTTCTGCGATGCGGGCTGGAACGGCATTGCCGGCCCACTGGATTACGCCGGTCATGGTCAGCCCGATACGTTGGCCGTGGCGGTCAAGGAAATGGTCTGCTCGGCCAATCTGTCCTTTTCGCTTGGCCCTTTGCTGACGACCGGCGCCGTCGAAGCGCTGCTGACCTGCGCCAGCGACGAACTGAAAGCGATCTATCTCGAAAAGATGGTGACCGGCGTATGGACCGGTACGATGAACCTGACCGAACCGCAAGCCGGTTCCGACCTGGCGCTAATTCGCTCGCGGGCCGAGCCGCAGGCTGACGGCAGCTACAAGGTTTTCGGTCAGAAGATTTTCATCACCTACGGCGACCACGACATGACGGAGAACATTGTCCATCTCGTCCTCGCCCGCCTGCCGGATGCGCCGGCCGGGGTGAAAGGTATTTCGATGTTCCTCGTGCCGAAATTTTTGGTTAATGCCGATGGTTCGCTCGGTGCGCGCAACGACGCCTATTGCGTTTCGCTGGAACACAAACTCGGCATCCACGCCAGCCCGACCTGCGTCATGGCTTATGGCGATAATGGCAACTTCGCTGGTGGCGCCGTCGGCTACCTGCTCGGCCAGCCGAACCGTGGTCTCGAATATATGTTCATCATGATGAACGAAGCGCGTTTGGGCGTCGGCCTGCAAGGTATTGCCCTCGGCGAGCGGGCTTACCAGCAGGCGCTGAATTTTTCCCGCGAGCGCAAACAAGGGCGCGATGCACTGACTGGCGAAGCGCTAGTCACTATCGACAAGCATCCGGACATTCGACGCATGTTGATGCTGATGAAATGTCGCGTCGAAGCCTGCCGCGCTATGGCCTATTTCGCCTCTGGCCTGCTTGATCGGGCGCATGCCATCGCCGATGCCGATGAAAAGAAGCGCAATCTTTTCCTTGCCGAATTCATGATCCCCATCGTCAAGGGCGGCGGTACTGAAATGGGTATCGAAGTCACCTCGCTCGGCATCCAGATCTATGGCGGCATGGGCTTCATCGAAGAAACCGGCGCCGCCCAGCATTGGCGCGATTCGCGCATTACCACCATCTACGAAGGCACCACCGGCATTCAGGCCAATGACCTGGTTTTCCGTAAACTGATGCGCGATCAAGGCGCTACCGCCAGGGTGGTTTTCGGTGAGGTCTATGCCACCACTAAAACACTCGCAGCTTCAACCCGGCCGGAGTTGCAAGCCATCAGCCAGCGTCTCGGTGTGGCTTTGAAAGCCTGGACCGAGGCGACTGAGTGGCTGGCGGCTGATGCGAAAAATAGCCTTGCCGGGCCGTTGACCGCAGCAGTGCCGTATCTGCATCTGGCCGTCACCGTTTGTGGTGGCTGGCTGATGGGCAAGGCTGCGTTGGCTGCGGCAGGCTATCTCGACAAGGCGGAAGGTGACCAGACTTTCTATCGCGCCAAGATCGCCACGGCGCATTTTTACGCTGATCAGATGTTGCCGCTGGCAACGTCTTATGGCGAAACAGTGCGGGCTGGTGCCACAGCGCTGGCTGCGGTGACTGACGAAATGCTTTGAGGTATCTGCCGTTTCGCCAAGTAAAAAGGGAGAGCGCTGCTCTCCCTTTTTACTTGCCAAAGGCAATGAAGTGCTTAAAAGTTGATACCGACCTTGGCCAGTAACGCCCAGTTTTCAAACTCAACGTTGCTGCGTTCATTGGTGTTCAGGTAGCGCACATCGGCACCTGCGTAAAAAGCGCCAGCGCGAAAGTTGAGGCCGGCAACTGCACCGTAGCCAAAGAGGTTTTTCTCAGTATTACCGTTATCTACGCGCACCATGCCGAGCACCGGACCAGCGCCAACTGAGAAGCCACTGCCGATGGGCAGTGTGTAGCGTGGCGAGATTTCAAAGGATGTTGACTTCACGCCGGATTCATCGACACGGTTGAACTGGACGTGGGTGCGGATACGGTTGTCTGGTGTCTGGAACAGGCCACAGTTCATATTGAAATCGATACCGTAGACCGTCATGCTGCTGTCACGGGCCGAGTTGGCATCCATGACGCCAGCGGTTATCGCGAGCGTAGGCTCATACTTGAAACCGGCATTCAGGCCGGGTAAAAATGTCAGGCCCTCGGCGTGACTGGCGGTGCCGGCAAGGGAAAGGGTAACCAGGGTAAGAGCAGCGGCAAGTTGATTCAATTTCATGAGTCTCTCCGGTGTTTCTGTTGTACGAATGCTTCGCTACAGTAAATGCAGGTGCGGCGAAACAGCTTTCAGGAACATTTTAATGGTGAGAACTCGGGTGGTCTGTGTTCTAGGTCACATAGTGGGCCTGGGTACTATTTTTTTAGCAGAATTTCAGCCGCTGCATCCAGATCAGCCTTCTTGATCAAGCCCAGTTTTTTCTGGATTACCTGACCGTTGCGGTCGATGAATATTGTAAAGGGCAGACCGGCCTTGGTATTGGCCATCGCCTGCATCAGCGGGATACCCTTTTCCTTGGCGACGAAAAGTGGGTAATCCATTTCGTAAGCTTTGGCGAAGTCTTTGGCAGATTCAGCCTTGTCTTCGATACCGATGCCGAGGACTTCAATTTTTCCTTTGTGCGCCGCGCGGAATTTGATCAGTTCGGGAATTTCGGCCCGGCAGGGGCCGCACCAACGGGCCCAGAAATTCACCACCAGCGGCTTGCCTTTATATTGCGCAAGTGCGACGGGTTTGTCGTCAAGGTCGCTCAAGGTGGTTGCAAACAAAGGGGCGGAGGAGGGCATTTCCTCAGCTTGAGCCATAGAAATAGCGGCTGGTGCTGCGGTCAACGTCGAAAAAAGGGCAAAAACCAAACTGGGCAGAAATTTTTTCAAGGCAGGTCGCCACGGCGGAAAATGAAGTAGCCGATGGTAGCACTGAGCAAACCGAGCGTTGCCGGGTAGACCAGCGCGAATATCTTATAGCCGGCGACGCCGAAGAGGTCGAGGATGACGTAGGCGGAAGGGCCGAGGACGATCAGTTGCGGGTCGAAAAGAGCCAGTGCGGCGGTGCGGAAAACTTGTAGCGGATTGGCCAGGGCCAGTGTTACGGCGATTTCCGGGGCCACCTTGCCTTGAATCATCACGCCGAGCAGGATCAGATCGAGGAAGAGCAGCAGGAATAGCCAGACCATGAAGGCGGCGCCTTGCGCCATGTCTGTGGTGCGGGCGACGGCGGAGATCAACATGCCAATACCGAGGAAGCACATCGCCATCACGGCGAGCAGCGCGGTGTAGTAGCCGAACATTTCCCACGGTACTTCGATGCCTTGAATGGTCGCCCAGATGACAGCGCCAAGCATGGCGAGAAAAACTGGCGCGAAGACGACAATGTAGCGGCCAAGGATTTTGCCCCAGAACCAGGCGGCGAGTGATACCGGTAGTGACAGCAGGTATTCGAAAACGCCGGCCTCGCGGTCGCCGGCCACCGAACGGACGGTCGTGATCAATACGAAAATTGGCAGGATTGCCATAGTTAGCTGGATATAGGTGACGAGTAGGCGCGACAGACCAATGAAGCCGAGGACGCGCGATTCGGTCAGGCCGAAGAGGAAGAGCAGAGCGACGATGCCGCCGAAAACCAGCGTATAGATCTGGAACCAGCGGGCGCGCAGCGATTCAACGATGTCGAGTTTGGCAGTCAGCCACAGTTGCTTCATTTATTTGCCTTTGGCCAGCGTGTGCTGGCGCATGTCGGTGAAATCGAGGCTGCCCGGCATCGGGATCGAGACGGCAGCAAAGTTGTAGCCCATGGGCGAGGTCTTGGTGATGAACTGGGCGCGTTTCGGATCAAGCCAGCTCATTTTTTCGCGGCTTTTGCTGTTGAAATCAGCCAGCCAGATGCGTGTGGCAGCATCATTGAGCCACGGGTACTTGTCGGTCTTTTCCTTGAGCCAGAAGGCGAGGCAACCAGGGTCGTCAAACTTGAATACGGTGTTGTCCGGCCCGCCACGCACTTCCGCAGCAAAGCGCCGGTCAGAAATCACCATGCTGCAACGAATGCAGGTATCGCGATCCCATTTGATCTCGACCATGCCATCCGGCCAGTTGTCCTTCTTGCAGCCGGACAGCGCGGCGGCGAGCGGCGTGAGCAAAAAGCTGCCAGCGGCGAGGCGGCCGAGAAAGCGGCGGCGTTGAGGCTGGCACATGATTAGTTGCTGGCTTCGGCCAGTGAAAGCTCACTGACCAGCGCGGTATAGCGGGAAACGATGCCGAGGAAGCGCAGGCGATCCGGACCAGCGATGCTGCCTTCCCAAAT
>Ga0136636_10002204_pt1 | contig 11601 bp, 14 predicted proteins | sample AntDrymUQ8522106_2_FD_104653 | JGI IMG/M metagenome (GOLD analysis project Ga0136636, IMG submission 104653) | Polar desert sand microbial communities from Dry Valleys, Antarctica - metaG UQ852 (21.06) | ecosystem: Environmental > Terrestrial > Soil > Desert | place: Antarctica: Dry Valley... | reverse complement strand
TGGACGCTTGCTGCTGCTTTACAGCCAAAAACATCAATAATCGCAGCGCATAATCAGTGTGCAGGTTCAATCTCATAAAATAAGTATATTAAATATTGCTTTTAAGCGCAATCATCTTAAAAAAGGTATTTCAAATACTACTTATTGAGTCGCAATTCATGACCCACCCGATCGCCACCGCCGCACGCCAACAAGCCGTCAATGAAGCGCATGATGTCGGCATTGACGATGCTTATCTTTCGCAAATGGTAGAGCAATTTTATGCGCGCATTCAGGTAGACGATGTACTTGGCCCCATCTTCGCCCAACGCATCACCGATTGGCCTCACCATTTGGCGCATATGAAGCGATTTTGGCGCTCTATCATGCTCAAAACGGGTGAATTCTCCGGCAATCCAATGATGAAGCACGCCGCGATCTCCAATATCGATAATCCGGAATTCAGCCATTGGCTCAAACTGTTCGCCGAAACTCTCGACAAACTCGGCGGACCGCCAGAGGCCCGAGCCCGCATCTATGGACGCGCAGAAATGATTGCCGAGAGCTTGCTACTTGGCATCCACATCCACCGCGATGGCCTCAAATTTCCTTTAAAAGCAAAAGGATAGATCATGCTTTATGAAAAAGACTTCGTCCGCCGAGCCAATACGGTCTCTGACAATGCCGATTCGGATACCTTTACGGCCATTACGGCCTATACGGTGGTCCAGCCTGAGAAAACAGATCTGGAAATGCCGAAATCCATCTGGACCATTATGTTTGCGGCTTACGCCGTCTTTTTTGCTGGCCTCATCGCGGCAACAGCGCGCGACAATAATACGATCTTCGTCATCATCATCAGTATTTTGTACACGCTGATGTATTTCGGTGTTGCGTCCTTGCTGTTCAAGCAGAACCGGCCTGAACAGACCTCGCTTTTTGCGCGCGGCTTAGGGCCTTTAACGACCTTTACCGGTCCGATGGATAAAACGGCCGTGATCGGACAAGTGCTTACTATTCCTGCGTGCCTTGCGCTGTTTGGCGTAACCATGGCCATATTCCGCGCGATGATTTTCGGATGACCGTACAAGCTTACACTCTGCCGCCAAATGCCGCATCCTACCGCATGCTTGGCCCATGGACCGAAGCGGAAATTCCTGCAGGGCTAAAGGGACAGCATCAGTTGAAAGCTGGCAGTTGGGCTGTCATCAAGATCCTCAGCGGCAAGATTGACTTTGCATGGGACGACGACAGGGCTGAACCTGCCCTTACGCTGGAGACCGGCATGGAACTGACAGTACCGCCGCTGGTGCTACACCATCTCGTCGTCACTGGGCATGTCGAAGTCGCATTGTCGTTCTACCGCGAGGGCCCGGCGGCTTAATCAGGCAACCACGCCAAATAGGTCGTGCTCGTCGGCGTCCTCAATGTTGACCATGACAACATCGCCTGCCTTCAATGTTGGTGCAACATCGCGCAGATAGACATGGCCGTCGATTTCCGGAGCGTCGGCCTGCGAACGGCCGGTAGCGCCAACACTGTTTTCTTCGTCCGCATCGCCGATTTCGTCGATGATGACCGGGATGCTGCGTCCCACCTTTGCGGCAAGCTTTTCGGCGCTGATTGCGGCAGTTTTCGCCATGATACGCTGGAACCGCTCTTCCTTGACCTCTTCGGGTACTGGATTGGGCAGATGGTTGGCTTGCGCACCGTCCACTGGCTCGAAGCGGAATGCGCCTACCCGGTCAAGCTGCGCTTCGTCGAGCCAATCAAGCAGATATTCGAAATCGGATTCGGTTTCACCGGGGAAGCCAACCACAAAACTCGACCGGATCGCGATATCCGGCGCAATGTTGCGCCAGTTGCGGATGCGCTCAAGCACCTTGGCTTCATTGGCAGGGCGCTTCATGGCCTTCAGGACATTAGGTGCCGCATGCTGGAACGGGATGTCGAGATAGGGCGTCAAATACCCCTCAGCCATTAACGGAATGACATCATCCACATGCGGGTAAGGATAGACATAATGCAGCCGGACCCATGGCGCGATTCCATCACTGGTGCGCAAGCTACCGAGTTCGCGCGCGAGGTCAGTCATGTGCGCGCGTACTTGACGGCCCTTCCACTCGCGCGGTTCGTGCCGCGTGTCTACCCCATAAGCCGAGGTGTCTTGCGAGATGACCAAAAGCTCTTTGGTACCAGCCGAAACAAGCTTTTCCGCCTCACGCAGCACGGCGTCAATCCGGCGGCTGGCGAGCTTGCCGCGTAGGGACGGGATAATACAGAAGGCGCAACTATGATTGCAGCCTTCGGAAATTTTGAGATAGCTGTAGTGGCGCGGAGTAAGCTTCAACCCGCCTTCGGGCACGAGGTCGACAAAGGCACCACGTGTGGGCGGCGCCGCTTCATGGACGGCCGAGACTACCGCCTCATATTGATGCGCACCCGTGATCGCCAAAACGCCCGGAAACCGCGCGCGGATGACGTCGGCCTCATTCCCCATGCAACCCGTGACGATGACCCGGCCATTTTCCGCGATAGCTTCGCCAATGGCTTCGAGGCTTTCTTCTTTGGCGGAATCGAGGAAACCACAGGTGTTGACCAACACCACGTCTGCGCCCGCATAATCGGGCGACAGGCCGTAGCCGTCTGCACGCAGTTTGGTGAGAATCCGTTCGCTATCGACCAGCGCCTTGGGACAGCCAAGCGATACCATGCCGATCTTGGGCGCTGCTTTGATTATTGTTGCCATGATGGCGGGCGCATAGCGGGTTTCGGCAGGCTTGTCACGGCTGGCGAACAAGCGCATGAATGATGCGTCGAATTATGGGACGGAACATGATGGAAAACGCGAATTTATTGGCAATATTGGTGGCCGCAGCGACTGGCTTTCTCATCGGCGGTTTATGGTACGGGCCCTTGTTCGGCAAAGCATGGATGGCGGAGCATGGCTTTACTGAGGAGCAATTGCGCAGCAGCAATATGCTTAAGATATACGGCCTGACCTTCGCCTTTTCGGTGCTATCGGCGGTGTTCCTCGGGCATTTACTTGCCTTTTTTGACACGACAGCGCGCTCGACGCTCATGATCTCCTTGGGCATTTCGCTTGGCTATATCATCCCGGCCATCGGCACCAATTATCTGTTTTCACGCAAGTCAGGACGGCTGTTCGCCATTGATGCGGGATATTGGCTCGTGTTTTACGCGGCGATGGGGTTGGTATTCCTGTTGGTTGGGCATTAAGGCTTAGACGGGATGATTTGCACTAACAGGTCGCCCGCCTCCAGCTCTTGTGCCTCTGCCTGCCAAAAGCCAAAGTTCACGCCGTTGCGGTAAATCCGAAGTCCGATACCGTCAGGCAAGTCGCGTAAATTTTTGCCAACTTCGTTCTGGGTTACTTCACGTTCCTTGATGATAACCTCACCACCGACCGATGCCAAATCCGTCAAATATTCCGAAATATGTTCGCCATGGCACGAGCTTGCGAGCAATAGCCCGGTAAAGCTGACTGGATTGATCACCGTCGTTGCGCCTGCCTGCCGCGCGAGCAGTTCATTATCATCGGCGCGGATAACCACGCTGATGGGTACTTTAGGCGACAGATGGCGAACCGTAAGCACCATCAGGATCGATGCGTCATCGCGTCCGGCGGAGACTATCACCGACGAAGCCTGTTTTATGCGGACGGCATTCAAAATTTCGTCCCGTGTGCCATCGCCGCACAATATGTTGCAGCCCAAATATTCTGCCTCCGCAAGCCGGTCTTCACTGCAATCTATCACAACGATATCTTTCGGGTCTGTGCCACGTTTGATAAGTTCAGCCACGGCTTGCGAGCCGCTTACGCCAAAACCCAAGGTCACAATATGTCCGGTCAGAGTTTGCTGAATCTTTTTCATGCGCCATTTTTCCCAGCTGCGTTTGATGACAAAATTATAGGCTGTGCCTACGAAAATGAAGATGACGGCGATCCGCACCGGCGTGACGATAATCGCTTCGATAAAGCGTGACCTGTTGGAAATCGGCGCAATGTCGCCAAATCCCGTCGTTGTGACCGAGATCATGGTGAAATAGACGACGTCCAGAAAGCTTATGACACCGTCATGGCTGTCCTTCAAACCAGCCCGGTCAAACCAGTGAATGACAATCACCAGAAATATGAGGAAAAACGCCAGCGAAAGTCGAAGAAGGACGTCCGCCCATACCGGCAATTTGCTTGCACGGCGCAGCGCCACTCGGAATTTAATAGGAACGTCGGGGTCAGCCATTAATAGGTTCCAGATAGCTTAAAGGATTTACCGCCTGCCGGTTTTTGCGAATTTCGAAATGATGCTGTGGCTGACGGACATAGCCGGCTTCGCCTACGCCGCCGATCTGAACACGGTCTCCCTTCGTAACGCCCAATCGGCCAAGATGTCCATTAACCGCATTATCGCACCCCTAGCCGCTATATATCTGATTCAATGTGGCTAAAGATTCATGGTTCGTCAAATCCAGTTGTAGCGGGGTTACTGCAATATACCCATCTTCGATGACCTCAAGGTCTGTATCGTGTCCCGGCGTGTGCAGCATACCATGCAGACCGAACCAATAATAATCATAGCCACGTGGATCAGTGCCTTTGACAATGGACCCACGGCTGTAGTCATGGAACCCCTGCCGCGCGACCTTGATCCCCTTGACGTCCTGCGGCAGCAGCGGCGGAAAATTGATGTTGGTCAATGTGCGCGGGGTAAACGGCATATTTAACAGAGGACGAAGGACGCGCTCTCCCCAGGCTTCAGCTGCTGAAAAGGGCACAGCATCTGCCATGCCTTCTTTGCTGTAGACTTGGCTCAACGCGATGGAACGGATGCCCGCTAGAGCCCCTTCCATCGCTGCGGATACAGTACCCGAGTACGTAATATCATCACCCAGATTGGCACCCCGGTTAACGCCTGACAAAATCAGGTCGGGCATGGAGTCTTTCATGATTACGCCAATACCCAGCATCACCGAATCCGTCGGCGTTCCTGCAACCGAATAATGTTTATCGCCGTGCTGACGGATACGAACAGGCTTGGTCAAGGTCAGCGAATGACCAGCGCCGGAATTTTCCTCCGCAGGGGCAACAATCCAAACATCGTCGCTGATGGTTCTGGCAATAGTCTCCAAAACCTTGAGGCCCGGTGCGTTCACACCGTCATCATTTGTTAGTAATATGCGCATCAGGCTGCCGCCTCCAATTTTGTCAGGCCGCCCGTATATGGCAGCAAAGCCGACGGAACTACAACACTACCATCGGCCTGCTGGTGGTTTTCAAGCACCGCGACCAGCGTGCGGCCCACTGCCAATCCAGATCCATTCAGCGTATGGACGAAGACATTGCCCCTAGCTTCGGCAGGACGGTAGCGGGTGTTCATCCGCCGTGCCTGCCAATCACCGCAGTTCGAACAGCTTGATATTTCACGATAGAGCCCTTGCCCGGGCAACCAAACCTCAAGATCATAAGTGCGGCGCGCGCTGGCGCCCATGTCGCCGGTGCACAACAACATCTTGCGATACGGCAGTTCAAGCGCCTGCAATATGCCTTCGGCGCTTTCCACCATGCGTTCATGTTCGACTGCGCTGTCTTCAGGCCGAACAATGGAGACCAGCTCCACCTTTTCAAACTGGTGCTGGCGGATCAGCCCTTTCGTATCGCGTCCTGCTGCGCCGGCTTCAGACCGGAAACACGGGGTGAGCGCGGTCAGCCTAATCGGCAGCGCACTTTCGTCTAATATCTGCTCACGAACGCTGTTGGTCAGCGAGACTTCAGCGGTCGGAATGAGCCAACGGCCATCTGTCGTCTGAAAATTGTCTTCGGCAAATTTGGGCAGCTGCCCCGTGCCATACAAAGATTCCTGACGAACCAGATAAGGCGTGGCGCATTCGGTGTAACCGCGCTGCGCGGTCTGATAATCCAACATGAACTGCCCAAGCGCGCGGTTAAGGCGCGCCATCTGCCCCCGCATGAAAGTGAATCGCGCGCCGGAAATGGCGACGCCTGTTTCAAAATCTAGACCAAGCGCGGGACCTATATCTGCATGGTCGCGGGGATCGAAGTCAAAGTCCCGTGGTGAGCCCCAACGTGCAATTTCAACATTTTCCGTTTCATCTGCGCCGTCCGGAGTGTCAGCGGCGGGCAAGTTCGGTAGTCCGGCTAGCAAAGCGTCGAGCTCAGCTCCTGCCGCGCGTTCGCTTTCTTCCAGTTGCGGCAAAGTGTCTTTCAACTGCGAAACTTCTGCCTTCAGCGCCTCGGCGGTCGCGGTATCTCCCTTGCCCATGGCTACGCCGATCGCTTTCGACGCGTCGTTGCGGCGAGCCTGCGCATTCTGCATTTCAGTGAGGATCGCGCGGCGGTTTTCATCCAATGCCAGGATGATTGCGGCAACGGGCGCAGCGCCCCTGCGGGTTAGGGCGGCGTCAAAGTCTCGTGGATTTTCACGGATATATTTTAGGTCATGCATGGCGGCAGGCTATGCCGCGCGAGTGGCGGTTTCGCAACGAAAAAGGGCGGATATGTCCGCACCCTCTTTGGCCAGCGGTTCCTGCCGTAATAGTCCCACCCCGGCGCGCGATGAGGCCACCGACGCCAGCCCCGAACGGCGTCACCGGCAGCGGAGCCATTTCCACAACTTTTGTGCAATTGCATTCAGTCGGTAACATTTGGCGCTTGTGCCGAATTTGGCCCGAGTCTATAGCGCCCGCGAGAGTGACTTAGACGCAGGCTTCTTCGTTCTGGGGGGCCGGCCAGGGGTGGAGAAATTACGATGGGCGCGAGCGCCAAGCCTCAAGATCAGACCGGCGAAATCAGCATCCCTGACTTTGACCTCGACCAATCCTATGTTCCCGGTGACGACGAACCATTCATGAATGAACGTCAACTGAGATATTTTGAAAAGCAGCTTGTTGACTGGAAAAATAGCATCTTGGCTGAGGCGCAAGGCACGCTGAATCAGCTTCAGGATGGTCCGATGCGCGAACCTGATCTCAACGACCGCGCATCGAGCGAAACCGACTGGGGTATCGAGCTTCGTACCCGAGACCGTCAACGCAAGCTGATCGCCAAAATTGACGCTGCTTTGCGCCGCATCACTGAGGGCGAGTATGGTTACTGCCAAGTCACAGGTGAACCCATTTCGCTCGCGCGTCTGCGCGCTCGCCCCATTGCTACCATGACGTTGGAAGCACAGGAGCGCCATGAGCGGCAGGAGCGCGTGTCGCGTGACGACTGATAGTCGTAGCAGTTAATATATTTGGTTAAAAACCAAGCAAAAATCGCGAATTATTTCGCGCACATTAACCTTTTGGCGATAATTCGGTGCCACAGTCCAGATCATAATTGAACCCGATTTGGTGCTTGGTGCTGCAACATGGATGACTCATTAAGCGATAAGAAAATGCCCGCTGCCAAGCGTGGCATGAATCGCGACAGTCTTTTGCTTAAGGCCATATTGCGTTTTCCAAACGGCACGGACGAACGCGTGGTACGTATCCGCAACCTGTCCGCAGGCGGGTTGATGGCGGAAGTTCCGATCAAAGTGGCGCGCGGCGAACGTGTTGAAATCAACCTGCACAGCATTGGCTGGGTAAGTGGTCACATCGCTTGGGTTACTGACGGCCGAGTCGGCATCGCGTTCGACCATCCCATCAACCCCAAAGATGCACGCAAGCCCATTGGCGTGTCGGAGTTGGAAATCCCGCCTTATCTCAAAAAGCTGAACACAAAGACCCTTCCCGGAAAGATACGCCGCGTTTAACTCAATCGTCGAGGCAGTATATGTCAACTGGCACTAAGATCTTGTCAAGCACGCGACCAACCGGATAGGCTGATTTGCCTCCCTGTTCGATAGCGGTTTCAAGCACTTCGCGTTTTTTTGCTCCGTTAATCACCAGTATGGCGGTTCGTGCCGCGCCGATGGCAGCGCCTGTTAACGTTACGCGGTTAACTGGCGCCTCGGGCGGTAACGGATCAGGCGCAACCCCCACAGCGCGCACTTCTTTTCCTCCATCCATCGCCGATTCCAAATCAGGCCCCGGGAAAATCGATGCCGTATGGCCATCTGCGCCCATGCCAAGCCAGACGAGATCCGGCGGCCAGTGGAGGTCAGCCAGCCTCGCATTCGCTGCACTTCCGGCCAATTTATAGTCGGCTGCATCGCTTGCAATGGGCAGTACTCGCGCGCCTTTGGGAATGAAGATTTTAGCAATCATCGCGACGTTCGATAGTGGGTTGTCGACAGGCACCAAACGGTCATCCGTCGGGATGATCGTTACGCTTTTCCAACGGATATTGGCTTGGGCAAGCTTTTCCAAAATCGGTTTTGGCGTTGAGCCACCGGGAAATGCAACAAGTGCCTGACCACGGGCATCCAGTGCGCTTTGAATGATAAAGCTGACGTCGCCAACCACTGCATCGATCAGATCTTCCGCAGCGTCAAAGTCCCACCATTCGATTTCTTCGGCCATAAGCCTTGCGTCTCCGTTAATTTCGTAATGCCGATGCGGCGCGTGCTGCCGATTCAATCACGGCGACATCTGGAACGCCTTTACCAACAAGCCAGCTACCGCCAACACATAAAATTTCCGGAACAGCCAACCAATCAGCCGCCGTGTCCTGTTTTATCCCTCCCGTTGGGCAAAATTTGCATTGTCCAAATGGGCCAATCAGGGACTTCAGCGCTGGCAAGCCGCCATTGGCCTCAGCCGGGAAGAATTTGAAATGGGTCAGGCCAAGCTCAAGCCCACGCATGATGTCGCCTGCGCTGGCCACTCCGGGCAAAAAGGGAATATTTTTGGCAATGGCCGCTTTACCCAAATTCTCGGTCAATCCGGGCGAGACAATAAATTCTGCGCCGGAAGCAATGGCGCTGTCCAAGCTCGGTATGTCGACGATGGTGCCGGCACCCACAATTGCGCCAGGAACTTTCTTCATCTCGGCAATCGCATCTAAGGCCGCTGAGGTACGCAACGTGACCTCAAGCACGGGCAATCCTCCAGCGACCAAGGCTTCGGCAATGGCTCGCGCATGCGCTGCATCTTCGATCACCAGCACTGGAATGACCGGTGCGGTACGCATGATTTTTTCAATTGGAGTCATGTGCTGGCTCTTTCTCAAACATGTTGCTGCGCATACGCCGCTGCTGCACCAAAAAGGCCGGGTTGCGGATGTGTTATAAGTTTCACCGGGATCGCGGACATCAGGCCTTCAAAACGCCCTTTCGCCCGGAACCGTTCGGCAAAGCCGGAACGGATGAGGCTGTCTTTGATCCGCAAGCCAAGCCCACCAGCAATCACAACGCCCGCAAAACCGCCCTGCGCAAGTGTAATGTCACCTGCCACACTGCCCAGCGACAGGCAGAAGCGATCCACTGCTGCTGCGGCAAGGCTGTCCTCGCCGGACATGCCCATTTGCCACAATGTCTTGTCGTCATATTGTTGGACAGCACGCCCCTCAATCGCAGCAAGCGTTTCGTAAACGTCAATCAGTCCCGGACCAGACACCACGCGCTCAATTGACACCCGGCGATAGCGTTTGCGCAACCGCGCCAAAACGGCATCCTCAATTGCATCCAGTGGTGCAAAGTCGACATGCCCACCTTCGGTCGCCTGCACATGGTAACTGCTGCCTTTGCGCCAGACATGCGCCACGCCGAGACCCGTCCCCGGCCCGATAATGCTTAAGGTACCTTCGGGTTCAAAATCCTGCTCCGGCCCGGTCAGATGCTGAAAATGCTCAGTCCCCGCCTGCGCCACCGCATGCCCGACTGCGCCGAAATCATTGACGATGACAAAGCTATCGACATCCAGTTTTTCGCACACCATCGAACGGCGGATGATCCACGGATTGTTGGTGAGCTTGATGACATCGGCGTCGACTGGCCCGGCAATGGCAATCGCGGCAGCGCGGGGAAGCACACCGCCATTAAGCCGCCCAAATTCCTGCCACGCGGTTTGGAAACTCGCATGCTCGGCAGTTTTCAGCGTGACCGCCTCATCCAAGTCGATGACGCGGCCGTCCTGAACTTCGGCAATTGCGAAACGCGCATGAGTTCCGCCGATATCGACAGTAACGATTTTGGTCATAGTCCAGCCGCCGCCAACATGGCCGACCCGCCCTTCTCTGCCTCATCCGCGCCAGCCTGCATCAACGCGAACAATTCTCGGCCAGTGCCGACATGTCGCGCAGGTGTTGGCGCTGCCACGCGAGCGGACCAGATATCGGCGTCGACCAAGACCGACAACGTTCCGGTTTTCGCGCACAATCGCACGATGTCGCCGTCCTGGAGCTTCGCGATGGCCCCGCCCCTTGCCGCCTCCGGGCTGAGGTGGATCGCGGCAGGTACTTTACCCGACGCGCCCGACATGCGACCGTCAGTGACAAGAGCCACGTTAAACCCCTTGTCCTGCAATACACCCAAAGGCGGGGTCAGTTTGTGCAGTTCGGGCATGCCGTTGGCGGCTGGACCTTGGAAGCGAATGACCAGAATGACATCGCGTTCCAACTCGCCAGCCTTGAACGCGGCGAGTGCGTCATTCTGGTCGTGGAACACGCGCACGGGCGCTTCTATCGTCCAACGGGAAGGGTCGACTGCGCTTGTCTTGAACGTCGCGCGGCCCAGGTTGCCCGTTACCAACCGCATTCCGCCGTCGGGGCTGAAGGGTGCGGATGGCGGACGCAGCATAGTGTCATCCGCCGTGACCGCTGGCGCGTCGCGCCACACAAGCTTGCCATCGTCTAATACAGGCTCGCGACCATAATCTGCGAGATCCTGTCCGGCGACGGTCGTGATATCGCGGTGGAGTAGCCCTGCCCCGATCAACTCACGAATGACATATCCAATGCCGCCAGCTGCGTGAAAATGGTTCACATCGCCCGAGCCATTGGGGTAAACCCGCGCGATCAATGGCACGGCGGAGGACAATTGGTCCAAATCTTCCCAATCAATGATAATCCCCGCAGCGCGTGCAATAGCCGGAATATGCAATGCATGGTTCGTTGAACCACCCGTCGCAAGCAGGCCCACACAGGCATTCACGACGGCCTTTTCGTCAACACAACGTCCCAGCGGCCGATAATCATCGCCATCCCACCCAATCTCGCTCAGGCGATGCACCGCTGCGCGCGTCAGTTCAGTGCGTAATTTCGTACCGGGGTTGATGAAGGCGGACCCGGGAATATGCAGGCCCATGACTTCCATCATCATCTGGTTGGAATTTGCCGTTCCGTAAAACGTGCACGTTCCAGCGCTGTGATAGGACGCGGCTTCGGCCTCGAGCAACTCGGCGCGGCCAACCTTGCCCTCGGCATATAACTGGCGAACACGTTGCTTTTCCTTGTTGGCAAGGCCTGATGGCATGGGGCCTGCTGGCACAAGGATTGTCGGCAGATGGCCAAAGCGCAGTGCACCGATCAACAGTCCAGGGACAATCTTGTCGCAAATACCAAGCATCGCGACGCTTTCGAACATGCCGTGACTCAAGCCAACCGCCGTTGCCATCGCGATGACATCGCGGCTGAACAAGGACAGTTCCATTGAGTCCTGTCCTTGTGTGACACCATCGCACATGGCGGGAGTCGAGCCTGCAACTTGCGCGGTGGCG
>Ga0136636_10002203_pt1 | contig 11602 bp, 9 predicted proteins | sample AntDrymUQ8522106_2_FD_104653 | JGI IMG/M metagenome (GOLD analysis project Ga0136636, IMG submission 104653) | Polar desert sand microbial communities from Dry Valleys, Antarctica - metaG UQ852 (21.06) | ecosystem: Environmental > Terrestrial > Soil > Desert | place: Antarctica: Dry Valley... | reverse complement strand
CTGGCGGTCGAGCGGCTGATCGTCAGCATCGGCCGTGTGCCCCACACCGCCGGGCTGAACCCCGAGGCCGTGGGCCTGGCGCTGGACGAACGCGGCTTTGTCGTCGTCGATGCCGAATGCCGCACCAACCTGCCGGGCGTGTGGGCGGTGGGCGACGTGGTACGCGGCCCGATGCTGGCGCACAAGGCCGAGGAAGAAGGCGTGGCCGTGGCCGAGCGCATCAACGGGCAGCATGGCCATGTCAACTTCAACACCATCCCGTGGGTCATCTACACCAGCCCCGAGATCGCCTGGGTCGGCGAGACCGAGCAGCAGTTGAAGGCCCGCGGCGCGGACTACCGCGCGGGCACCTTCCCCTTTCTGGCCAACGGCCGCGCGCGCGCGATGGGCGACACCACCGGCATGGTGAAGATGCTGGCCGATGCGGTGACCGACGAGATCCTGGGCGTGCACATCGTCGGGCCGATGGCCAGCGAACTGATCGCCGAATGTGTCGTGGCGATGGAGTTCAAGGCCAGCAGCGAGGACCTGGCGCGCATCTGCCATGCGCACCCCTCGCTGAGCGAGGCGACCAAGGAAGCCGCGCTGGCGGTGGACAAGCGCACGCTCAACTTCTGAGTCGGGGCGCGCGTCCCGTGGGTGTTCGCCAGCTCTACGAAGCGACCCTCAGAGAGCGCGGCTACAGCACCGATGCCGCGCAGTTGCGCGGTGTCGCGGCACTCGAGCGCTGCGAGAACGAATGGGCCGACTACAAGGGCCGGCGCGGCAACGCGCTGACCAGGCTGATCGCCCGTCCGTTCATCCCGCGCGGCGTGTACCTGCACGGCGGGGTGGGGCGCGGCAAGAGCTTCCTGATGGATTGCTTCTTTCAGAGCGTGCCGCTGACGCGCAAGACACGCCTGCACTTCCACGAGTTCATGCGCGAGGTGCACCGTGAACTGCAGGACTTGAAGGGCACACCCAATCCGCTGGATGTACTGGGGCAGCGCATGTCGCGGCGCTTTCGGCTGATCTGCTTCGACGAGTTCCACATCGCCGACATCACCGACGCGATGATCCTGCACCGGCTGCTGGAGGCGTTGTTCGCGCACCGTGTCAGCATCATCACCACCAGCAACTTCCACCCCGACGCGCTGTATCCCAACGGCCTGCACCGTGAACGCATCCTGCCCGCCATCGCGCTGTTGAAGGCCCGGCTGCAGGTCGTCCATGTCGACGCCGGCACCGACTACAGGCAACTGACCCTGCAGCAGGTGCAGACCTACCACTGCCCACTGGACGAGACGGCCGAAGCCGCACTGTCCGCAGCCTTCGAGGGTCTGCGCGAGACGCGCGACGAAGACCCGGTGCTGCACATCGAGCAGCGCGAGATCACGGCCCGGCGCAAGGCCGGGGGCGTGGTCTGGTTCGACTTCAAATGGCTGTGCGGCGGGCCGAGGTCGCAGAACGATTACCTCGAGATCGCCAGCCGCTTCCACACCGTCGTATTGGCCGGCGTGCCGCAGATGGGCCCGCGCCACGCCAGCGAGGCGCGCCGCTTCACCTGGCTGGTCGATGTGCTGTACGACCGGCACGTCAAGCTCATCGTCTCGGCCGCGGTGCCGCCGGCGGAGCTGTATACCGAAGGCCCGCTGTCGCACGAGTTCCCGCGCACGGTGTCGCGTCTGGCCGAGATGCAGTCGACCGAGTACCTGGCGCTGGCGCGGCGCAACGTGGACACGGCGCTGACATGAAGCCGGGCCGCGCTTTGCGATCGGCGCTGGGTGTGCTGGTGGGCGCCGTGAGCCTGCTCGGCGGGTCTGTGGCAGCGGCCGTGGCCGCCACCGCGACAGCCGACGCCGCCACCGCCACCGCCCGCACCGCGACCGTCAGCGAGCCTGCACCTGACCGCGAGGCGCTGGCCCAGCGCCGGCAGGCCATCGAGGCCGAGTTCGCGCGGGCGCTGTATGCATGCCAGCGCCGCTTTGCCGTCAACGCCTGTGTCGATGCGGCCAGCCGTGCCCGTCGTCAAGACCTGGCCCCCGTGCGCGATGCCGAACTGCGGCACGACGAAGCCGAACGCCAGGACCGTGCCGCGTTGCGGCGAGCACTGATCGCCGACAAGCAGCGCGCGGTCGCCGAACGCCCGCCGGCCGCGCCCTTGCCCGATGTGCAGTGGCCGGTGGTGGTGCCCGCGGTGGCCTCGCCCGCGTCCCCGCCGGCGCCGGCCGATCCACGCCGCGCCAGTCAGCGCGAACCAGGCGAGGCGGCGGCCGCCGCTGCGCGCGCGCAGGCGGCCGAAGCCCGGCGCCAGCGGGTGCTGCAAGCTCAGCAGCGGGTTCGGCTGCGCCTCGAAGAGCGGGCCCGCGACCCGAAGGCACCACCGCCCTTGCCGGTGCCCACGCCTGTGCTCACGCCTGCAACCACGCCGGCATCGGCCCCGCGTTGAGGCCGGTGCCCGCCCGCCGGCTACTTCAGCGGGTCGATGCGCGCCAGCGCCAGCGACAGGTTGTCGCCGCCACCGCGGGCGCGTTGCCGCGCCTTGCTGATCAGCATGTCCGCAGCCTCGCGCGGCGGCAGGGTGTGCACGATCGCGCCCATTTCCTTGGGCGTGAAGTAGTGCCACAGCCCATCGCTGCAGGCCAGCAGGGTGTCGCCGAAATCGACTCGCCCCACGTGCCACAAGCTCACAGGCGGGTCGGCTGCCGTGCCCAGGCAGCCGGTCAGCAGGTTGGACTGCGGGTGCGTGTTGGCGGCGTCCTCGGTGATCTTGCCTTCGTCGATCAGGCGCTGCACGAAGGAGTGGTCCACCGTGCGCTTCATCATCTCGGCGCCGCGGAAGTGGTAGACCCGCGAGTCACCGGCGTGCACGACATCGCAGCGCAGGTCCGGGCCGACCATGAAGGCCGCCAGCGTGCTGTGCGGCTCTTCTTCCGACGTGATCGCCGTCAGCTTGATCATCATGTGGGATTCCAGCACCAGCGAACGCAGCATTTCGCCGGCGTCGTCGCTGCTGGGGGCATAGCGCTCGAAGATCTGCCGCGCCGTCATCAGCACCTGGTCGGCGGCCTTGCGCCCGCCGCTCTTGCCGCCCATGCCGTCGGCGACGATGGCCAGCATCGTGCCCTTGGCCTGGGGGTGCACCATCACCTCGACCTGGTCCTGCTGGTACGCCCTGTCCCCGCGGTGCAAGCCGGTGGCGGCACTGAAGCGGAAAGTCTGGGCTGCTGCAAACATCCGCGCAAATATAAACTCCGCCGCCTTCCGCACCTGTGCATCAATGGACGAGAACCTGCATTCCCCGCAGCGCCGCCTGATCGAGTTGCGCATGGAACACGCCGACCTGGACGACCTGATCGACCGCAACGCGCTCGATCGGCCGGGCGACGAACTGAGCCTGCGTCGGCTGAAGAAGCGCCGCCTGCTGCTGCGCGACCAGATCGCGCGGCTCGAAGTTGCGCTCGATCCGCCGGAGCCCGCCTGAACCGGCGCCGACCCGATTGAGCCTACCCACCGCGGCGCCAGATCTCGCCAGCGACAGCGAACTGCAGGACGCCGTGCGCCTGGCCTTCGCGGCCGACGGCCCGCTGGCGCGCAGCGACCCCGGCTTCAGCCCGCGCGAGGTGCAAGACCTGATGGCGCTGCGTGTGGCGCAGGCCATCGAGGCCCGCGAGACCCTGGTGGCCGAGGCCGGCACCGGCGTCGGCAAGACCTTCGCCTACCTGGTGCCGCTGCTGCTGTCAGGCCGGCGGGCACTGGTCAGCACGGCCACCAAGAGCCTGCAGGACCAGCTTTTCCTGCGCGACCTGCCGCGCCTGGCTGCCGCGCTGCGCGTGCCGATGCGCCTGGCCTTGCTGAAGGGCCGCGCCAGCTACCTGTGTCGGCATCGCCTGTCGCAGGCGCGCGACGCGACCTTGCCCGACCGCTGGGCGGTGCGTGCGCTGGCGCGGGTCGAGCAATGGGCGCAGGCCACGAAGAGCGGTGACCTGGCCGAGGTCGAGGGCCTGGACGAGCGGTCCCCGGTCATCCCGCTGGTGACCAGCACGCGCGACAACTGTCTGGGCGGCGAATGCCCCGAGTTCCGCGCCTGCCATGTGATGCAGGCGCGGCGCGAGGCGATGGCGGCCGACCTCGTGGTCGTCAACCACCACCTGTTCTTTGCCGACCTGGCGCTGCGCGACAGTGGCGTGGCCGAACTGCTGCCGACGGTGGACGCCGCGGTCTTCGACGAAGCGCACCAGCTGGTCGAGGCCGGGGTGCAGTTTCTGGGCACCCAGCTGTCCACCGGCCAGGCCATCGAGCTTGCGCGCGACCTGCTGGCCCAGGGCTTGCGCCACGCGCGTGGCCTGCAGCCCTGGCACGAGCTGCACGCGGCGTTGGAGCTGGCGGCGCGCGAGCTGCGGCTGCAGGCCGCGGGTGCGATGCGTGAGGTGCGCGGCATCGTCAAACTGCGCTGGGACGAACGCGCCCGCGATGGCGCGCTGATCGCGCCGCTCGAGGCGCTGGCGGAGGCGGCGAATGCCGCTGCCGCGGCGCTGGCCGCGGTGGCCGAGGTCGCGCCCGACCTGCCCAAGCTGGAAGAACGCGCGCGCCGCCTGGCGGCGCTGGCACTGGGCTTCGCCGACGAGGCCGCCGACGGCCGCGTGCGCTGGATCGACCTGTCGCCGCAGCAGGCGCGGCTGGTCGAATCGCCGCTGGACATACGCGAGATGCTGAGCGAACAGCGTGCGGCGGCACCGCGGGCCTGGGTCTTCACTTCGGCCACGCTGGGCGATGACGACGCGCTGTCCTGGTTCAGCGCCGCCGCCGGGCTGGAAGACGCGGCCAAGCTGCGTGTCGGCAGCCCTTTCGACTACCCGGCCCATGCCCGGCTGTGGGTGCCGGCGCGTTTGCCGCGGCCCAACGAGGCGGCGCATCCGGCGGCGGTCGGCGCGGTCGCGGCACGCTGCGCGGTGGCGTTGGGCGGGCGTTGTTTCGTGCTGACGACGACCTTGCGTGTGCTGCCGCAGGTGGCGCAGGCGCTGCGCGAGGCGCTGGACGCGGCCGGCCATCCCATGACCCTGCTGGTGCAGGGCACCGAACCGCGGCGCGCACTGCTGCAGCGCTACGGCGACGGCCGCGGCTGTGTGCTGCTGGGTTCACACAGCTTCTGGGAAGGCATCGACATGCCGGGCGACGCCTTGCAATGCGTGCTCATCGACAAGCTGCCCTTCCCACCGCCAGGCGACCCGCTGGTCGAGGCCCGCGTCAAACAGTTGCGGGCGGCCGGGGCCAATCCTTTTGACGACTACTTCGTGGCCGAAGCGGCCGTGGCCCTGAAGCAGGGCGCCGGGCGCCTGATACGCACCGAGACCGACCGCGGCCTGCTGGTGGTGTGCGACACGCGGCTGCGGCAGATGCCCTATGGCCGTCGCCTGGTGGCCGCGTTGCCATCGATGGGCATGGTGAACGATGAGGCCGAGGCCTTGGACTGGCTGGCTGAGCTGGCAGCTGGGCACTGAGACCGGTTCGAGACCGGTCCCGGACCGATGCGAGAGCGGTTCGAGACCGCCCCGACTCAGCGCGGTGTCAACGCCGGCGGTGTCGTCAACGCGCTGGTCGCAGGCGCTGGGGCCGGTGGCGTCGGCACCACCGCAGCGGGTTCGGGCACGGCGGCGGTCGCCACGGGGGGTGTGCTCGGCGCCGGCAGGCCGGCCAGGAAGCGGCTGTCCGGAAAGTTGCGTTGCAACACGCGCACGCTGGCGTCGCGCAGCGGCGTCAGGTCCAGCTTGTCGTAGCCCTGGGCCAGCAGGCTCAGGGCTTCTTCTGTCGCCGGGGTCTGCGGGTACTCGGTCACCACCTGGCGGGCCCGTGCCACGGTGGCGACATAGGCGCCGCGGCGCAGGTAGTAACGCGCCACGTGCACCTCGTGCTCGGCCAGCGAATTGACGATGTAGTCCATGCGCATGCGCCCATCGGCGGCGTAGCGCGACTGCGGGAACTGGTCCACCAGCTGCTTGAAGGCCTGGTAGGCGTCGCGCGATGCCCGCTGGTCTCGCTCGGACGGACGCTGCCCGGCCAGCCGGCCGAAGAACCCCGTGTTGTCGTTGAAGTTGATCAGCCCGCGCAGGTACAGCGCGTAGTCCAGCCCGGGGCTGGAAGGGTTCAGGCGAATGAAGCGCTCGATCGTCGTCAAGGCCAGGGCGCGCTCGTCGGTGCGCCAGTGCAGATAGGCCATGTCCAGCGTCGCCTGCTGGGCCAGCAGGCCGCCCGCGGCCAGGCCCTCGACGCGTTCGAAGGCCTTGACCGCGCGGTCATAGCTGCCGGCCTCCATGTCGGCCTTGGCCTCGCGGTACAGACGTTCGGCGGTGACCGAAGGCGGCTCCTGCACCTTGGGCTCCGATCCGCAGCCGGCCAGCACCACACCCGTGGCCAGTACGATCATGGCCAGTGCCTTGCTGAGACGCGGGTGCGACAGTGGAACGGACGGGAACACGGTCATCAAGATGTCGTCGGGGGTCGAAGGAGCCGCAGATTATAGGGACGCCCCCCTGCCCAGCCCGGGGGGTGCAGCCCCGCCCTGGCCGCCCTGGACCGAGGACGACACGGGCGCCGAGGTGCGCGAACGCCGCGTCGATGCCGCCCTGCACGGCCAGCGCCTGGACAAGGCACTGGTGGCGCTGGCCCCGGAGTTCTCGCGCAGCCATCTGCAGACACTGATCGAGCGCGGGCATGTGCGGTTGGACGGCGCGCGCGCCGACACCGCGTCGCGCCGCCTGCGCGCCGGCCAGCAGCTGCGACTGGAACTGGTGCCGACCGACGAAAGCCGTGCCTTCCACCCACAGGCGATGCCCTTGGTGTGCCTGTACGAGGACGAACACCTGCTGGTGCTGGACAAGCCCGCAGGGCTGGTGGTGCATCCGGCGCCGGGGCACTGGTCGGGCACGCTGCTGAACGGGCTGCTGGCCCACCACGCGTTGGCCGCCACCCTGCCGCGGGCCGGCATCGTGCACCGGCTGGACAAGGACACCTCGGGTCTGATGCTGGTGGGCAAGACCCTGCCAGCCGTCACTGCCCTGGTGCGCGACATCGCCGCACGCGCGGTGCACCGGCGGTATCTGGCGCTGGCGCATGGGCGCCCGGCCGCGGAGCAGTTCAGTGTCGATGCGCCCGTCGGCCGCGACCCGGTGCAGCGCGTGCGCATGGCCGTGGTGCCCGTGCCCGCCGGTGGCCGCGCGGCGCGCACCGATGTGCAGTGCCTGGCGACGCTGAATCTGCCGGCCACGGCGGGCGCCGGACGCGACCATCGGCCTGGTGGACGCCACGGCGAAGACCGCATCGAGGTGATCACCGCCCTCAGCTGCACCCTGCACACCGGGCGCACGCACCAGATCCGTGTGCATCTGGCCTCCCGCGGGCACCCGCTGCTGGGCGATTCAACTTACGGCGGCCGCCCGCTGCTGGGTCTGCAGCGCCAGGCCTTGCATGCCACCGAACTGGGGCTGCTGCACCCCATGACGCGCGCTGCGCTGCGCTTTGAGTGCCAGCCGCCGTCCGACTTGGCGGCCGCCTGGGCGCGCGTGCTGGGGGTTGACGCCGCCTGAACGGCGTCGTCGGGGCTTCCGCCTGGCGACCTTGTCTGTGGGCCCGGACTGTCTTGGGGCGAAGGGGACATTGCCGTCTTGGTGCCACAGGTGTGTGGCCGGGCCCGCGGGCGGGATACAATTGCGGTCATTCAGGTTCCCCCGCAGCGCCGCCGGCCCTCTTGCCGCGCCTGCCCGGTCCCACCCCCGCCGGCCCCGGCCGGCCCACAGCGATTCGAAGCGACGGTGCCCCCAGGCCCTCGCCACGCGCTCCCCGCGAACACTCCCGCACCGGCCCTGCCGGTGTCAGGCACAGCGACATCCAGCCCATGAACACCGCGCAGGCCAAACTCGTCCTCGAGACGGCGCTCATCTGCGCGTCCACACCGCTTCCGTTGACGGAGATGAAGGCCCTCTTTGACGGCGAGGTCGGCGCTGACACGCTGCGCTCGCTGCTGGCTGAACTGGGCCGCGACTGGAATGGCCGCGGCGTCGAACTGGTGGCGCTGGCTTCGGGCTGGCGCTTCCAGAGCCGCCCCGAGATGCGAACCTGGCTCGACCGCCTGCACCCTGAGAAGCCGCCGAAGTATTCGCGTGCAGCGATGGAAACGCTGGCCATCGTCGCCTACCGCCAGCCGGTCACGCGGGGCGACATCGAGGACATCCGTGGCGTCACCGTCAGCAGCCAGATCGTCAAGCAGCTGGAAGACCGCGGCTGGATCGACGCCATCGGCTACCGCGAGGCCCCCGGCCGGCCGGCGCTGTACGCCACCACGCGCCAGTTCCTGGACGACCTGGGCCTGGCCAGCCTGGACCAGCTGCCGCCCATCGACGGCACCGGTGAACCCGGCGCCGAAGCCCTGGCCGCGCTGGCCGAGATCCCTTTGCTGGGCGCGGCGCAGGGTGACCTGCCGCTGGACGAGGCCGCCAACGAGGCGCCTCTTGCCGAGCCCGCCGAGCCCGCGTCGCTCGCCGGGTCTGCCGAAACCGCAGCGACCGTCGAGCCTGTCGAAACCGCAGCGACCGTCGAGCCCGTCGAAGCTGTCGAAGCTGTCGAAGCTGTCGAAGGCGACGATGGTGTCGCCATCAAGGTGCCTGTCACCGCCGACCTTCCCACACCCCCCACCGCCGAAACCGCCGCATGAACCCACAAGACGCCGCCGACACCGACACGCCGGTGCCCGAGTCGCCGCAAGATACGCCCGCCACGCCCGCCACGGCCGAGCCTGCGCCCAAGCGCAAGCGCGCGCCCCGCGCCAAGGTGGCAGCGACATCGGCGGCCGAAACGGCTGCCAAGACGGCTGCCGACGTGGCGACCGCTTCCGCGGTGCCTGGCTCCGTCGAGACGGTGGTGGTGCCGGCAGTGCCTGGGGCAGTGCCTGACGCGGTGACGCAGGCTCTGGTGCCGACGGCAGCCGCGATTCCGGCCGTCCGGCCCGAAGCCGAAGCTGTTGCGCCTGCCGGTGTCGGCATGGGTGCCGGTGTGCGTGAAGCGGGTCCGGATGAGGGCGGTGCGCGAGACGCAATCCGTGCAAGCAGCGCAAGCAGCGCAAGCACCGCAAGCGGCAGCGCCGCACCCGAGACTGGCGAGGGCGGTGAGACCGGCGAGAGCGCCGAGACCGGCGAGAGCGGCGAGAGCGGCGAGAGCGGCGAACCGCGCCGCCGCAACCGTCGCCGCGGCCGTCGGCGCGGTGAACGGGCAGAGCGCACGGATGCCTTGGCCCCGGCGGGCGGTGCAGCGGTCGAGGCCGCAAACGTCGCAAGTGCCACAAATGCCACAAATGCCGCAAATGCCGCAAATGCAGGAGACACCGCAGAGGCCGCGCAAGCCGCAGAAGGTGCCGGTGCCGACGGCAGCCGCGCCGTGTCGCTGGCACCAGCGCTGCCTCCCACAGATCCGACCGAGCTCTTTGCCGAGGTGCTGTCCGGTGCCTTTGATGCCGAGCCCGCCGAGGCTGAGGCCGCCGCTCCGGCCCTGCCGCCCAAACGTGTGCTGCTGCCCGAGCCCGATGCACCCAAGCTGCACAAGGTGCTGGCGCAGTCGGGCGTGGGGTCGCGCCGCGACATGGAGCAGATGATTGCCGAGGGCCGCATCACCGTGAACGGCCAGCCGGCGCACACCGGTCAGCGCATCAGTTTCGGCGACCGCATCGCCGTCGACGGCAAGCCCATCCGCGTGCGCATTGCGCCGCCGCCGCCGCGGGTACTGGCCTATCACAAGCCGGTGGGCGAGGTCGTCACGCACGACGACCCACAGCAACGTCCGACCGTGTTCCGCCGCCTGCCGCGCCTGCCGCAGGGCAAGTGGCAGAGCGTGGGCCGGCTCGACATCAACACCGAAGGCCTGCTGCTGTTCACCAACAGCGGCGAACTGGCCAACCAGCTGATGCATCCGCGCTTCGGCGTCGAGCGTGAATATGCCGTTCGATCGCTGGGCGTGCTGGCGGCAGACGAGAAGGCGCGGCTGCTGGAAGGCGTGGAGATCGAGGGCCAGCGCTGCGCCTTCCAGAGCATCGAGGACGGCGGTGGCGAAGGCGTCAACCATTGGTACCGCGTCGTCATCACCGAGGGCCGCAACCGCGAGGTGCGCCGCCTGTTCGAGGCCGCTGGCCACGCCGTCAGCCGGCTGATCCGCATTCGTTATGGCTGCGTGGTGCTGCCGCGCGGGCTGCGGCGCGGGGTCTGGGTCGATCTCGGCGAGCAGGACCTGCGTGCCCTGCGCCGCCTGACGCAGCCGGTGGCGGCGCGGCCGGGCGAAGGGGCGCGCGATGGGGCTCGCCAAGTCCCACGCGAAGGGGCCCGCGAAGCTGCCCGTGAGCCCCAACGAGGTACTGAACGCGACAGCGAGGACGGCCGCAACCGCCGCAACCGCCGCGGACGCCGGGGTCGCGACGGCCGCGACCCGGCGCTGGCCTCGCCTGGCAATGTGGCCTTGCCGGCAGCAGACACCGCGCCGCCCGACGACTTTGAGGACCGTGATCCGCGCCAGCCGAGCACGCACCTGTCGCCGCTGCTGCGCGAACGTGCGCCCAAACTGCGCGGTCCGCGCGGCGCGGCCGAACGTGCGCCGCGGTCCGAGGCGGGCGAGGGTGGGGCGATCCCCAACCCGCTGCAGCAGACCTATGACAAGCGGGCGCTGATGCTGGACCGGGCGCAGAGCCGCGACCTGCCCGAGGACGGCCCGATCCCGAACCCGCTGCAGCAGACCTATGACAAGCGTGCGCTGCAGAAGGAACGCATGGTGCAGCGCGACATCCCCGACGACGCACCGATCCCGAACCCGATGCAGCAGACCTATGACAAGCGCTTTGCGCAAGGCGCTCGCGGGGGCGGCAACGGCATTTCGGCGGCAATGGGCGCCCGGGGACCGGGCCGCGGCGGCCCCCGCCCCAAGAAGGGCGGCAAGCCCGGGGCCGACGGGCCGCGTCAGCCCGATCCGCTGCAGACGGCGGTGGGCTACATCGGTGCCGATGCCTTCTTGCGCAAGGGCGGCAAGGGTGGCAAGCCGGGCAAGCCGGGAGGTGGGCCCAAGGCCGCCTTCGGTGCCGGCCCCGGTGCGCGTCCCCGCGGTCCGGGCGGGCCGAAGGGCGCCGGGCGTCCTGGTGGCGGCCCGGGCGCAAAGAAGGGCGGCGGCCGGGGTGGGAAGAGTGGCGGGGGTGGCGCCGGCGGAGGCGGCGGCGGCGGTGGCCCGTCCGGCCCGATGCGCTGAGCCCTTTCGGCGCAGGGCGCCGCTTGCACCCAAAGCTAGAATCGCAGGATTTGTCTGCTGCGGCACGCTGCCAGCGTGCCACGGGCAGCTGAACGACAAACCAACTACAAATCCCGTCCCCAGGAGCAGCCACGATGGCCATTGAACGCACCCTCTCGATCATCAAGCCCGACGCCGTGGCGAAGAACGTGATCGGCCAGATTTACAGCCGCTTCGAAGGCGCCGGCCTGAAGGTGGTGGCCTCCAGGATGGCTCACCTGTCGCGCGGCGAGGCCGAGGCCTTCTACGCCGTGCACAAGGCGCGCCCCTTCTTCAACGATCTGGTCAGCTTCATGATTTCCGGCCCGGTGAT
>Ga0136636_10002201_pt1 | contig 11611 bp, 7 predicted proteins | sample AntDrymUQ8522106_2_FD_104653 | JGI IMG/M metagenome (GOLD analysis project Ga0136636, IMG submission 104653) | Polar desert sand microbial communities from Dry Valleys, Antarctica - metaG UQ852 (21.06) | ecosystem: Environmental > Terrestrial > Soil > Desert | place: Antarctica: Dry Valley... | reverse complement strand
TGTCGGCTGATAATAAAACGGAGGCTTATAAAGAGTTGAAAATAAGATTGATGGCTTTAGTTGATATTTATTCCGAAGCTCGGTTTATTTACTTTTATACCCAAAATGAGGGGAAATTATACTTTATGGTCGATTCGGAATCTACTCAATCGAAAGATTGCTCACCAGCAGGGCAGGAGTATTCCGAAGAAGATCCGGAGGCGCGTATTCCTTTCGAAACGGGTAAGCCGCTTATAACCAAACCTACTACCGATCGTTGGGGGACATGGGTAAGTGTACTGGTGCCAATTAAAAATCAGTCAACGGGTAAAATTTATGCTGTGCTCGGCATCGATTATCCAGCCAATAAATGGTTGAATGATGCGAAACGTGCTGTTACCGAAACTTCGATTATTGTAGTTGCTTTTCTTCTACTTCTGATTGCTTTGTATGTAATTTTGAAGAAAAAATCCAGCCTCAATAGTCATAATATTGAGCGTGAAATCACTAATAAACACATGCTGGCATTAGTTGCAGCAGCAGATCAGATAGATGATATAATTGCCGTAAAAGATTTGGATCTGAGAGTTATTTCTGGAAATAGAGCTTTTGTAGATGTTGCCGGTAAAACGTCCATGTCGGATTTAATAGGAAAAACAGATGCAGAGATATATGGGATTTCGACAGATGTTGAACCTGTCAAAACATATATGAATGATGAACGTCACGCACAGACATTGGGTACTGGAGATTATATCGTCAGGGAAGAAAATTTGATTTTGCCTGATGGTCAGACTCGGATTTTATTAACGAAGAAATTTCCTGTTTACAACATAGATGGTAAGTTAATTTTTACAGGAAGTATATCTCGCGATATCACTGAACGCAAGAAGGCTGAGGTTGATCTAAAAAATTCGAAAGAGCTTGCCGAGGCTGCAAGTGTAGCTAAATCAGACTTTTTGTCTAACATGAGTCACGAAATTCGTACACCGCTTAATGGGGTAATTGGATTTACTGAGTTGCTCAGAAGTACTCCACTGAATAAAACTCAAAAGGAATACCTCGAAAATGCAATTGTTTCGGCCAATTCACTCTTGGGTGTTATTAGTGATATTTTGGATTTTTCTAAAATTGAGGCTGGCAAGTTGGATTTGGAGCTTGTAAAAACTGATATGGTGCAGTTAATGGAAAGTGCAACTGATATTATTAAGGTGCATGCAGCCAATAAAAAAATCGAATTACTCTTGAGTATTCAACCGGATATGCCGCGTTTCGCAATTGTAGATCCTATTCGACTCAAACAAATATTGGTGAATTTGATGAGCAATGCAGTAAAATTTACCCATAATGGGGAAGTGGAGCTGAGATTGTCTTTTGAAAAGAAAGATGAAAAGAAAGGTTTTTTCACTCTAGCTGTCCGTGATACTGGGATTGGAGTGAAAGATACAGATAAGGATAAACTTTTCAAAGCGTTTTCGCAAGCTGATACATCTACTACCCGGCGCTATGGTGGCACCGGTTTGGGTTTGATTATCTCAAATTCACTCGCCCACAAGATGGGAAGCCGTATTCAGTTTGAAAGTGAATATGGAAAAGGATCTAAATTTTTTTTTACTGTAGAAACTTCGTACGAAACGGCCGCAGAAGCTAGTTTAAAACAATCGAAGTTGATAAAAAGAGTGCTTGTTATTGATGATAATGCCAACAATAGAATGATTCTTGAACACACCTTTAAGCATTGGGGAATCGATTTTGTGGGCTGTGAAAGTGGACTCGCAGCAATTGATGTTTTAGATACTGCTGATCACTTCGATCTGATTATTGTAGACTATCATATGCCGGATATCGACGGCATTGAAACAATAAAACGTATCAGACAGGATAGCCGTTTTACAGCTGAAAAACAGTCGGTTATTATGTTGCATAGTTCGTCCGATGATATCGCAATACATGAAGCTGCCAGAGAGCTTGACATCCAGTTCTCACTCATAAAGCCGGTTAAATCTGATGAGCTCTATTGTTTTCTGCAAAATATTGAGATGCAACCGGAAGTTGATAAAAAAGCGTCAAATATACAAATAACAAATATGGCTGATAACATTATTCAATTAAATTCTGAGATTAAAATTATGATTGCTGAAGATAACAAGATGAACATGATTGTTATCAGCAAGATGTTGAAAAACATACTTCCAAACGCACAATTGTTCGAAGCTGGCAATGGAGAGGAAGCATTGGCTTTGTTGAATGATGTTGTCCCTGATTTGGTGCTGATGGATGTGCAGATGCCAATGATGGATGGAGTAGAGGCAACAAGAAGAATAAGAGCTAATACCACTCATCCCTCAGCAAATGTGCTTATTGTAGCGTTAACAGCCGGAGTGTCGAAAGAAGAAAAGGAAAACTGTTACAATGCGGGTATGAACTACTTTTTGTCGAAACCGATTGATAAAGACTTGCTTTATGAAACAATTGTAAAGTATTTTGATGTTACTATTATGCTAAATGAAGATTTACTTAAGAATGAAGTTGCCAGCGTAATCCATTTTGATAGAGCTAAAATGGCTTCGAAATTTGGAGACGATGCTGATGTGTTGAAGGTTCTATTGGAAGAGTCTGTTATCGAATTTCCGAAATATATTGATGAAATACGTCAGGCCATTTCAATAGATAGTAAACTCCAAATAAAAACTACTGCCCATACATTAAAAGGAAGTGCTTATAATATGGAGTTTTTGCAACTTGGAAATCTGGCGCTTGAGGTGGAACAGAACGTTGATAATCCTGAAGCCCTCAAAGTTTTGGCAATAAGTTTGGTGGACGAATGGAGCACTGTTCTTGAGCTTATTTCGTAGGTGGAAAACGTTTATCTTACAAATAAATAAGGCTTTCATCATTCCGATGAAAGCCTTATTTATTCTGTGCATAATTGTCTTTAATAGTTGTATGCTTACCTTTCTTTTATCGAGATTATTCAACAGTAGAAACCGAAATTGGAAGTTTGATTTTGAATTAATTGTAGAAATACAATACATTAAATATTCTTCGGACGAAACAAGATAGGAATAGTTCTCAATAAAATTTTAAAATCATACCATAGCGAATAGTTTGTAGCATATTCAACATCCAATTGTTTTTTTTCTTCTACTGACATTTGTTTAGCTCTACTTCGTTTTGTAACCTGCCATAGTCCTGTGATGCCAGCCGGTGCAAAAAATCTATCTGCCCATTGATCGGTTGTAAATTCTTCTGCCTCGAATATTGATAATGGCCTGTTGCCCACAATTGACATGTCGCCCTTAAGTACATTTATAAATTGAGGTAATTCATCAATATTTGTTTTTCTCATAAATTTACCTATTTTGGTAATGCGTGGGTCGTTAATTTCAACAGGTTGGTAATTGCCGAAGTTTTTAGAATCGGACTCCCAGTTTTCAAGCATTTTTGTAAACCTGCTTTTTTTTACTTTACCCTCTCCTTTGTTGTCGGAGCCTTTATACATGCTTCTGAATTTTAAAAATCCAAAAACGCAATATCCTGTACCTACTCGCGGTGAAGCGTAAAATGGGCTACCGCTAGACCCAATGAGAATCAAAATCATAATAATAAAAAAAAGTGGCGATAAAAGCAATAACATAAAGCTGGAAAACAAAATATCAAACGCTCTTTTCCAAATTGGAAGTTTAAATGTTTGAAGATTCTCAGTCTTTTTCTTGTTTAATGTATCGTAATTATCCCTTATAAATTCATATCGTTGAATCATATCAGCCGGGTCTGCATCAAAATCGAATACATCATTTGCACCACTTTTGATATAATCTATGCCAAAGTTATGCGCATTTTGTTTTATGATGAATAATATCACCTTGTGTTTTTTAAGACTCTCCTTCAGATTTTTGACAACCATCAAGTCGTTTCGGTTAGTTGATACTTCATAAATAACCAAATCGATATTCTCAACCGACTTAATAACATTTAATGTCTGATTGGTGACCGAAAGACTTTCAAAACTACTTTCATTTGTCAGCTTCTCAATTAAATTTATATTGTCCCCAATGTATATTCCTTTAATTCCCATATAATTATATTTTTATAGACATTCAATGCTTTTGACTTTCAGAGATGTTTTTTGAATCAATACTTTTAAATATTGCGTCAATGCGCGCCAGTAATTCTGCTGGGTTGTAGGGTTTTAGAAGATAATCATTTGCACCCATGTTTATGAGTTTTTCCCTTTGCTCGACATCGTCAATGCTTGATAGAAAAATAATTGGAATACTTTTTAAAGCACCACTTTTCTTTATTTGTTCTAAAAAACCTTCTCCACCTAACACGGGCATCATTAAGTCTGAAACAATTAAATCGGGGATATCGCCACTTTGCAAAATAGAAAGAGCTTCCAACCCATTTTCAGCACTTTCTACATCGTATTTATTCGATAAAATTGCTTTTGTTAGTCTTCTGAATTCACTTTTGTCGTCTAGTACTAAGATTTTTTTATTCATAATAGTTAGTTGATGGTTAACGATATTTTCAAGATTATAATGGTTTGTATATTGGAAATTCTACAGTGAATGTTGTGCCTACTCCAATGGTGCTTTCCACACAGATAGAGCCTTTGTTCATTTTTACAAAATCTTTCACTAACATTAGTCCCAGTCCGGTTCCTTGCTCATTGGCAGTGCCGTTGCTTGTGAAATGCTGATTTTTTTCAAATATTGTATCAATAGCTTCTGCACTCATGCCTATACCCGAGTCTTGAACTGTTATTATAACATTATCTTCGGATTGTTTACCTTCAATAGAAATAGTTCCATTGTTTTTGGTGAACTTAATAGCATTCGAAATCAAATTGCGGAAAACGGTGTGTATAGTAACTTCATCGCAAAAGGCTTCGATTTGATTATCAATATTGATCGAAATAGTGATGCCTTTGTTTTGTGCATTTGCCTCCAGAAGCTGCGCACAATTATGGAGCAATACCGATATATTTGTTTGTTTCTGCTGAATGCTTTTAGTCGGATCCTGTGAACGGGTCCATTCTAAAAGGCTCGATAGTAATGTACTTGTATCTTTTGTTCTAATTTTTAGTTGATGAATAATGTCTTTAAAATCTTCACTGTTGGGCTGAATATAGCCTTGATCAATAGCATCGAGGGTTTGTAAAATGCCGGATAGTGGTGAACGAACATCATGGGCAATAATAGAATAGAGTTTATCCCGCGAACGGTTCATTTCTAAAATTGTACTTCGCGATTCGGCCAATTCGATATGATTTTTTATTCGCACATTTAATTCCTCACCTTTAAATGGTTTGGTGATGTAATCAACTCCTCCCGCAGCAAACCCTTCGAGTAAGTTTTCGGTGTGAACATTTGCAGTGAGAAAAATAATGGGAATTTCTTTCCATTTTTCTACTTTTTTTATTTCTCTACAGGCTTCATAACCATCCATTTCCGGCATCATTATATCCATAAGGATAAGCGACGGAATTTCAGTTGATAAAGATTCTATTCCCAATGCAGCACTTTCGGCAGAACTTGTTCTAAATCCAAAATTTTCAAGTGTTTTTGATGCCAACATTACATTCATTGGATTATCATCAATAACTAAAATAAGCTTGTTTTCAAATTTATTCATATTACCAGTTGTAGATTGAGATAATTAATTCATTTTCAGCAGAAAATTGGTTGAAAATTTCCAATATACATTTACACCTATCAAAATGCATTCTATTTTTTCACATGACAAATATAAGAATTCTATATTTAAACAAATGTAATACTTTATTTAAAAATATGTAGAATAAATTACGATTTTATGTCGCAATAAGTGATTAATACTTATATTAAAATGGTTAAATTATACATGTATTGTCGAAAATCACCTTTTTGAAGATAAATGGCTGATGGAAAGTGATACCAGCAAGTGCTAGTTTGCTGAATAGAACCCAAAGTATTCTTTCGTGTTTTGCTTGTTTTCTCATTTATAAATTCTTACTTTTGCAAATAAACGAAAATTAAATTATATCTATCCAATTCATTTTAGGGTTGGATGATTGCATATCAACTATGAAATCCCAGATTGAAGCCCTACGTCGCGAACTCGAACAGCATAATTATAACTATTATGTAAAGTCGGCACCTACCATTACTGATTTCGAGTTTGATGCTAAACTGAAGGAGCTGCAGGAGTTAGAAACTCAGTATCCCGAGTTTTTCGACACCAATTCGCCTACACAGCGGGTGGGAAGCGATATTGCCAGTGGTTTTAAACAAGTGATGCACGTGTATCCAATGCTTTCGCTTGGTAATACGTATTCGCTTGGCGAAGTGCAGGATTTCTACGAACGTGTTCGCAAAGGACTTAACGAAGATTTTGAATTAGTGAGCGAGTTGAAATATGATGGAACATCTATTTCACTAACCTACGAAGACGGAGCGTTGGTGCGTGCCGTAACCCGTGGAGATGGTGAAAAAGGCGATGATGTGACTGCCAATGTAAAGACAATCCGTAGTATTCCATTGCGATTGCAAGGAAACTACCCGGCTTTATTCGAAATTCGTGGAGAGATACTTTTGCCTTGGGCAGTGTTTGATGAACTGAATCGGGAACGTGAGCTGCAGGAAGAGCAACTTTTTGCCAATCCGCGCAATGCAGCTTCGGGTACGCTCAAGTTACAGAACTCTTCAGTTGTGGCCAGTCGCAAGTTAGATGCTTATTTTTACTACATGTTAGGCGAAAATTTACCCTCCGATTTGCATTCTGAAAATCTGAAAGCAGCACACGCGTGGGGCTTTAAAATTTCCGATGCAACGAGGGTATGCAAAACAGTAGATGAAGTCGCAGATTTTATCAATTACTGCGATCTGGAACGCAGAAATCTACCAGTTGCTACGGATGGAATTGTGTTGAAAGTCAATTCGCTGGGGCAGCAAAAAAACTTAGGATACACTGCTAAATCGCCCCGTTGGGCAATAGCTTATAAATTTCAGGCCGAGAAAGCTGTTACCCGTCTCAACACTGTTTCGTATCAGGTGGGCAGGACAGGAGCGGTAACGCCTGTTGCGAATCTTGATCCTGTTCAACTTTCGGGAACAACTGTGAAGCGGGCTTCATTACACAATGCCGATATTATTGCTGCACTTGATTTGCATGTTGGCGACATGGTTTTTGTGGAAAAAGGTGGTGAAATAATTCCGAAAATTACTGCGGTAGATAAAGAAGCGCGCTTTTTGATGGGAGATAAAGTTCAATTCGTTAAAAATTGTCCTGAGTGTGGAGCAGCATTGACTCGCTTCGAGGGTGAAGCAGCTCATTATTGTCCAAACGAAAATGCTTGCCCACCACAAATAAAAGGTAAAATGGAACATTTCGTGAGCCGAAAAGCCATGAATATTGACGGCTTAGGTGCTGAAACTATAAATCTGCTGTATCAGAATGGACTGTTAGGGAATATTGCGGATATTTATGCTTTAAAAATTCCTGATTTAATTATACTAGAACGCTTGGGATCAAAATCGGCTTACAATATTCAGGCTGGTTGCGAAAAATCTAAAGAAATTCCTTTTGAGCGAGTTGTTTTTGCATTGGGCATTCGATTTGTAGGTGAAACTATTGCGAAAAAACTGGCTTTTGCATTGAAAAATATGGAAGCATTGGAGCGAGCTACTTTCGAGGAACTGATAACTATTGACGAAATTGGCGAGCGAATTGCGCAAAGTGTAATGGCTTATTTTGTCGATGAACAAAATATTGAAACATTGGGACGCCTCAAAGCGTTTGGATTACAAATGAGTTTGTCGGACGAAAAGTTGCAGGCGCATAGCGAAGCATTAGCTGGTTTGTCTATCGTTATCAGCGGAATATTTTCGCAACATTCTCGCGACGAATACAAAACAATGATAGAGATGAACGGTGGTAAAAACGTAGGAAGTGTTTCTGCAAAAACAACATTCATTCTGGCTGGTGAGAATATGGGGCCAGAAAAACTTAAAAAGGCCGAGAAATTAGGTGTAAAATTACTCACTGAAACTGAATTTTTGGCAATGATAATGGATTGATTTAGTTTCAATTCCCCAAAATAAAAATGGAAGATGAAGTATATAAATAATATGTTATTTCAGCAGCGCGCTCAGAAATACCTGAGTGCAACGACTCGCACACATAAATTTGTGAGCTACAGCAAGGCCAAAACAGTGCTTTTGTTGTTTGAGAGTGATCATGATGAGAAAAACCCACTGGTGCGCAGTATCATTAGCTCCTTACAAAAGGATGGTAAAAAAGTAGTAGCTTGGGGTTTTGTAAATAAAAAACTGGTGGATACAGCTATTATGCCCGATTTTAGAATACTCAATCATAAACAAACTGATTTCTTTGGAAAACCGCTGACATCGTATAAAAATGAACTATTAAACCAGGAATTTGATCTGCTGATTGATTTGACCTTGAAACCGGTTATTCCAATCGAATATTTTACCATGTATGCCCACGCTTTTTGTAAGACTGGAATAAAGAAAAATGATCTACCCGTGTATGATTTTTTGCTCGATTTGGAGAGTCTGACCCATCAGCATGAATCGGCAGACCCCATGATTGACGAAATGTATCTTTTCAATCAAATAATTTTTTACCTTAAGAGCATACAAACAAACGATTAAATCAGTACTTTTGCAAAATAAATGAAGTTCTTCAAAAGATGATCAACAATAAACTGACAGGAATGGGTGTTGCGCTGATAACACCTTTTAAAAGTGACGAATCGGTAGATTATGACGCTCTGGCCCGATTGGTAGAGTATCAGATTAAAAATGGCACGGATTATTTAGTGGTATTGGGTACCACAGCCGAAACGCCAACACTTACCGAGCAAGAAAAAGAGGAGGTAACCCGTTTTGTGATACAATGTGCGGCCAAGCGTATTCCTATTGTTTTGGGAGTGGGTGGAAACAATACAAAAGCCGTTGTTGAAATAGTAAAAACTACAGATTTTACAGGTATTGATGCCATATTATCGGTTACTCCATATTACAATAAACCTTCGCAAGAGGGCATCTACCAACATTATGCAGCTATTGCTAAAGCGTCTCCGCTACCAATAGTGCTTTACAATGTTCCTGGAAGAACAGGCGTTAATATGCTTGCCGAAACCACCCTCCGTTTGGCCAAAGAGTTCAGCAATATTTGCGCCATCAAAGAAGCATCTGGTAATTTCACTCAGATTGATGAAATTATCAAAAACAAACCGGCCGATTTTATGGTTATCTCTGGTGATGACGGTATCACTTTCCCACTCATTACTTTGGGGGCTGTAGGTGTTATTTCGGTTATCGGTAATGCGTTTCCTAGCGAATTTAGCCGCATGGTACGTCTTGGTTTACAAGGCGACTATAAGAGCGCTCGCCTCATTCACCATCACTTTAATGAACTTATCCAACTTCTTTTTGTCGAAGGAAATCCTGCGGGTGTAAAAAGTATGCTGGCTGTTATGGGCTTTATTGATAATACGTTGCGTTTGCCTCTAGTGCCCAATACAATTAAAACCTACGAAAAAATTCGTGTGGTTCTCAACGAGTTAAATATTAAATGTTAGAGCATAAATTAATTGCCAATTAGCAATTTTCAATTGGTAATTTACAATTAATCAATAATAATTGTCAATTACTTAATTATGAAATCTACAACTGAAACTTACTTGAAAAAAGCTGCGTCATTCCTTATAATTGCTGTTTTAGTAGGATGCGCAATTTATTTATCGCTCCCTTCCAACTACTATGTTCGCAAGGCATTGTTTCATAGAATGCCGAAAATTGACCAGTATACCATTTTCGAAAATCGACTAGTTAGAGCTGATGATCCGCATCCTTGGGAATTTGCACCGGATGTAGAAAATAAAGTCATTGCACCTCAATTTGAAGAGGATTTTGCGAAATATAAAACGGTGGCATTTATTGTTATTCAGCACAATAAAGTGATATTGGAACAGTATTGGGATAATTACTCACCCCTTAGCTTGAGCAATTCTTTCTCCATGTCCAAAAGTCTTATCTCGCTGTTGGTTGGATGTGCCATAACTGATGGTAAATTAAAAAGTGTAGATCAGCCTGTTAGTGACTTTCTCCCAGAGTGGACTTCATTTGATGGCAAGGTGCTTACTATTAAAGATTTATTGACCATGAGTGCAGGTGTTGATTGGGAGGAATCGCACAGCACACTTTTTTCGAAAACTACCGAGGCTTACTATGGAAAAGATCTTTGGAGTCTTACACGAACGGAAAAATTGATAGAAAAACCCGGCGTGCGTTTTAAATATCAGAGTGGTGTGTCGCAAATGTTGGCATTTATCCTACAAAAAGCCACCGGTAAAAATATTTCGACTTACGCTTCCGAAAAAATATGGACACCTATTCAAGCCGAAGAAGATGCGATGTGGTCGCTTGATAAGAAGAACGGTATGGAGAAAGGGTATTGCTGTTTTAATACCAATGCTCGTGATTTTGCACGTTTGGGTCAGTTGATTTTGAACAAGGGCAATTGGGATGGCGTTCAGGTAGTTGATTCTAACTACATCCGCAAAGCTACAACTCCAGCCACTTGGTTGAAATTTACTCGCCAACTTCTACCTGGCGAAACGAGTGCTCGTCCTCCTGTTCCATGTACATTCTACGGCTATCAGTTTTGGATTGTAAATTATCAAGGATTGAAGATTCCTTATATGCGGGGTATTTTGGGACAGTATATTTTTGTTATTCCACAATTGGACGCTGTTATTGTTCGTCTTGGAAAAGATAGAGACAAGGAATACAATGTCGAGCAGGAATATAACAAAGATGTAGAAATCTGGTTGAATGCTGGTATGGAGGTGATTAACCGTTGAAGATATAAAGGGTAAAAAGAAGAAGCCTGCTTTCAAAATAATAGTTGAGAGGAGCCTTCTTCTTTTACGTTTGAATTTACACGCTTTCCAAATAATCCAATATATGAAATAGCTTTTGATTGTTCGACTCTATGAAACTGGTTTGCTCCATAATTTCTGTTACCGATTGTATTGTTTTTTCTTCGCTTAATTCGCTCATCCCATTGTCTATCATTGCTTTTAAGGTATGAGCGGTGACTTCAAAATGAAATTGTAATCCAAGCACTTTTTCTTTGTAAAGAAATGCCTGATTGATGCAAACCTCTGAGCTAAACAGTCGTTCGCTACCGGCAGGCAAATCAAAAGTATCTCCATGCCAGTGAAAAACGGCGAATTGCTCTTCGAAAAACTCTAAAAGCGGGTGTTTTATCTTAGTTTTAGTTTGATGGATATCAAACCAGCCAATTTCTTTTTGTTTATTCGGATAGACCTTTGCACCTAGCACTTCGGCAATCAATTGCGAGCCAAGACAAATTCCAATTACCGTTTTTCCGTTCTCGATAGCTTGATGAATAAAATCTTTTTCATCTTTCAACCATGGGTATATTGCCTCATCGTAAACGCCCATTGGGCCTCCCATCACAATAAGCCAGTCTACTTCATCAAGTGCCGGAAATAGTGCATTATCATACAGTTTTGTGTAGCTAACCCTGTATCCTTTAGCTGTTATCCATTGTTCAATACAGCCTAGTTCTTCGAACGGAACATGCTGTAATG
>Ga0136636_10002200_pt1 | contig 11611 bp, 5 predicted proteins | sample AntDrymUQ8522106_2_FD_104653 | JGI IMG/M metagenome (GOLD analysis project Ga0136636, IMG submission 104653) | Polar desert sand microbial communities from Dry Valleys, Antarctica - metaG UQ852 (21.06) | ecosystem: Environmental > Terrestrial > Soil > Desert | place: Antarctica: Dry Valley... | reverse complement strand
GAGGCCGCAGCCGCAGCCCGCCATGACTGAGCGACGCCTTGGGATATCGGGGCGGCTGGCCGCCACCTTCCAAAACCACGCGCTGACCCCGGTGCTGGCGCTGGCTGCGCTTCTGCTGGGTTTGGTGGCGGTGCTGATCACGCCGCGCGAGGAAGAGCCGCAGATCGACGTCACCATGGCCAACGTGTTTGTCGCGCTGCCCGGCAGCCCGGCCGACGAGGTCGAGCGGCTGGTGGCGGTGCCGCTGCAGCAGGCGATGTCGGCGGTCGAGGGCGTCAAGCACGTGTATGCCGTCAGCCAGCCCGGCGTGGCGGTGGTCACCGTCGAGTTCGACGTCGGCATCGCCCGCCAGGACGCGCTGGTGCGGCTGTACAACCAGGTATTCGCCAACGGCGATCTTTTGCCGCAGGCCCTGGGCGCCGGCCCGCCGCTGGTGAAGCCGATGGGCATCGACGACGTCCCGGTGATGGCGGTGACGCTGTGGACCGACGATCCTGCGCTTGGCGCGATCGAGCTGGGCCAGGTCGCGCGCACGCTGGAGACCGAACTCCAGCGCGTGCCCGGCACCCGCGAACTGCGAAGCATCGGCGCGCCGCGCCGCGCCGTGCTGGTCACGCTGGACCCTGACCGGCTGGCCGCGCGCGGGCTGACGCCCGGCGAGCTGGCGCAGGCGCTGGCCGCGGCCAACGTCGTGCAGCAGGCCGGCGAGCGCGTTGACGCCAAAGGCACCGTGCTGCCGGTGACGGTGGGCGAGTTTCTTGCCACCCGCGACGACGTGGCCGATCTGGTGATCGGGCTTGACGGCGGAAAACCGCTGCGGCTGGCTGACGTCGCCGAGGTACGCGACGGCGCCGATCTGCCGACCAGCTACGTCTGGCACGCGCAGGGCGCCGGTGCGGCGGTGCTCGACGGCCCGATTGATGCGGCGCCCGCGGTGACGCTGTCGATCGGCAAGAAGCCCGGCGCCAACGCTGCCGACATCACCCGCGAAGTGCGGGCGCGCCTGGCCTCGCTCGAGGCCGGCGTGATTCCCGACGGCGTGCGCTACACCGTGACGCGCGACTACGGCGCCACCGCGAACGACAAGGCGACCACGCTGATCAAGAAGCTGATGTTCGCGACGATGGCGGTGGTCCTGCTGGTGTTGTTCGCACTCGGCTGGCGCGAGGCGATCGTGGTCGGGGCTGCGGTGATTCTGACCCTGGCGGTCACGCTGTTTGCCAGCTGGGCAATGGGCTTCACCATCAACCGGGTGTCGCTGTTCGCGCTGATTTTTTCTATCGGCATTCTTGTCGATGACGCGATCGTTGTGGTCGAGAACATCCACCGCCACATGATGATGGGCAAGCGCTCGCTTCGCGAAGCGCTGCCGGCGGCGGTCGACGAAATCGGCGGCCCCACCATCCTCGCCACGTTCACGGTCATCGCGGCGCTGCTGCCGATGGCCTTTGTGACCGGGCTGATGGGGCCCTACATGCGGCCGATCCCGATCAACGCCTCGGTGGGCATGGTGCTGTCGCTGCTGATCGCGCTGACGGTTACGCCGTGGCTTGCGGTGAAGCTGCTGGCGCGCCGCTACGAGCGCTTGGGCGACCAGGCCGGCTCGCATGGCGGCTTGGCGGCAAGGCTGCACGGGCTGTTCGACCGGCTGATGCGGCCGTTCCTCGACGCGGCGAAAGGCCGGCGGCGCCGGGGCTGGCTGTTTGTCGGCATCGGCGGCGCCCTGGCGCTGTCGCTGGGCCTGGTGCTGGTGCAGGCGGTGGTTCTGAAAATGCTGCCCTTCGACAACAAGTCCGAATTCCAGGTAGTGGTGGACCTGCCCGAGGGCACGCCGCTCGAAGGCACCAACGCGCTGCTGGTCGAGCTGGCCGCGCATCTTCGCGACGTGCCGGAAGTGGCCGACGTGCAGGCTTATGCGGGCACTTCGGCGCCGGTCAACTTCAACGGGCTGGTGCGCCAGTACTTCCTGCGCGAAGGCGCAAACGTCGGCGACCTGCAGGTCAACCTGGTCGACAGGCAACTGCGAGCGCGCAACAGCCACGACATCGCGCGCGCCGAGCGCCCGCCGCTGCAGGCGATCGCTGCGCGCCACGGCGCCGCGCTGAAGGTGGTGGAAGTACCGCCCGGCCCGCCGGTGCTGTCGCCGCTGGTGGCCGAGGTCTATGGCCCTGACGAGGCGCGCGTGCGCGAGCTGGCGCTGCACATCGCCGAGCTGGCGCGCGGCACCGACGGCATCGTCGATGTCGACACGACCGTGGTCGCAGACTCGGAGCGCGAGCAGTGGGTGATCAACCGCGGCCGCGCGGCCCGGCTCGGCGTCAGCCAGCAGGCCATCACGCAGACGCTGGCTATGGCGGTTGGCGGGATCGACGCGACGTTCCTTCGCGACGGCGCGGCCCAGCAGGCGATGCCGGTGCATCTGCGCCTGCCGGCGGCGGATCAGGCCGACGCCGGCCAGCTGCTGACGCTGAACGTGCGCGCCGACAGCGGCGCTCTGGTGCCCCTGGCCGAGCTGGTCACCGTGCGACGCGCCCCGTGGGAGGCGTCAAGAATGCAGAAGGACCTGCTGCCGGTCGTGTACGTTCTGGCCGACGAGGCCGGCGCGCTCGATTCGCCGCTGTACGGCATGTTCGACGTGGTCGGGCAGCTGCGCGACGCGGCGCTGCCGGTGGCGGTGTCGCAGCACTTTTTCCGTGCCCCGGACGACGCGCTCGGCTTCGCGGTGAAGTGGGACGGCGAATGGCAGGTGACTTGGCAGACGTTTCGCGACATGGGCGTGGCCTATATCGCCGGGCTGCTGCTGATCTATCTGCTGATCGTTGCGCAGTTCCGCAGTTACTTGTTGCCGCTGATCATCATGGCGCCGATCCCGCTGACCGCGATTGGCGTGATGCCGGGCCACGCGCTTCTGGGCGCGCAGTTCACCGCCACCAGCATGATCGGCATGATCGCCCTGGCCGGAATCATTGTGCGCAATTCCATCCTGCTGGTGGATTTCATCCGCCACGAACAGGAGGCCGGCCGCGATCTTGCCGACGCCGTGGTCGATGCCTGCGCCGTGCGCGCGCAGCCGATCGCGCTGACGGCGCTGGCGGCCATGCTGGGCGCGCTGTTCATCCTGGACGATCCGATCTTCAACGGCTTGGCCGTCAGCCTGATCTTCGGCATCGCGGTGTCGACGCTGCTCACCCTCGTGGTCATTCCGCTGCTGTACTTCGCTTGGCAAAATGGAAGAGCGAAGGTGAGCTGATCGAGCGTTCTCAGGAAGCGCTCGGGCCAGCGCCCAGCAGTCGCCGCACCTGCGGCAGGCGCTTGCCCAAATCCAGGGCCAGCACTGCCAGCAGGCCAACAACCACCGCAGCTGCAGCCATTCCGGCGCCCGGCCAGCGGAAGTCGAACAGCGCGCTGATCGCAGGCACCGTGACGCACAGGGCGACGACCGCAACGGCTGCGGCGACGATAATCCAGAACGATCTTTGTTCGCGCGCGAATAGGCGACGCAGCGCGAACCCGCGCGTGGCCTGGACCCGCACCAGCATCAGATTGCCGGCGGTCAGCGTGATGAAGGTCGCGGTCAGCGCCTGCGGGTGATCAAGACCCACCCGACCGGCGAAAACGTACATCGCAAGCGTGGCCAGCAGCAGCACGAGGCCTTGGGCGACGCCGAGCACCAGATGCGCCACGCCAATCACCGGCTCGTCGATCGGCCGCGGCTTCTGCCGCATGACGCCGGACTCGGCTGGCTGGCTTTCGAACGCCAGCGTGCACATCGGGTCGATGATCATCTCGACCAGCACGACGTGCGCAGGCAGAAACATCGGCGGCCAGCCAAACAGCAGGGGCAGCAGCGCAAGGCCAGCAATCGGCACGTGGATCGCGACGATGTACAGCATCACCTTGCGCAGATTGTCGAAAATGCGCCGGCCCATCTTCACCGCGGCAACGATGCGATCGAAGTTCTCGTCGAGCAGCACCAGCCCGGCGGCTTCGCGAGCCACGTCGGTGCCGCGCATGCCCATGGCGATGCCAATGTGTGCGGCTTTGAGCGCCGGCGCGTCGTTGACGCCGTCGCCGGTCATCGCGACGACTTCGCCCTGTCGCTTCAGCGTCTCGACCAAGCGCAGCTTCTGGTCGGGGCGCGCGCGGGCGAACACCGACGTCGTCGATACGGCGCGCGCATAGGCCTCGTCGTCGAACTCGGCCAGCTGGTCACCGGTCAGCACCTGCTTGCTCTCGATGCCGGCTGCTTTCGCGATCGCGCGTGCCGTGGTCGGGAAGTCGCCGGTGATCATGATCACGCGCATGCCCGCGCCATGCGCGTCGGCGATTGCCTCGCGGACGCCGTCGCGCAAGGGGTCTTCAAAGGCCAGAAGCCCGACCATCTCGAACGCATAGTCCTCAAGCACGTCGTTGCCGGCGCCTTCGCGTTGCACGCCGGCAGCCACCGCCAGCACCCGCAGCCCGCGAGCGGCCAGCAGGTCGACGCGCGCCATCCAGCGCTCTTTCTCGATGGCCGTCAGCCCGGACAGCGTCGCGATCGCTTCCGGCGCGCCCTTGCTGGCGGCCACCGAGCGATCGCGCCCGGCGTCCCACACGCGCGAGAAGGCCAGCCGCTCCGGGGTCAGCGCGTACTCGCGGACCAGCGGCCAGTCCTCATGCACGTGCAGCGGATCCACCAGCCCGGCGTCCATCGCCTCGCCCACCGCGCGATCCATTGGATCCGGCGTGTTGGCCCGCGATGCCAGCCAGCCGTACTCGATGGCCCGATGAAAGGCTTCGGGAATCAATCCATTGGACTGGGTGAGATCGCAGCACGACTCGCCGTTGTCGACCGCGGACAAGCGCATGCGGTTCTCGGTCAGCGTGCCGGTCTTGTCGACGCACAGCACGGTGGCCGCACCCAGCGTTTCGATCACCGCCGAGCGACGCGCCAGAACTTTGATCTGGGCCATCCGCCACGCCCCGATCGCAAAGAACACCGCGAGCGCAAGCGGGAACTCTTCGGGCAGCATCGCCATCGCCACCGCAATGCCGGAAAGCAGACCCTGCATCCAGTCGTCGCGCAGCACGCCGTAGAGCACCACGACGCCAAGGCTTACCGCCAGTGCAATCGCACCGAACAGCCGCACCAGGCGCGCACTGTTGCGCTGCAGGCGGGTGGGCTCGAAGGTGATGGTGGCGAGCTGCACGCCGATGCGCCCGGTATGCGTGTGCTCGCCGGTAGCGATTGCCTGCGCCACGCCGTGTCCCGCCACCACCAACGTGCCCGAGTACAGTCCGGGCTGATCGTCACCACCCGGCTTCAGCGTCGACTGCGCGGCCAGCGCGGCAGCATCGGCACGCTTGTTGACCGGCATGCTCTCGCCGGTCAGCAGAGATTCGTCGACCGAAAGACCGCGAGCCTCGATGACGACGGCGTCCGCGGCCACGCGCTCGCCCTCTTCGACTATAAGCAAATCACCTGGCACGACGTCCGTCGCCGGAATGCTGATCAACTGGCCGTCGCGCGTCACCCGCGCGGCAGGTGCACTGAGGTCGCGCAGCGCCTCCAAAGTCCGCTCGCTGCGGCGCTGCTGCACGATCACCAAAGCGAAGGTGACGCAGGCAAAAAACGCCAGTAGCAGGCCCTCTGCCAGATCACCGAAAAGCAGATAGATTGCTGCGGCAAGCAGCAGCAACAGGAACATCGGCTCGGTAAACAGTTCGCGCAGCAGCACGCCGAGGTCGCGCTGCGACCCGCGGAGCAACGCGTTCGGCCCAAAACGTGCGCGACGCTCGCGCACCTCGTCCGAAGTCAGCCCTGTCGACCGCGTCGCACTAAATGAAGCCGCTGACGCGGCGCGCGTGCTACGCGGATCGTCGATACGAGCTAATCGATCATCGCGCTTGGTCGACATGGCATGGCTCTCCAGAGAGCTTGCGCGTGAGCGGAGTCCAGGGTTAACACAGCGCGCCGACGCCGCGCGCAAGCTGCCGCTGAATTTGATCCCGGTCAAGACTTCTGCTTGCCGCCAAGACTAGCCTTTAACTCGGCATTTCTACGTCTGTCAGCGCACAGACTACGCCCGGATGGACCGCAACAATGACGCCTGATTGACGCTTCAAAGGGATCTTCAGATGACCCGGCACTTCATCGATACCGAGGACTTCGACAAGACCGAGCTTCTCGACTTGCTGCGATTGATCGAACTGCTCAAGCGTGCTGACGCAGACGGAGCGTGTCCGCGACTGCTCGACGGCGCGTCGCTCGGGATGATCTTCGAAGAGCCTTCGACCCGCACGCGGGTGTCGTTCGAAGTGGCGATGACCAAGTTGGGCGGGCACGCGCTGTACTTAAAGCCCGGCGAGATCCACCTTGGCGAACGCGAGTCGCTTGCCGACACCGCCAATGTGCTCGAACGGATGGTCGATGTGATCGAAGCACGCACGCTCAAGCACCAGACGGTGCTTGACTTGGCGCAAGCCTCGGACGTTCCGGTCATCAACGGCCTGACCGATTACAACCACCCGACACAGGTGCTGTGCGACGTGTTCACCATGCGCGAATTCGCTCCGCCGGGTAAATCGCTCGAACAGATCGAGGTGGTTTTCATCGGCGATGCGACCAACGTGATGAATTCGCTGGCCGCGATCACGACCCGGCTCGGTATGGGGTTCACGCACTGCGCGCCGAGCCAGTACCAAGCCACGCCCGCGGTGCGCGAACTGGCGGCGCGCAACTGCGAGCTTTCGGGCGGGCGCTTCAAGCTGGTCACCGATCCGATCGAAGCGGTCGCGGCGGCGGACTTTGTCTACACCGACCTGTGGTGGTGGGTCGGCCAAGAAAGCGAGATCGGCGAGCGCCGCGCGGCCTTCATGCCGCGCTATCAGATCACCTTGAAGCTGCTGTCGCGCGCACCTGAGCACTGCAAGCTGATGCACTGCCTGCCGGCCTCGCGCGGGGTCGAGGCCACCGATGAGGCGCTTGACTCGGCACGCTCGATCATCTTTGCGCAGGCCGAAAATCGCCTGCACACCGAGAAGGCGCTGCTGGTTTGGTTCACCTATCCGCGGCTCAAGCGCCCCAGCGCCGAACTGCGCGCGCTGCACAAAGCCAGGGTCGAGAGTTTTCTTTCCCAACACCTGCCCTGACCCGGGAGACTGCGTATGAACGCGATCACTGCCCCAAGCGCCCCGCCGCGTGGATTCAAGCGCGTCCTGCGCCGGCTCGATCTGACGCTATTCACCGTCTGCGCGATCCTGGTTGTCGACCAGCTCGCAGCATCGGCGTCGATCGGTACCTCGGCGATATTCTGGTGGATATTCACCCTGCTGCTGTTCTTTATTCCCTACGGCTTTATGACCGCCGAGCTGGCGTCGGCCTATCCCGAACAGGGCGGCATTTACGCGTGGGTGCGCCGCGCTTTTGGGCGCCGCTGGGGCGCGCGCGCCTCGTGGCTGTACTGGGTCAACGTTGCGCTGTGGATACCCGCGGTGTATCTGCTGTTCTCGGGCATGCTGGCGCAGCTACTGGGCATCGAGCTCGGGCTGTGGCCACAGATTCTGATCGCCATCGCGCTGACCTGGGCCACCGTCTACGTCAACATCGTTGCGCTGGAAATTGGCAAGTGGATTCCGAACATCGGCGCGCTTCTCAAGGCCGTGATCATGCTCACGATCGGCCTTGCGGGCATCTGGCACGCAATGCGCTACGGCGTCGCCAACGACTTCAGCGGCACCGCACTGCTGCCGAAACTGAGCGACGGCCTCGGCTTCCTGCCGGTGATCGTCTATAGCTTTCTCGGCTTCGAGCTGATGTCCGGCGCCGCCGAAGAGATGAAAAATCCCGCGCGCGATATTCCGCGGACGATCGTGCTTTCCGGCGCGCTGATTACCGCGTTCTACCTCTTCGGCACGATCGGTATTTTGATCGCGCTGCCGGTCGACCAGATCAGCTTGGTCGAAGGTCTGGTGGACACCTTAGAAAAGCTGTTCGGCGACAGCGCGATGGGACGTGCAGTCGTGCTCGTGCTCGGCTTTGCTGCGCTGTACACGTTCTTCGCCAACCTGGTCACCTGGACCATGGGCGCAAACCGCTCGATCGCCGAGGCGGCCTATCGCGACGACATGCCGGCGACGCTTGGCAAGCTGCACGCAGAACATCGCACGCCGGTCAGCGCGGCGTGGATCACCGGTGTCGTGGCCACGGTGGTCATCATCGTCTACGGGTCGGTGGCCGCCACCGCCGAAGATCTGTTCTGGCAGCTATTCAAGTTCAGCTCGATCATCTTCTTGTTGCCCTACCTGATGATGTTCCCGGCCTTCCTGCGGCTGCGCAGGGTCGAGCCGGACCATCCGCGACCCTATGTCGTTCCCGGCGGCCGCGGCGGCGCAATCACCATTACCGGGCTGTGCATGCTGTTCGTGATCCAGGCCATCGTGCTGTTTTTCTGGGTGCCCGGCGAGCCGTTTCTGACCATCGATACGCTGACCTTGGTGATCGGCACAGCGCTGGTGCTGCTGATCGGTGAAGCACTGATCCCGCGGCGCAAGGAGATCGCCGAATGAGCGTCACGCTCCGCAGCCTGCCGCGAGAGGACGGCTTTCGGATGCCGGCCGAATGGGAGCCGCATAGCGGCTGCTGGATGCTGTGGCCCGAGCGCGGCGACAACTGGCGGCTCGGCGCGCACCCGGCGCAACACGCGTTTGCCGCGGTGGCGCGCGCGATTGCGCAAGGCGAACCGGTGACCGTGGGCGTCTCGGCGCGCGCCTATACCTCGGCGCGCGAGCTGCTTGATCCGTGCGTCCGTCTGGTTGAGATGTCCTCGAACGATGCCTGGATCCGCGACTGCGGACCGACCTTCGTTGTCAACCCGATCGGCGAGGTGCGCGGCATCGACTGGGAGTTCAACGCCTGGGGCGGTCTGGTCGAAGGCCTGTATTTTCCGTGGGACCAAGATGACCTGGTCGGCGAGAAAGTGCTCGAGATCGAGCGCAGCCCGCGCTACGCGCCCGAACTCATTCTCGAAGGCGGCTCGATCGACGTCGACGGTGAAGGCACGCTGTTGACCACCGAGCAGTGCCTGCTCAACGTGGACCGTAATCCGACCCTCGCCAAGGCAGATATCGAGCGCGTCCTGCGCGACCATCTGGGGGTCGAGACGATCATCTGGCTCGGCGAGGGCGTGTTTGGCGACGAGACCAATGGCCACATCGACAACATGTGTCGCTTCGTCGCGCCCAGGACGGTCGCGCTGACTTGGACCGATGATCGTGACGATCCGCAATACGCCATTTCGCGTGACGCACTACAGCGCTTAGAGGCTGGCCGTGACGCCAAGGGGCGGCGTCTTGAAATCCACAAGCTGCATCAGCCGACGCCGGTGAGGATATCCGTGGAGGAAGCCGCCGGCGTCGACCGGGTACGCGGCACGCTGCCGCGTCGCGCGGGCGATCGTTTGGCCGCGTCTTACGTGAACTTCTACATCGGCAACGGCATCATCGTTGCGCCCAGCTTCGACGACCCGCGCGACACCGAGGCGCTGGCGACCTTGGCTGCGCTGTTTCCAACCCGCCGCATCATCCCGGTCAGCGCGCGCGAGATTCTGCTCGGCGGCGGCAACATCCACTGCATCACCCAGCAGGAACCGCTCGGCGCCAGGCTACTGCCCAAGGCGCCGCTGACCACAGCGCTGGCGGTCGGCTGATCGACCATGCGCATCGTCGCCGCCCTGGGCGGCAACGCCCTGCTCAAGCGCGGCGAGCCGCTGGAAGCGCGCACCCAAGAGAGCAATATCGCCGCTGCGGCAAAGCAACTGGCGACGCTGACCGATGCGCACGAGCTAATCGTCACCCACGGCAATGGACCTCAGGTCGGGCTGCTGGCGCTGCAATCTGCGCGGATGGAAAATCTGCGCCCCTACCCGCTCGATGTGCTCGGCGCCGAGACCGAGGGGATGATCGGCTACGTGATCGAGCGCGAGCTGCGCAACTGCCGGCCGCAGCGCGAGTTCGCGACCCTGCTGACGCAAACGCTGGTCGACCCCGGCGATCCGGCGTTCGAGCGCCCGACCAAGTTCGTCGGTGCGGTCTACGATGACGACGCCGCCGCCGCATTGGGTCGTGAGTTCGGCTGGCACTTCGCCCGCGACGGCGCAAAGCTACGCCGCGTAGTGGCCTCGCCAAAACCGCAGCGGCTGTTTGGCACAGAAGTGCTGCGCCTGCTGGTCGAGCGCGGCGTAATCGTTGTGTGCGCCGGCGGCGGCGGCATTCCGGTGGCTTACGCCGACTGCGGGCAACTGATCGGCGTGGAAGCGGTTATCGACAAGGATCTTGCTTCGGCGTGGATCGCAACCGAGCTCGCTGCCGACGCCCTGGTGATGCTGACCGACGTCGACGGCGTCTACGACGATTGGGCGACGGCGCAGCAAAGACTTATTTCGCAGGCGACAACCGCCGAGCTTCGGGACCGGCGATTTGCCGAAGGCTCGATGGGGCCCAAGGTCGAAGCGGCAATTGCGTTTGCGCAATCCGGCTCGGGCTTTGCCGCAATCGGCTCGCTTGATCGCGTTACGGATCTGGTGAGCGGCAAATGCGGCACCACGATCCGACGCTGAGGGGCGTTGCGGCGGTCACCTGTCTCGCGCGCAACGATCTTTCTGGCAGCCGGGACGGTCGCGCGCTCGGCCACTGGCCGGCGGCAAAAAGAAGACCCGACCCGCGCGCGCCATCGCGTTTCAGCTAGCGCTACTACACGCTGCGCGCCGCTACAGCGCATCCATCGGCAGGCGGAGGTAGCGCGTGCCGTTGGCGTCGGCGGCCGGCAGCTTGCCGCCGCGCAGGTTCACCTGCAGCGAAGGCAACAGCAGCTGCGGTGCGCCGAGCGTGGCGTCGCGCGCCGTCCGCAGCGCCACGAAACTTGCTTCGCTGGCATTGCCGCCGACATGAATATTGTCGGCGCGCTGCGCGGCCACCGTGGTTTCGCTCGAAGGTCCGCGGCCTGCCGGCGGATAGTCGTGAGCGACGAACATCCGGGTGTCACCGGGCAGCGCCAGCAGGCGCTGGATCGAGCGGTACAACGTAGCCGCGCTGCCGCCGGGAAAATCGCAGCGCGCCGTGCCCACGTCGGGCTGGAACAGCGTGTCGCCAATAAACACCGCGTTGCCGATGCGATAGCTGACGCTGTCGTCGGTATGCCCAGGCGTGGGGATCACCTCGACCCCCATCGCGCCCAGCCCGAAGCGTTCGCCGCTGGCAAACAGGCGACCGAACGCGCCGGCATCAGCCTCGCTCTGCGCAATGCCGAACAGCGGCCGGAAGTGCGCCTGAACCTCGGTGATGCCTGCGCCGATGCCCAGCGTGGCGCCCGGCCAATCGGCCAGCAGCACCTGCGCCGCACTCAAGTGGTCGGCGTGGGCGTGGGTTTCCAGCACGAAGACCACGTCCAGACTGCCAGCGCGCGCCGCCGCGCTGATCGCATCGACGCTAATCCGGCCGGTGCGCCCACTGGCCGCGTCGAAGTCCAGACAGGGATCGATGATCGCCGCCGCCCCGGTGACCGGGCAGGCCACCAGATAGCTGAAGGTGTGCGTAGCCGCGTGGAAGAACGGCGTCACCACGGGCAGCGGCGGCG
>Ga0136636_10002197_pt1 | contig 11624 bp, 10 predicted proteins | sample AntDrymUQ8522106_2_FD_104653 | JGI IMG/M metagenome (GOLD analysis project Ga0136636, IMG submission 104653) | Polar desert sand microbial communities from Dry Valleys, Antarctica - metaG UQ852 (21.06) | ecosystem: Environmental > Terrestrial > Soil > Desert | place: Antarctica: Dry Valley... | reverse complement strand
TTCTTTATTTTACGATGCTCAAGAAATGTTGAAGCTAATCGTTTCCGAGAAATGGTTGACTGCCAAAGGAATCCTCGGAATATTTCCTGCCAATACCATAAACGATGATGATATTCAACTCACCACACAGAACTCACAACTTATTTCTTTCCTGACTTTACGTCAACAATCACAAAAAACAGCAGGTGCGCCCAATATTGGTTTAGCCGATTTTATTGCTCCTAAAGATTCAGGTAAGCAAGATTATATGGGTTGTTTTTGTGTGACAACTGGTTTTGGGGTTGATGAATGGGCAGCAGAATTCGAAAAAGATTTAGACGATTACAGTTCAATTATGGTGAAGGCATTAGCAGATCGTTTTGCGGAGGCTTTCGCGGAATATTTGCACGAAAAAATCCGTAAAGAGATTTGGGGTTATGCGGCCGATGAAAATTTAAGCACGGAGGCGATGATTGAAGAAGTGTATAAAGGCATTCGTCCAGCACCAGGTTATCCTGCTTGTCCAGATCATTTAGAGAAACCTACCATTTGGAAATTGCTACATGTAGCCGAAGAAATAGGAGTAACTTTAACGGAAAGCATGGCGATGTGGCCGGCTTCTTCGGTTTCTGGATATTATTTTGGAAACCCAGAAAGTAAGTATTTTGGACTCGGAAAAATAAAAGAAGACCAAGTAATCGATTATGCGAAACGAAGAAGCGTGTCCACTGAAGTGGCGACGAAGTGGTTGAGTCCAAATATAGCAGACTAAAAAACACAGTCATAAAAAACACAGTCATTAAGTCCAAAGGACTTGATTTTCGGTTTTTGACATTCAAACTTTAAGACTTAAAATGAAAGTAACACAACATATAGAAGATGCAAGCGGAGAAACATTATTCTCCTTCGAAATTATTCCGCCTCAAAAAGGGAAAAGTATTCAGGAATTATACGACAATATTGATCCGTTAATGGAGTTCAAACCCCCATTTATAGATGTAACCACTTCTCGCGAAGAGTTTATTTATGTGGATAAAGGAAACGGTTTATTGGAAAAAAAATTAACTCGAATGCGACCAGGGACTTTGGGTATTTGTGCCTCAATTAAGCATAAGTACAATGTAGATACAGTTCCCCACGTGCTTTGCGGTGGTTTTACTCAGGAGGAAACCGAATATTTATTGGTGGATTGTCATTATTTAGGAATAGATAATGTGATGGCGTTGCGCGGAGATGCTATGAAGGATGAACAGTCATTTGTTCCTAAAAAAGGGGGGAATGATTTTGCAGTTGATTTGGTTAAGCAAATTAATCAGCTCAATTGCGGAAAGTACCTGCATGATGTGATGGATGTTGATAATAAAGCTAATTTTTGCATTGGTGTTGCAGGTTATCCAGAGAAACATTTGGAATCTCCATCTTTAATTTCCGATTTGAAACGTTTGAAAGAGAAGGTTGAAGCCGGTGCTGATTATGTGGTAACCCAAATGTTTTTTGATAATGCAAAGTATTTTGAGTTTGTTGCCAAAGCCAGAGAAATGGGAATTACAGTTCCTATTATTCCAGGGATCAAACCTATTGCAGTGCAAAGACATTTACAAGTTTTGCCACAAATTTTCAGAATCGATTTGCCGGAGGATTTAATTCAAGCCGTTGATCAGTGCAAAAATAATAGTGACATCAGACAAGTGGGAATAGAATGGGCAATTCAGCAGTCGCTCGAACTTAAAGCGGCAGGCGTTCCCGTTTTGCATTATTATTCTATGGGAAAATCAGAAAATATTAAGCAAATCGCTAGTAAAGTTTTTTAGGAGCTATTTCCAGCTGTGCGCTCTATCTTTTTTGATCCTGAAAAACGGATCAAAAAAGGATGCCGCTTCCATCTGGGCTAGGTATTTAGTGCTGTTAATGACGTTCGCAATTCCAAATTCTCATCATTTTGTAAGTACTCCCTCGTCGGAATGAAAAAAGGGAGCTTTTTTACCTGAGATTTTAACTGAAAACTAAAAACGGTACACTGAATACTTATTTTGTAATCTCCCTAAACACTGCCTCTAGATTTTTATTTTTCTGATTGAGTTGTAACGTTTTCAATCCGTTATCATGTGCAAAATCAAAAACAGCTGGACGCATGTCTTTATCGGATAGAAAAGTCAATTCCCAAGAGCAATCGTGTGTATTTTTATATGATTTTAAATGTGGAATTTTTGCAATCGCTTGTTCTTCGATTTTATAATCAAATTCTACTTCTATAATTTGTTCTTTATCGGCAGAGATTAAGTTATCCAGTTTTTTATCGGCTACAATTTTTCCGTTATTAATGATGATGACACGGTCACAAATCGCTTCTACTTCTTGCATGATGTGTGTAGAAAGGAAAATGGTTTTGTCTTTTCCCGCGTTTTTTATCACATTTCGTATTTCTATTAATTGGTTTGGATCTAAACCTGTTGTGGGTTCATCGAGAATCAAAACATCAGGATTGTGTAACAGGGCATTGGCAAGACCCACACGCTGGCGAAATCCTTTCGATAATTGCCCTATTTTTTTATGACTTTCAGTTGTTAAACCCGTCAATTGAATCACTTCCTCAATACGGGATTTGGCCACTTTATAAACATCGGCATTAAAAGCTAAATATTCCCGCACAAACAAATCCAAATACAACGGATTGTGTTCCGGCAGATAACCAATAGAAAGTTGTACCGCTTTTTGGTTGGTATTTACGTCATGTCCGTTTACCTTTGCGGAGCCTTCATCGGCATTGATATAAGTAGTTAATATTTTCATCAAAGTCGATTTTCCAGCTCCATTAGGACCCAAGAAACCTACTATTTCTCCTTTTTTGACAGAAAATGATATGTTATCCAGTGCTTTTTGAGCACCATAACTTTTGGATATATTATTTACTTCTATTGACATGATGTATTATTTGTTGCAAAAGTAAACAGAAAAAGGATTGATTTGTTGTTTTTTACACACATTCAGTCTTCGTCTATAAAATTCATACAAAGTAGTGTCTCTAGTTTTTAACGTAAACTTCATTTGCCTAAATAACAGTAGGAACAACAATCAATTTCTCCGCTAGATTTATATATTTACCACAAACTTTAAAGAAATGAATTTAAATAATACCCGATCTGGTGGTTTCTTAAAAAATTATAAAAGTATTCTATTGCTGTTGGGAGGAATTCTAGCCGGTAGTATCTTAGGATTAGTTTTTGGAAAAGACGTAGAAGTTATCAAGCCACTAGGCGATATTTTTCTGAATTTACTATTTACAGCAATTATCCCGTTGCTATTTTTTACAATCGCATCATCAATTGCCAGTTTAGAAAAGACAGAGAAGCTTGGTAAACTTTTTGGAATCGTAATTGGAGTGTTTTTAACTACGGTACTTATTTCTGCTATTTTGATGATTGTGGGGGTTTTACTTTTCCCGATTCAGCAAGATATAATCATTTCTAAAATCCCTTTGGAAATGGTCAAAACGGGATCTGCAGGGATGCAAATCACACAGTTGCTTACCGCAAATGATTTCTTTGAATTGTTGTCTCGCAAAAACATGTTGGCACTCATTATATTTTCATTTCTAATAGGATTCGCCAGTTTGCATTCGGGCGAGAAGGGGAAAGATTTTAGCCGATTTTTAAATTCAGGGAATGAGGTAATGAAACAATTGCTGCACCTGATCATGAAAATAGCTCCAATAGGTTTGGGGGCTTATTTTGCTTATCAAGTCGGCATTTTTGGTCCGCAATTATTTGGCGCGTACGCAAAACCTTTAGGGCTTTACTATGCTGTTTGTGCTTTTTACTTTGTTGTGTTTTTTAGTTTATATGCTTTTCTTGCTGGTGGTACGTTAGGTTTTAAAGTGTTTTGGAGAAATAACATTACCCCTTCCCTCACTGCGCTAGGAACCTGCAGTAGTATTGCAACGATTCCCGCCAATTTAGAGGGTGCAGAACAAATAAAAATTCCCGTACATATTAGAAATATGGTAATTCCGCTTGGCGCTCCTTTGCATAAGGATGGGTCGAGCATGTCGTCGATTATTAAAATTGCAGTTATTTTTGCGATGTTTGGCAAGGATTTTACGGATCCCAGCACCTTACTTATGGCAATTGGGATTACAGTAATCGTATCTGTTGTTGAAGGCGGAATTCCCAATGGGGGCTATATTGGCGAAATTCTCGCTATCACTGTTTATGGATTTCCTATGGAACAAGCTTTGCCAGCAGCCATGATTATAGGAACTTTAGTAGATCCGATGGCAACTTTGCTAAATGCCAATGGGGATTTAGTATCAGCGATGTTGGTGACCCGAATTGCAGAAGGAAAAAAATGGCTTTCGGAAAAAGGAGCAATCTAATTTGGTATTTACGTAAAAGTAGTGCCGATGTAATCCTCTGTAAATAAGATCATTTTCATATTAAAGGGCATTGTACTACTGCCGATAGGCATTGGAAAGCGCAGACCATAAGTGTAATTGGCATAAAATGTTGGACAGAAAATATTTAACGGATATAAATTTCAAATGCCCACTGACTAAATGAGATTTTTAACGCCTTTTTTTAAATATTACATAATTAATAACTAGTTTTTTAGTGAATCCTTTTTTAGTGCAATAAAAGCGCCCTTTTTTTTGGGTTAGCTGGAAATTATGTATACATTCGCAGAGTAAGTAATACAAAAAACAATAACATGTTGAATAACCGATTTTATTTTAGCAACTCTTATTATTTCTTCTGGAAAGTAGAAAGGGATTGTTGTATGGTTATTTAATTAGTAAAATTAAATTGATACTATAAATATACAATCCCGATGTGAATCGGGATTTTTTTTTGCTTAAAAGTGTGTAAAATGAATAAAATAATTGGGATACAAGGCATAACGGGTTCTTTTCATCATCAGGTGGCACAGGAATATTTCGATCAAAATATTGCTCTTGACGAATGTCTATCCTTTGAAGAGTTAGTGGATAACTTGTTGTCAGGGAAGTCAGACCTAGCAGTTATGGCGATCGAAAATTCTATTGCAGGTCCAATTATTCCAAATTACGCTTTGATTGACAAAAACAATTTACACATTATAGGAGAACATTATTTAAGTATACATCAGAATTTAATGGCGCTGAAAGGCCAGAAAATAGAAGATATTCAGGAAGTACATTCGCATCCCATGGCCATTTTACAATGTATGGAATTTTTAAAAAAATATCCAAATATAAAACTAGTTGAAGATAAAGATACAGCTGAAACAGCGCGAAGAATAAATGAAAAGCAGTTGATAGGGATTGCGGCGATTGCGAGTAAAACGGCTTCAGAAATGTATGGTTTGGAAATTTTGGCGCCGGAAATTCAAACGATTAAAAATAATATGACGCGTTTTGTTATTATAAAAAAGGAAAATTCATTTGTTCCAGAAAACGAGATTAACAGAGCATCAATCAAATTTGAATTGGATCATAAACGGGGAAGTTTAGCAGCAGTTTTGAATGTCATGAGTGATTGCAAACTGAATTTAACTAAGATACAATCGTTGCCAAAAATAGACACCCCTTGGAAATATTCCTTTTTTGTAGATGTTACTTTTGATAAGTATCAGGATTATGCCAAAGCAAAATCATTGATGCTAATCATGGCAGAATATTTTAAAGTGTTGGGGGAATATAAAAACACAAAATAATTCCTTAGACCCCGAAGAGGGAGAAAAAAGCAGAAATTCAAATCGAATGAATAAAAAATAATAAAATGATAACAACAGCAAAACGCCTCAATACAGTTGAAGAATACTATTTCTCGTCAAAATTGAGAGAGGTGCGGCAACTTGCAGCTGAAGGCAAACCTATTATTAATATGGGGATAGGGAGTCCTGATTTGCAACCTTCGCAAGCGGTTGTTGATGCTGTGGTGGTTGCGATGCAAGATGAAAATGCGCATCAGTACCAGAGTTATCAAGGCTTACCGGAATTGCGTCAAGGAATGGCAGATTTTTATACTAATAACTATCAAGTAGCCTTAAATCCTGTAACCGAGATTTTGCCTTTGATGGGTTCTAAGGAAGGAATTATGCATATTTCATTAGCTTTTTTGAATGAAGGCGATCACGTTTTGATTCCGAATCCAGGCTATCCAACCTACACCTCAGTGACTAATTTAGTTGGTGCAGTGCCCGTTTTTTATGACTTGAAAGAAGATACTAATTGGGAGCCTGATTTTGAAGCTTTGGAAAGACTGGATTTAGCGAAAGTAAAAATCATGTGGATTGGCTATCCGCACATGCCTACAGGAGCCAGAGGAAGTTTGGATTTGTTTAAAAAATTGGTGGCTTTCGCCAAAAAACATCACATATTATTGGTGAATGATAATCCGTACAGTTTTGTTTTGAATGACAATCCTATGAGCTTGCTGCAAGTGAAAGGAGCAAAAGATGTGGCTTTGGAATTGAATTCTTTGAGTAAGACTTTTAACATGGCGGGTTGGCGAGTTGGAATGTTGTTGGGGAACGCCGCTTGCATTGATGCAGTTTTGAAAGTAAAAAGCAATATGGACAGCGGTATGTTTTATGGGATTCAAAAAGGAGCAACTGAAGCGTTGAAAAGCGATAAGACTTGGTTTGATTCAATGAACGAAATTTATAAAAGAAGGCGTGTACTTACGGAACAATTAGCAGAAAAACTGGGTTGCAAAGTGTACAAAGAAGGGGTTGGATTATTTGTTTGGGCAAAATTGCCAGAGGGAATCACCTCTTCGGAAGATTTTATTGATTCCATATTATATGAAAAATCAATTTTTATCACGCCAGGAACTATTTTTGGTAGCAACGGCGAAGGATACATCCGATTTGCGTTGTGTGTGAAAGAGGAAAAAGTGCAGGAGGCAATTGCTAGATTTTAAATTTCCTAGAGAATATAAACCTTTGTTAAAGTTTAGAACTTTGACAAAGGTTGTAAAAAGAAGAACGTTCTGAAAAAACGAAGTTCCCTAGCCCTGATAGCAGAGGAAATCCTTTTATTCGCCACAGCGAATAAAAGATTGTAGCGGATAGCAGGGCACGAGCGAAGCGAACTGGCGAAGCACATGGCTCCTGCTAAAAATTGGGATAATTGTTAAAAATAAAAAATGAAAGTATTTGTAGTAGGAATAGGATTGATAGGTGGTTCGATGGTATTGGACATTAAAACGCTGCATCCAGAAGTCAAAATTTATGGAATTGATACTAACGAAAATCATTTAGCTGAAGCCATTGCTTTAGGGGTTGTTGATGCTGGGGCGACATTTACGGATTTGGTTGATGCTGACTTTGTAATTGTATCGGTTCCTGTAGATGTTGCGTTGACCGTTTTGCCAAAAGTTTTAGATGCAATTGGCAATCAAACCATTGTTTTTGAAGTAGGTTCGACTAAAATGCCAGTTTGTGAAGCAGTTGCAAATCATCCTAGAAGACGCAATTTTATAGCAACACATCCTATTGCGGGAACAGAGTTTTCAGGACCCTCAGCAGCGATAAAAGGATTGTTTCAAGGGAAAACGAATATTATTTGTGAGGTGGAGAAAACCACATTCAAATTACAAGAAAAAGCGTTGCAACTTTTCATCGCCATGGGAATGAGAATACGGTATATGGATCCAAAATCACATGATAAACACATTGCTTATGTGTCTCATTTGTCTCATATCAGTGCTTTTATGTTAGGTAAAACGGTGATTGATAAAGAGAAACACGAGCAGGATATTTTTGATATGGCGGGTTCCGGTTTTGAAAGTACGGTGCGTCTGGCTAAAAGTTCTCCAGCAATGTGGACGCCAATTTTCAAACAAAACCGAAAACAAGTCGTAAAAACATTGAACGAGTATATCTTGAATTTGTCCAAATTTAAGGAGTTGCTAGAAAATGAGGATTACGAGGCTATTTATAATGAAATGCAAAGTGTGAATAAAATAAAGGATATATTAAACGGCATGAAGAGCTAGGCAGTGTTCAGTCGTAGTTTGCAGTTAAAAAAACAACACAAAATAAAAAATAAAATTTAGAAAAGATGGAAAATAAAAAAGAAATGAGAAATTGGTTGAACGAATTCAATTTGACTCATCCATTAGTAATAGCAGGACCTTGCAGTGCCGAAACTGAAGAACAAGTATTGAAGATAGCACACGAGTTGAAAGATTCTGATGTAAGTATTTTTAGAGCTGGGATTTGGAAACCAAGAACACGCCCAGGAGGATTTGAAGGTGTGGGAGAAATAGGTTTGAAATGGTTGAAAAAAGCAAAAGAAGAAACCGGATTGCTAATGGGAACGGAAGTAGCGAATGCTGCACATGTAAAATTAGCGTTAGAATATGATATTGATGTCTTGTGGATTGGAGCAAGAACAACAGTAAATCCTTTTGCGGTGCAGGAAATTGCTGATGCATTAGCAGGAACTAAGAAAATTGTATTGGTAAAAAATCCTGTAAACCCAGATTTGTCTCTGTGGTTAGGTGGTGTAGAGCGTTTGTACAATGCAGGAATCGAGAAATTAGGGGTGATTCACAGGGGGTTTTCGACCTACGAGAAAACAAAATACCGCAACATTCCAGAATGGCAAATTGCTATCGAGTTGCAAAATAAATTCCCTGATTTACCTTTAATTATAGATCCATCTCATATTACAGGAGATCGTAAAATGATTCTTGAAGTGACGCAAGAAGCTTTAGATTTGAATTATGATGGTATGATTATCGAAACGCATATTGATCCTGATAACGCTTGGAGTGATGCCGCACAACAGGTGACACCAGATGCGTTGAAACAAATTTTTATTGATTTAAAAGTTAGAAAGCTTGATGATGTTTCAGATGAGTTTACGCATAAGATGAAGAAATTGAGAGCAAATATCGATGTCTTAGATGCCACTTTGGTTGAGCTTTTAGGAAAAAGAATGAAAGTAGCAGACGAAATAGGTCACGTGAAAAAAGAGGCGAATGTTGCTGTGTTGCAAAACAACCGTTGGAATGAAATTTTAGGAAAAATGATTTTGGACGGAGAGAAAAAAGGACTTTCAGAAGAATTTGTTCTTCGTTTATTCAAAGCCATACACCAAGAAAGTATAAATCATCAAGATAAAGTGTTGAATGCTTAAGGAGCTAAAAAAAGCTATTTATTTTTTTTACTAAAACCTGCAATTTATTTGTAGGTTTTTTTGTAGTATTGCATTCTTTAACAACGAACCTAAAATTAATTCATTATTATGAAAAAAATTACTTTACTCTTAATTAGCTTGCTGTCTTCAACTTTTATGTTAGCGCAATTTGAAGGCTCAAAACAAATCTTTGAATCGCCTAAATTAGGTCAGTTAATTGCAGATCACAAAACGGTTGCTATTTTGCCTTTTAAAGCATCTATTTCTTATAAAAGGCTTCCTAAAAATTTTGATGCACAAACAAATAGGGATGAAGAAAAGAAGTTAGGTTCTAGCTTGCAATCAGGTATGTATACCTATCTTTTGAGAAAATCAGATGATTATACTGTCAAGGTTCAGGATGTGGAAAGAACAAATATTCTTTTAAAACAAAGTGAAGTGTATGATAAAATTGACGAAATGACTCCAGACGCACTTGCTAAAATTTTAGGTGTTGATGCTGTAATCAAATGTGGTTATGCTTATGAAAAAACCAGTAGTGAAGGTTTAGCGATCGCCAAAACACTTTTAATAGGTTTTGGAACAGGAAAAGTTGCTAGCGGGGAAATGACGATGAATGTGTATAATGGAGTGGATGGTGGTCTGCTTTGGCGATTTTACAAAGAAATGAATGAAGATGTTATGAGTTCTGCAAATGCAGTAATGGAAAGAATGATGAGAAAAGTAGGTCGTAATTTTCCTTATGAGATTAAAAAATAATTATTTTATTTTTAATAGTATATTTTGAAATCAATCCCCACTACTTTACAATCAAAGTCGTGGGGATTTTTTTATTTGTATAAATGGGTAAAAATTTTAAACATTATTTCGAAGCTTCGGGATAAACCTGAAACAAAGAATTATCTTTGCAAAGTCTTAGATTTTAAATCAGAAATCTAAAATCGTTAATCTTCAATCAAAAATCCTCCATGACAGGACTCGTTTATAAATCTACAGGAAGTTGGTACACCGTAAAATCAGATCAAGGGGGTTTTATAGAATGCCGTATGAAAGGGAAATTCCGAATCAAAGGAATCAAAAGTACGAATCCTATCGCTGTAGGTGACATTGTAGATTATGAATTAGAAGAATCCTCTGATACAGTTACAGGAACGATTCATAAAATACACGATAGAAAAAACTATATTGTACGTAAATCGGTAAATTTATCGCATCAGATGCACATTATAGCGTCTAATATTGATCGGGTTTTCTTGTTGGTTACGATCAATAATCCACCTACGACTTTTAATTTTATTGACCGTTTTTTGGTTACTGCTGAAGCGTACGGAATTGAAACTGTTCTTGTTTTTAACAAAATAGATACGTTTGATGATGCTACTCTAGACGAACAGCTTTACATGCAACATGTATATCAGGAAATAGGATATAAATGTTTGCGGGTTTCTTCTACTGAAATGAAAGGAATTGAGCAATTAAAGGAAATGATGATTGGTAAAGTGAGTATGTTCTCTGGACATTCTGGAGTTGGAAAATCAACTTTAGTGAATGCTATGGAACCTTCATTGCATTTAAAAACAAAAACGATTTCCGAAGCAAGCAAACAAGGACAGCACACAACAACGTTTGCTGAGATGTATGATCTGTCTTTTGATGCCAGAATTATCGATACACCAGGCATCAAAGGTTTTGGAATTGTGGATATGGAAAAAGAAGAAATCAGTGGTTATTTTCCTGAGTTTTTCAAATTGAAAGAGCAGTGCAAATTCAACAATTGCTTGCATAAGGAAGAGCCGCATTGTGCTATAAAAGCAGCTTTGGAAAAAGATGAAATTGCTTGGTCTCGTTATAGAAGTTACTTGAAAATTCTAGAAGGCGATGATGAGAACTATCGTACGGATATTCATAACGAAGATCGAATCATTAGTGATAAGACCAGAGAATAAAAGTGGCGAAAGTTGCTTGGTAGTACCAACTATTTATCTGGAATAGTTTTTCGACTTAGGACCTTATGACTTTAAAAGTTTAAGACTTACAAATGAGAGTAGTAATACAAAGAGTTTCCTCAGCTTCAGTAACAATAGATAACAAAATCGTAGCGGATATTCAAAAAGGTCTATTGGTTTTAGTTGGTATTGAAGATGCCGATAGTCAAGAAGATATTGATTGGTTGGTGAATAAAATCACGAACATTCGCATTTTTGGTGATGAAAACGACGTGATGAATTTATCTGTTGCAGCTATTGATGGCGAAATCATTGTCGTTTCTCAATTCACATTGCATGCCGCAACCAAAAAAGGCAATCGCCCTTCCTATATCAAAGCATCAAAGCCAGAAACTGCCGTTCCTTTGTATGAAAAATTCGTTGCTCAAATGGAAAAGGATTTAGGGAAAAATGTACAAACAGGCGTATTTGGTGCCGATATGAAAGTGCAGTTATTGAATGATGGTCCTGTAACTATAATCATTGACAGTAAGAATAAAGAGTAAACATAAGAAACACCTCATTCAAGGTGTTTT
>Ga0136636_10002193_pt1 | contig 11634 bp, 11 predicted proteins | sample AntDrymUQ8522106_2_FD_104653 | JGI IMG/M metagenome (GOLD analysis project Ga0136636, IMG submission 104653) | Polar desert sand microbial communities from Dry Valleys, Antarctica - metaG UQ852 (21.06) | ecosystem: Environmental > Terrestrial > Soil > Desert | place: Antarctica: Dry Valley... | reverse complement strand
TGCTTACTTTGAATTGTTGCCCTGCTATCTCTACGATTGCATACATACTGAATTGTTTTAATAATTTTTAAGGTTGCAAATATACAATTAAATATTTAACCTGCAATTAGTACTGTAAAAATTATTCTCAATCACTAACCTGTTGCTATGGTTGGAATTTAAATAAAAAGAATGTAATTAAACAGTTGTTAAATTTTTGTTTAGGTTTAGTTTTTATGTAACATTGTTCGCATAATTGCGACTTACAAGTATATTAACAAAATTATTAACCTTATGAAAAATTCATTAATGGCTTTAGGTGCTTTGTTTATGCTAGGAGGGGTCGCTTCAGCGCAAAAAGTAGCTTTTGAGGAATACAAATTAGACAATGGTTTGCATGTGATTTTACACAATGATCCATCTGCTCCTACTGTTATTACATCTGTAATGTACCATGTGGGTGCTAAAGATGAAAATCCCGAAAGAACCGGGTTTGCCCACTTTTTTGAACATTTGTTGTTTGAAGGAACTGAAAACATCAAGCGCGGGGAATGGTTTAAAATCGTTACAGGGAATGGTGGAGTAAATAATGCGAACACTACGGATGATAGAACGTATTATTATGAAGTGTTTCCTTCCAATAATCTTGAACTAGGTTTGTGGATGGAAGCGGAAAGAATGTTACACCCTGTGATTAATCAAATTGGTGTTGACACTCAAAACGAAGTGGTAAAAGAAGAAAAAAGATTGCGTGTTGACAATCAACCTTATGGAAACTTTTTAGCGGAAGTAAAAAAGAACATCTTTACGAAACATCCATACCGTTGGGCAACGATAGGTTCTATGAGCCATTTAGATGCTGCAACTTTAGAGGAATTTCAAGCTTTTAATAAGAAATTTTATATTCCTAACAATGCTGTTTTGATTGTTGCTGGTGATTTCAAAAAAGAACAAGCGAAGGAATGGATTCAAAAATATTTTGGACCTATCAAAAAAGGAGCGGCTATTCAAAGAGAAACATTTGTTGAAGAGCCAATCACTCAAACCATCAAAGCAAAGTTTGAAGACGCCAATATTCAAATTCCTGCAATCGTAGCAGCATACAGAACGCCCTCTATGAAAACTAGAGATGCAAGAGTATTGGATATGATTTCTTCAATTTTGACAGATGGTAAAAGTTCAAGGTTGTACAAAAAAATTGTTGACGATAAGAAAATGGCCCTACAAATAGGTGCTTTTAGTAACAGTCAAGAAGATTATGGAAGTTATATCATTTACGGCTTGCCGCAAGCTCCAAGTACTGCCGATGACATTCTTGTCGAAATTGACGCTGAAATTGTAAAACTACAAACAGAATTGATAACGGAGAAAGATTTGCAAAAACTGCAAAACAAATTCGAAAACCAATATGTAAATAGTAATTCAACTATTGACGGTATAGCAGATAACTTGGCTTCCTATCACTTATTATACGGTGACGTAAATTTAATTAATACCGAAATCGAAATCTACCAGTCAATTACTCGTGAAGAAATCAGAGATGTTGCCAAGAAATATTTAAATCCAAACCAAAGATTAGTTTTGGATTACGTTCCATCTAAAGACAAAGCTCAAAACTAAGATATCTCATTATGAAAAAATCAATATTAATTTTATCAAGTTTGTTCTTAACAGTACTTATGCAAGGACAAATCATCCCTCAGCCAAAACCCGGAGTTGCTCCAACCATAAAAATTGGAAAACCAGTAACCTTTGAGTTAAAAAATGGTTTAAAAGTTATGGTTGTCGAAAACCATAAGTTACCACGAGTATCCTTCAATCTTACTTTGGATAATGATCCGTATACAGAAGGTGACAAAAAAGGAGTTGCTGATATGACCAGTACCTTAATAGGGAGTGGAACCACTAAAATTTCGAAAACAGCCTTCAATGAAGAAGTAGATTTTCTGGGTGCTAATATCAATTTTAGTTCAAACGGTGCTTCAGCAAGCGCATTATCTAAATATTCTGGACGAGTTTTAGAATTAATGGCTGATGGTGCACTAAATCCAAACTTCACCCAAGAAGAATTTGACAAAGAAAAAACCAAACTTATTGAAGGCTTAAAAGCAAATGAAAAAAGTGTTTCAGCGGTAGCAGCGAGAGTAGTAGATGTTTTGACTTATGGAAAAAATCATCCTGCAGGGGAATATGTAAGTGAAGCTACTTTAAAAAACGTAACACTTGCTGATGTCAAAGCGAACTATAGCACTTATTTTGTTCCTAGCAACGCCTACCTAATTATTGTTGGGGATGTAAAATTCAAGGAAACAAAAAAAATGGTAGAGAAGTTCTTTGGTTCATGGAAAAAAGCTTCTGCTCCTTCAATCACATTTAGCGATCCTAAAGATGTTGCTGTTTCACAAATCAACTTTATTGATATGCCAAACGCAGTTCAATCAGAAGTTGCTGTGGTTAACATGTCGAATCTTAAAATGACGGATCCAGATTACTTCGCAGTTTTAGTGGCGAACCAAATTTTAGGTGGTGACTTTAATAGTTACATCAACATGAATTTAAGAGAAGCTCATGGATGGACGTATGGTGCAAGAACAAGCATCTACGGAGACAAACGCGTTTCTACTTTCAATGCATCAACACAAGTTCGTAACGCAGTAACGGACAGTACTGTTGTTGAGATTTTCAAAGAATTCAAAAAAATCAGAACGGAGAAAGTGACTGATGAAATGTTAGCTAGTGTAAAAGCAGGATACATCGGACGATTTGTAATGCAAATTGAAAAACCACAAACGGTAGCAGGTTACGCTTTAAGAATCCAAACACAAAGCTTACCAGCTGATTTTTATGAAAATTACATTAAAAATATCAGTGCTGTAACTGCTGACGATATTTTGAGAGTGGCTAATAAGTACTTCTTGGCTGACAATAGCAGAATTGTAATTGTAGGAAAAGCTGCCGATGTAGCTCCTAGCCTAGAAAAATTAAAATTTCCAGTATCGTACTTCGATAAATACGGAAATCCAACAGCTAAACCAGAATTCAAAAAACCGGTTCCAGCAGGAGTTACTGCCAAAATTGTTATTGATAATTACATCAAAGCTATTGGTGGCGTAAAAGCAGCATTAGCTGTAAAAACAATAGTAATGAACGGAACTACAACTATTCCACAAGCGCCATCACCATTGAACTACACATCAAAAATAGATGCTAAAGGAAAACTTATGGTTGAATTAGCTATGGGAACGATGAGCATAATGAAGCAAGTGGTGAATGAAAAAGGAGCTTACGTAATGCAACAAGGGCAGCGTCAAAATATTGAAGGAACTATGCTTGCTGATTTGAAAGCAGATGCAACACCTTTTGTAGAATTAGCTCTTTCTAAAAAACAAGGTTTAACGCTAGAAACTATTGAGTCTGTAAATGGAAAAGATGCTTATGCCGTTAAAAATGGCAAAACGACATTGTTTTACGATGTAACTTCGGGATTAAAACTTGCGGAATCTAAAGTTATAGAACAAGGTGGACAAAGCATCACGCAAACTACAAATTACGGAGATTACAAAGAAGTAAAAGGAGTTAAAGTTCCTTTTAATATCATCCAGAATGTAGGGTTTGAATTGGATATCAAAATGTCTGACGTGAAAATCAATGAAGGTGTTACAGATGCAGATTTTCAATAATCAAATCTAAAATTTTTATCAAAGGCTGTCTAGAAATAGGCAGCCTTTCTTGTTTTTACCCTATTATACTCAAAAAAAAAAGACATCAGTCAATTAGCAAACATAAACTCTAATTACTACAAACAGTACACTGAATATTGAGCTCTGAACACTACTTCTTAGCTGATAAATACACACCAATCAAAATAATAAAGGCGCCAAAAAACTGAACTGGCGTAAGCATTTCATGGTCTAATAGTCCCCAACAAAAAGCGACAACAGGAATCAAATACGTTACTGAAGTAGCAAAAACCGGTGAAGACATTTGGATGAGTTTAAAGAACAAAATATTGGCAATTCCAGTTCCTACAACCCCTAAAATCATTATAAACAAAATGGATTCTTGAACTTTTACAGCACCAATAACTTCAAAAAAACCAGAGAAAAACAATACAGTAAAAGCGGGTACAAACAATACCATGAAATTACCAGTAGTGATACTCAATGGACTCAAGTCATGCAGGTATTTCTTGATTAAATTGACGTTGACAGCATAACAGATTGAAGCTATTAAAACTAAGATCGCATAGTAATAATTTTGCTCTGGATGATGAATTGCACCATTCAAAATCAATAAAGCACTCCCTATTAAACCAATTAAAATTCCAAAAATTTGATTTCTCTTGAATTGCAGTCCAAAAACCAGAGCACCTAATATTAAGGTATTCAAAGGTGTCAGGGAATTCAAAATAGAGCTCACAGAACTGTCAATTTCGGTTTGGGCAATGGCAAACAAGTAGGCGGGTATAAATGTCCCAAATAAAGAAGTTAATGCAATATATTTCCATTTATAAGATGGGATTTTAGATAAGCTCTTGAATCCTATCAGTAACAAAAAAATAGCAGCAAAAATGATGCGTAACGATCCCAATTGTAAAGCGGTCAAACCAATTAATCCCTTTTTTATTAATATAAAGGAACTTCCCCAAACTAAGGCAAGAACTACTAAGTAAACCCATTTTAACTGCTTTGATTCCATGAAGATAATTTTGCCCCAAAATTGTAATTATTTTATGAATTAGTCCTCCTTTTTTTAATTAATTTTGTAATTCATAAAACTGATTTTAATCTTTAAAATTTTTATCCTAATGAATATCAAAAAATCAATACTAACGATCGCCTTTGCAACTATTTTATTTGTGGGTTGTAAAGAAAAATCTAACGAAATAAATTTGAAAGAAAGTGCAAAAATTGGTGCTCCAGTCGCTAAAAAAGAAATAGCTGCTGCCAACCTTCAGACGGCGAGTTTTTCTGTTGAAGGAATGACGTGTGCTGTAGGATGCGCCAAAACAATTCAAGAAGATTTAACAGAGCTCGAAGGAGTTCAAAAAGCAACAGTAGATTTTGAAACAAAAATGGCTACTGTAAGTTTTGACAAAACAGTCCAAACTCCAGAAAAGTTGACGAAAGTGGTCGAAGCTGCTGCGGATGGCAAGACCTACAAAGTTTCGAATATGAAGTCTTAATTGATTTCCTAAATAGTGTATTAAAAGAAAAGCATTCGTTAGTAGCGAATGTTTTTCTTTTAAAACATAAATCTGCTTTGGATTGTTCGCAGTGCAACAAATAAAATCTAAATCTTTAGGACAAGAAGTTAAAGGGAGGCTATTGATCCCTTGAATGTCTTACGGATTCAAAACAGACTATAAATTAGAGAAGGCTGGATTTAATAGCTCGCTATTAGGTCCTAAAATTATTTCCACTTTAAGGTTTCCATTAAGCGCTGCATATCGTTTTTTATGTAACTCGCTGCAGGCATAATAGAATCATAATTTGGTTTAGCGTAAAAATAAACGGAGCCCGTTACAAAGTGTTTGGTGCTATCTGTTGCATAAAACTGCGCATTTGTTGCCGCATTTCCTTCTACTTGATAAAACATTCCGTACACTTTTTTGTTTGCATTTAAATACGGTTGCTCCAGAATGTCGTCTGCTTTTATGACGTGTTCGAATGTTAATTTTTGTGCATCACGCAATAGTTCAGTAATATTTTTTGCTACTGGTTTATAAGTAAGATAAATTGTTGCCTTCATTTTTGGATACGTAATGGTGAAACCACAATCTGCTTCTTTTTTGATAACTGCCTCTGAATTCATATCGAATGCAAAAGGGCATTCGTTTTCAAAACTCACATATTTTGCTTCGGGATAATCCAATCGTAAGTAACTTGAGGGTTTAGGCAAGACATCGTCTTTGCAGCTAAAACTCAAGAATGAGGTGGTAATTATTAGCGAAAAAGTGATTATTTTTTTTGTCATTAGTACTTATTCAATCGTTACTTTTATTTGTTTCACTCTTTTTTCATCAACTGTTTCTATTGTAAAAAGGCAGTTTCCAAATGCAATTTTTTGATTTTTTTTTGGAAAATTCCCTAGAATTTCGAGGATAAATCCAGCCAGTGTTTCCGCTTCTCCCTTTTTGATCTCGAATGATTCTTCATCAACCTCCATAATTCGGTAGAAATCCTTGAGGTTTATTTTCCCTTCAAAAAGGTAGTTTTTATCGTCAATTTTCGAAAAATTAATGTGTTCATCATCAAATTCATCACTGATATCACCTACGATTTCTTCGATAACGTCTTCAAGAGACACTAATCCAGAAGTTCCTCCATATTCATCAACAACGATTGCCAAATGGCTTTTCATACTTTGAAAATCTTTAAGCAAGTTGTCTAACTTTTTATTTTCAGGAACAAAAAAGGGCTCTCGTAACAGCGATTTCCAGTCAAATTCGTTCGTGTTGATATGCGGAAGCAAATCTTTGACAAATAAAACGCCTTCTATTTGGTCAATATTGTCTCGATATACTGGAATTCTAGAATACCCTTTTTCTATGATTTTGGGACAAATAACTGAAAAAGACTCCTCAATTTCTAAAGCAAAAATATCAATTCTGGGACTCATTACTTGTCTAGTATCTGTGTTTCCAAAGCTTACAATGCCTTCCAATATTTTTTGTTCTTCAGTAGAAGTTTCATCCGAAGCAGTAAGTTCCAGTGCTTGGGATAGTTGATCTACCGAGAAATTTGTTTTTTGCTTTCCTAATTTATTATGCAGGTAAATTGTAACGGCTCGCATGGGCAAGCTTATTGGCGACAGTAACTTGTCCAAAAAAGCAATGGGGTAGGCAACTAGCTTGGCAAACTTTTTATTATTTCTACTAGCATACACTTTGGGAAGTACTTCTCCAAATAACAAAATCAAGAAGGTGATGATCAATACTTCGACGATGAATTTTAAAAGCGGTGCCGTTATGGTTACAAACAGGCTTTTGCCTACATACGAAAATAATAGTATTATTGATATGTTGATGAAATTATTAGCCACCATAAGTGTTGCTAATAGTTTTTTTGGTTTTTCTAAAAGTCTGGAAATTAAGGTAGCTTTAGATTTGTTTTCCAGCATCATTTCGTCAATGTCTTTTTGTGACAACGAGAACAAGGCGACTCCTGCGCCAGAAATTAATGCAGAACAAAAGAGTAAAGCGACTACTATTGCAAGGCCAAAAGCTAAAGTAGGATCGATAACATAAGTAAAAAACAAACTGGGCTCTGGGTCCACATTAGTAAGGATTAGTTAGACAATTAAAATGGCAAGTCATTAATAGGCAAGACCTTTTTTTCTGGGTCAAAATTAGTGTTTTTTGAAACATCAGCTGCAGTGAATTGCTTGTTAGTTTCCCCCTCTTTTTTGGTGGTGAGAAAAGTAAATTCGGTTACTTGAATTTCAGAGGTGTGTTTGGTGCTCCCGTCCTCTGACTGCCATTGGCGGGACTTAATGCGTCCTTCCACATATATTTTATCTCCTTTAGACAAGTATTTTTCGCAAAGTTCAGCCGCTTTGTTGCGCACAACTAAATTATGCCACTCTGTAGAGGTAATTTTTTCGTTGGTAGTTTTGTTGATGTAGACCTCATTTGTTGCCAATTGAAATCTACCAATACAATTGCCTCCATCAAAATAGTGCATTTTGATGTCGTCGCCAAGAAAACCAATTAGCATTACTTTATTTAATGTTCCGTTCATTTTAGGATGTGGTATTTTATCAAAGATACAGTTTTTTAGAAACTCTGTAATTCCTTTTCAATAAAATTATGAATAACAATTGGGAAGGGAAAACTTCTTAAGGTTTCAATATCTATTCCGTTCTTTAAAGTTTCTGGTACTTGAACATTCCAAAACTTAATGTGTAAATGCTGGTGCGATAATTTATGCAAAATACTTTTAGCGCTGTACTCATATATACTAGCGTTAGTATTCCCTTTGCAATATTCATCTTGAACATGCTTATTTACATAGTCCCAATCTTCTTCTTTTTCTGTTTCTATCAAGGGAAACTCATACAAATTATGCCAAATCCCTTTGCCGGTCCGTTTTTGGATAATTGTATTCTCAACTTCATCGGCAAAAACCAAATAATTAAAATAGCGGTTCCTGACTTTTAGTTTTTTGGATTTGAGTGGCAACTGATCGACTTTATTTTTTTGTAAAGCAGCACAACTTTCGTTGAAAACACAAATGCCACAATTAGGACTTTTGGGAACACATTGTAAAGCGCCAAACTCCATAATGGCTTGATTAAAAATAGCGGGATTATCTTTTGGCATCAATTCGAAAGCTAAGGCAGCGAATTCTTTTTTGGCGGAAGCCAAAGTAATATCAGTTTCAATATCGAAATAACGCGACAAAACCCGAAATACATTTCCATCAACAACAGGCACAGCTTCATTGTAGGAGAAAGAGGCAATAGCTGCAGCTGTATACTCCCCAATTCCTTTTAGTTTGAGCAAATCGATATACTTGTCCGGGAATATACCGCCTAAATCAGAAGCTACGTATTGCGCCGTTTTATGCAAGTTTCGGGCACGAGAATAGTAACCCAGACCTTGCCATAGTTTTAGAACTTGTTCTTCACTCGCCTCAGCTAGGTCAAAAACAGTGGGAAAGGCAGTGGTAAAAGACAAAAAATAAGGTGTCCCTTGAGCAACTCTAGTCTGTTGTAACATGATTTCAGAGAGCCAAATAGGGTATGGATTAGTGGTATTTCTCCATGGTAATTCGCGTTTATTTTGTAAATACCATTTTATCAGTAGGTTAGAAAATTTCATCTTTTAATATTAGACTGCAAAAGTAAAAGTTTATGTGATTAAAATTTAATCAATTAGCTTGAATAATTGTTTTTTAAATTCCTATATTTGCAAACTCAAAAAAATAGTACAACATTATAAATTAGGAAAGAAAATGACGAAAGCAGATATCGTAGCAAAAATTTCAGAAAAATTAGGTCTTGAAAAAGGAGATGTACAGGCAACTGTAGAGACTTTTATGAATGAAGTAAAAAATTCATTAGAAACTGGAGACAATGTTTATTTAAGAGGTTTTGGAAGTTTTATAGTGAAAACTAGAGCGGAAAAAACAGGAAGAAATATCTCAAAGAATACGACAATAAAAATTCCTGCACACAACATTCCTGCATTCAAACCTGCAAAAGTTTTTGTAGAAGGAGTGAAAACAAATAACGAAGCAAAATAATAATATTAATTAATCATAAAATCGACAAGATATGCCAAGTGGTAAAAAAAGAAAGAGACATAAGGTAGCAACGCACAAACGTAAAAAAAGAGCGAGAGCTAACCGTCACAAAAAGAAAAAGTAGTTTTAAACTACTTTTTTCTTTTTTAAGTTTAAAAGTTCATTGAAATTGAAACGGAATGATTTAAGAATTAAGATTGACGATTGCAGATTGCGGATTTTTTTAAAAATATCTGAAATCAAGAATCAAAAATCAAGAATCAAAAATCTTTAAGTTTCCCCGGGTACAATACCTGTTAAAATATTGTTTAATCCATCCTAACAATTCAGTTATGAGTTCTAAGTTATGAGTTATTAGTTGTAAAGCTAAAGCTGAAAACCGAAAATTGAAAACTAAAAAGTTCGGATAAAAATGTACAGCGTGAATAAAGAATTAATCATCCGATCCAGTTCTGAAGCCGTAGATTTTGCCTTATTAAAAGATGGAAAACTAATTGAATTACACAAAGAAGAAGAGAAAAGCAACTTCCAAGTTGGTGATATATTTATTGCCAAAATCAGGAAACCTGTTGCAGGACTTAATGCTGCTTTTGTGAATGTTGGCTTCGAAAAAGATGCCTTTTTACATTATCATGATTTAGGACCTAACTTAGCTTCCCAACTGAAATTCATAAAACTTGTAAGCGCAGGTAAATTAAAAGATTTCTCCCTAAAAACCTTTCAGTTTGAAAAAGAAATAGACAAAGATGGCACCATTACTGATGTTTTGAGTTCCAATCAATCTGTTTTAGTACAAGTCGTCAAAGAACCTATATCTACCAAGGGACCAAGAATTAGCGCTGAGCTTTCTCTTGCCGGAAGATTTATAGTTTTGGTTCCGTTTTCTGACCGCGTTTCTATTTCACAAAAAATAGAAGACAAAAAAGAGAAAGAACGCTTAAAACGATTAGTACAATCCATCAAACCAAAAGGATTTGGTGTTATTGTTCGCACAGTAGCCGAAGGCAAAAGCACAGTAGAATTAGAAAAAGATTTGCAGAACCTGCTCAGCAGATGGACTGCAATGTGTAAAAAATTACCAACTGCTCATCATCCGTCTAAAGTATTAGGAGAGCTCAACAGAGCCTCTTCGATATTGAGAGATGTATTTAATGATACCTTTAGCGGTATCCAAATCGATGATGAAGAGTTGTACAACCAAACTAAGGATTATTTGCAAGAAATTGCACCATCCAAACAATCAATTGTTAAGTTTTATCAATCAAAAGACACACCCATTTTTGAGAAATACAACATAGAGAGACAAATCAAAACTTCTTTTGGAAAAACAGTATCCATGAGTAAGGGTGCTTATCTTATTATTGAACATACAGAAGCCTTGCACGTTATTGACGTCAATAGTGGAAACCGTTCTAATAAAGCGACCAATCAGGAAGATACTGCCATGGAAGTGAATATGATTGCTGCTGCTGAAATCGCTAGACAATTGCGTCTTCGAGATATGGGCGGCATCATTGTAGTCGATTTTATCGATATGTCAAATCCCGAAAATCGTAAAGTGTTGTTCGACTTCTTGAAAGAGGAAATGAGCGATGATAAAGCGAAACACAAGATCTTACCTCCAAGTAAATTTGGTTTAGTCCAAATTACACGTCAAAGAGTAAGACCCGAAGTTAATATTAAAACTAGAGAAGAGGATCCAAACAATGAAAGTGGCGAAATTGAAGCGCCAATTCAAATCATTGATAAAATCGCTTTTGATCTAGAACGAATTTTAAAAATCCATAAACACGTTGTGCTTAATGTACATCCATTTGTGGCTGCATACCTCAGTAAAGGTTTTCCATCATTACGTTCAAGATGGTTTCTTGAACATAAGAAATGGGTGAAAATCATACCTCGTGACGCTTACACGTATTTAGAGTATCATTTCTATGACAAAAAAGGAAATGCTATTTTAGAATAAATTAAAAACTCCTCAAGAAATTGGGGAGTTTTTTTTTGCTCTTTTTTAAACAAGTAGTCTCTTTTTTTAGGAGCTATTTCCAGCTTTACACTACAATCTTTTTATTTTTGTAGAAAAAATAAAAAGGATTTTCGCTTCAATCTGGGCTAGGGTATTTCTATTTAAGACAATAGCTTCTGTAATAATCCAGAAATAAAATAACTTGGTAGTAATTAACAACTAAAGCAGCTACTCTTGACAGCAAAATCTATGAAAAGACTTAAATTTTGACAAAAGTTCATCCTAGAACACACTGTTTTTTGCCGCTTAAGTAACCGTCATGAAGTTTGCAGGATTAAGAAAGGCTACAAAAAAATTTAATGGTGTCTAACCTTGATTTGTAAATTTAGTTGCGTTTGTACCATATTATTCCTCGGAGGAGTTTATTGAAATGGTAGTTTT
>Ga0136636_10002191_pt1 | contig 11637 bp, 1 predicted proteins | sample AntDrymUQ8522106_2_FD_104653 | JGI IMG/M metagenome (GOLD analysis project Ga0136636, IMG submission 104653) | Polar desert sand microbial communities from Dry Valleys, Antarctica - metaG UQ852 (21.06) | ecosystem: Environmental > Terrestrial > Soil > Desert | place: Antarctica: Dry Valley... | reverse complement strand
TCCGGCTCGGGCATGACCGTCCGCCTGGACGCGGGCTTCTCGCTCTCGAGCACGGGCGGAAGCTCGGCGTGGCGCCTCGACGCCGACGCGGTGATCCAGTTCACGGTTGGTGGTCCCAGCGCGACCAAGATCATCCTCCTGGGCGACCTGAGCGTCGGTCCGGCGGCCAATCCGACGCTCTCGATCGACACCCGCCTGCTCATCGACCTGTCGCAGGCCGGCTCGGTCACGATCCTGATGCTCGCCGACTTCCGCCTCGCGCCGCCGTCGGCCTCCGCCGCCGACCCGAACCCCGCCGCACCGATCCCGTTCTTCTCTGTCTACGGGCGTGTGGTGTTCACCTTCGCCAGCGGCGAGTTCTCGTTCTCGCTCAGCGGCTCGCAGACCCGCGGCGTCGCCGTCTTCGACACCGCCGGTTTGGTCGACTCGCCGCTGGGCTCTCAGAAGCTCCTGCTGGGCGCGCCGAGCTCGCCCTCGGCGATGAACGGCGCCGGGCGGGCCTCGGTCACGATCAGCAACAACAAGCTTCGGTTCAACTTCGCCGCAACCATCTCGGCACAGGGCATCATCGACGCGACCAACGCCGTGTCGGCCAGCGGCGACTTCACCGTCGAGTTCTCGAACGTATCGGTCGGCTCGCTGGGCTCGATCAAGCTTCCTACTGCGCTCTATGGCGCGGCCCGGCTCAACGCCAGCCTGGACCAGATCGAGATCCTGACCAGCGCCGGCATCACGGGCAACATCAATCTGCTGCTGAAGGTCAACACCACGAACACGGCTCAGACCGCGCTGCTGTTCGACCCCGTCGGCATGGTCGACGAGCCGATCTCGATCGCCCGCCGCTCGTTCGCCATCTTCGGCGACGGCAACCTGTCCTTCAAGCCGCCCGTCGTCGGCTCGCTGTTCAGCATGCAGATTACCGGCGCGTTCGGGATCGACATCAGCGCCGACTCGGGCGCGAACCTGTTCATCGTCGGCACCATGCCGGTGCCGATCCCCGGCGCGGCGCTCGCGGGGCTCACGGCCGACGTCGTCGGGCTGCTCCGCATCGACGGGAGCAACTTCGCCGCGCGGCTCGAGCTGGGCATCCGGAACAACGCCTCGGAGATCAAGTTCTTCAGCATCGGCGCCGCCCTGCAGCTCTATATCAACACCGCTGGCACCGAGGCGTCGTACACGATGCCGCGCGACATCGCCACCCGGCTGGGGACGACGCTCCCGGCGACGCTCGCCAGCCGTCTGGTGTGGAGCGGCGCCGGCGACGCGTCGATCGTCGTGCCGGCGCGGGCCCCGCTGATCAGCTACAGCACCGACGGCGCGACGTCTTCCACCCCCGGCGGCTACCTGGTCATCCAGGGATTCGGCAACCTCGATATCCTGGACCCGATCAGCCGCACGCGGTTCCTGGGCGTGAGCGCCGCCGCGCGGCTGGCCCTGCAGGTCGACGCCTCGAACCCTGGCGCGATCAAGACCCAGTTCCTCTTCGAGGTCACCGGGTCGGCGAGCCTGGGCGGGCTGATCGACATCAACCTCAACGCCGGCGTCATCATCGCGACCACCTTCGACGCCACCGGCCCGCTGCCGCGGCTCACGTCGGTCAACATGGCCGGCCTCCTCCAGCTCTCGGCGAGCGCGAGCCTTGCCAACGTCATCACCCTCAGCGGCTCGGGCAGCGTGCGGATCAATACGTTCGCGACGCCCCAGACCGTCGCGGGCGTCACGCTCGAGGCCAACGCCGTCAGCATCACCGTCACGGGCGAGCTCAATGTCGGCGGGATCTTCAAGCTCAACGGCACGTTCACGTTCGTCAACAACGCCCAGCGTGTCGCGATTTCCGGGAACGTCGAGCTGGATCTCTACGTCGCCCGCGTCGCGGTCGACCTCTCGGCCGCCATCTACAAGTCGGTCATCGTCAACGGCGTGGAGACCAACAGCCCGGGCCTGGTCATCAATGTCGGGATCAATCTCAACGTCGACTTCCTCAAGGTCTTCGTCATCAGCGGGAGCGGGCGGCTGAAGCTGAGCACCCGCGCAGTCGACACCGTCGTCGACACCGCGCCCGTCGGGCAGCGTCTCGTGCCCGCCCGGATCGATGCCTCGACCCCGTTTGTCAACATCAACCTCGCCGCGGCGCTCAACTTCCTGGACCTTGTGACCGTCAACGGCACGCTCGACTTCACGACGATCAACGACACCGCGTTCCAGCCCGGCTGGAGCCCGTCGGTCAAGCGGCACTGGCGCATCTCCGGCTCGCTCTCGGCCGCCGCAGGCATCTCGTTCCTTGGCGGGGCCGAGGCCCGCATCGGCAACGCCCGCCAGCTCGACGGCAATCTCTCGGGACGTCAGGCGGTGTTCTACGACACCGGCGAGTTCGACATCGACGCCAGCCTGCGCGTCCAGGTCGGGCCCGACGAGTTCAACGTCAACGGGCGGGCCTACGCCTTCGCGAGCTACCTCCGCAACTCTTCGGGCGTCAAGATTCTCTCCTTCGGCGGCGGCGCGGCCCTGGGCATCAGCGTCGACGTCGATCTGGGCGAGACCGACTTCGGTCTCTTCACCGTCGACTGGGGCAGCATCACCTTCTCCTTCGACGCCGTCTCCGTCAGCTTCAGCTACAACGGCAACACCGGCGAGGTCTCCATCACGCCCTGCGTGATCGGCATCTGCAAGACCTTCACGCTGGGCTTCTTCAAGCTGCCCCCCGGCGCGGGCGTCGTGCAGCGCCCCGTCGTGATCAACCTCGCCGGGCCGCTGGCCTACACGGCCCGCCCCGCGAGCGACGGGCCCGCGGGTGTCTTCGACGAGACCGTCGCTTGGGCCGGCGGCGCTCTGTACATCAACGCCGGCGACCGCGCCGCGTTCCGCAATATCTCCGGCTCGATCGTCGACGAGGACTTCATCGTCGAGCCCGACGGGCCGTTCAACGCGACCACCGGGCGGCAGAACCTCAAGGTCACCGCCTTCGGCCAGACCCAGACGCGTTCGGACGTCTCGTCGATCCAGGCCCTCATGGGCTCGGGGATCGACACCGTCACCGTTCGCGCGGGCGTTCTGGTCCCCATCACCATCGACGGCGGCGCGGGCAACGACAAGATCACCTATTCCGCCGCTGGCGTCGCCACGATCCGCGGCGGGGCCGACAACGACCGCATCACCGCCGCCGGCGCCAGCGGCAGCAGCATCGACGGCGGCGACGGCAACGACGTGATCACCTGGCTCTCGGGCAACGGTGCCGCCGTTTCTGTCACCGGCGGCGCGGGCATCGACCAGTTCATCGCGACCTTTACGGACCTGCCCGACCGCATCCGGCTGGGCCGCACGGCCCCCGAGCAGTTCCGCGTCTCCAAGCTCGACGCCGCCGGCGCGGCGCTCGAGTTCGTCTCCGTGACCGGCGGGATCGAGACCCTCCGCATCAACGCCCGGCGCGGCGCCGACGAGCTGATCGTCGACGACTTCGACGCCGCTGGCATGACCGCATTCCTGGACATCAGCCGCTACCAGTCCGGCAGCCGTGCCGTCACCACGTCCGACGGCGGCACGGGCCAGGCCCCGATCTACTCCAACGACACCGACGCCGATTCGATTATCATCTCGGGCCGCGCAGTCGACGAGACTTTCACGCTCACCTCTCCCGCCGACACGGGCGACCAGGACGGCGACTCCGATACGGCGGAAGGTATCTTCGGCGTTGCCCGCAGCATCGGCGGCGCGAGCGTCTACACGCTCAACATCCTCAACGCCGTTCCCGCCACCGGCGAGTTGCTCCGAGTGAGCGGCCTGCAGGGCGCCGACACGCTCGACGCCGCGGCGGTCGACAAGGACATCCTCCGCCTCACGCTCATCGGGAACGCCGGCAACGACACGCTCCGCGGCTCGCCCTTCGCCGACACCCTCGTGGGCGACGAGCAGAACGGCTCAGGAACCGGAAACGACCTCATCTTCGGCAACGCCGGCAATGATTCCATCATCGCCGGCGGCGGAAACGACGTCATCAACGCCGGCGACGGCGACGACGCCATCGACTCGGGCCTGGGCGACGACACGGTCACCGGCGGCGCGGGCACCGACACCTTCACCGACGCGGGCGGCTCCGACACGCTGATCGAAACGCGTGATCGCGACGTGTTCATCGCTTCCAACCGCTTTGTGGTCGGCACCCTCTCCGCGGGCTCGCTGGCCGGTTTCGCCGACGCGTTCTCCAGCGTCGACGAGAACGAGAACCTCGCCGGCATCTTCGACATTGCCACCCTCACCGGCGGATCGTCGGCCAACACCTTCGTCGTCGGCGACGTCAACGGCACGCTCTCGCTCCCGGGCAACCCCGCCTTCGCCACCGGCCAGCAGTGGGTCGGCACGATCACGCTCGACGGCCTTGGCGGCGGCGACCGCTACATCATCACCGTCTTCGGCGTCAGCAACTCCACCATCAACGTTTCTGACACCGGCTCGGCCGGAACAGACCTGCTCCGCATCTACGGCTCCGACCTGCCCGGCCGCACCGACTCGTTCCTCGTGCGCCGGAACTTCGTCGCCGCCCTGTTCGACAACGACAACAACGGATCGCTCGAAACCTTCGACCGCGTCAACTACTCCGCCGCCATCGAGGGCGGCCTGACCATCGACGCCCTCGCGGGCGACGACCGCCTCGTCGTCGATCAGACGTCGATCGCCACCACGCTCCGCGGCGGCACCGGTCGCGACCTGTTCCAGTTCGGTCAGATCTTCGGCTCCGAGCGCATCGCCCCCGCCGTGGCTATCGGCGACGAGATCCCCAGCGTCGCCATCCTTCTGGGCACGCCCACCGGCGGGACCGTCACCGCTCGCCTCACCCCCGGGCCCAGCAACAGCCTGACGGCCTTCGGCGGCGAGGGCGACGACTCGTTCGTCGTCTACCGCACCGTCAGCCCGCTCAACCTCCGCGGCGAAACAGGCGACGACGCCTTCTCCGTCCGCGCCTTCGAGCAGGTCGGCGGCGGCGGCACCACCCAGGGCAACACCACCGTCGCCGGCGGGCCCGGCTTCAACCTCATCGAGTTCGTGGCAAACGCTCCCATCGATATCGACGGCGGCGAGGGCACCGACACCGTCCGCATGCTCGGCACCTTCCGCGACGACCAGTACATCGTCGACGCCGACGGGATCACCGGACCCGGCGCGAGCATCACCTTCACCAACATCGAGATCCTCGAGATCAACTCCGGCGACGGCAACGATGAAATCTTTGTCCGCTCCACCGCGGCCAACCTCCGCCTGGTGGTCTACGGCGGCGCGGGCTCGGACCGTATTTATGTGGGCGCACCGGTCCCCGGCAGCGCCTCCAACCCGGCTTTCACGAACACGCTCCAGGGCATAAATGGCCCCGTGCTCATCGACGGCGGCCCCGGCGCCGGCAGCGCCTTCGGCTTGGCTGTTTCCCTCAGGCTCCCCAGCGAGACCGACACCTCCCTGCCCCCCGGTGCCGGCGGCATGATGACCGAGGAGCAGGCCGGCGACGTCGACATCATCGACATCGTTTCCACCGCCGAGGACCGCGCCCTGGCGGGCTTTATGTCCGCACGCGTCTGGCCAACCGGTAACACCTCGTTGAACATCGTCACGCTCTCGGGCTTGGGCATGGCCGGCGACCTGATCCAGAACGGCGCGACCGTGCCGGGCGGGATCAGCATGCGTCGTCTCGAGGTCGTCGACACGCGTATGGGCTCCGGTGTCGAAACCGTCACGATCTCCGCCGTCGTCGCGGGTGCGACGACCGTGTTCCGCGGTAACGCGGGTTCCGACGTGTTCAATGTCTCCGCCGCCGACCCCGGCGACGCCCGGCTGGTCATCTACACCGATGCGGCACCCGGCGAGACACTCGCGGGCGCCCCGGGCAACGACCGCGTCGACGCACGCTCGGCCTCGGTACCCATGGTCCTCGACGGCGGGGCGGGCAACGACGTGCTCCTGGCCGGCAGCGGCGACGACGCCATCGCCGGCGGCTCGGGCGACGACGTGATCTCCGGCGGCGCGGGCGACGACGTGCTCTTCGGTGACAGCCGTCTCTCGACCGACCGCCTCACCCGCCTCTCGACCATCTTCACCCAGGGCCTGGCCGATTCCGACCTAGCCGGATCGGACATCATCAACCCCGGCTCGGGCTCCAACATCGCCTTCGGCGACCACGGCCTGGTGGGCCAGAACGGTTCGCCCGCGGGCAGCTTCGGCCCGGGCGGTTTCTTCACCTCGGCCGTCACGGTCCGCCCCGCGATCGGCGCGGCCGACATCATCTCCGCATTCGCCGCCGCCAGCCCGGAGTTTGCGGGTCTGCCCGCTTCGGCCGACGGTTCTGACCTGGTCTTCGGCGGCGCCGGGCGCGACACGCTGAACACCGGCGACGGCAAGGACTGGATCGTGGGCGACCACGCCTCGGCCATGATCTTGGCATCCTCATCGCCCGTCACCGGCCCCGGCCCCTCCGCCAAGCCTCAGCCCGGCGGCGTGGTGATCGGCATCAACGGCCGCCTCGTCCGCACGCCCGTCCGCGCCGTCTCGACCGATTTCGCCGGCGCCGTACGCCCCTCCGCGACAACGATCCTGTCGCAGCAGCTGCTCGCTGACCGCGCGGTCTTTATCACCTCCACCGACCCGACCTCGGGCGATAACGACACCATCAACGCCGGCTCCGGCGATGATGTCGCCATCGGCGGCACGGGCGCCGACATCATCGATACCGGTGCGGGCGACGACTACGCCTTCGGCGACCACGCACGCTTCGACCCTGCCGGGCCCATCGCGCAGCGATTCGTCTCGCTCTTCACGACCATAACGGGCGCCGGCGACGCCGACCGCATTCTCGGCGGCGACGGCTCCGACGTGCTCATGGGACAGCAGGGCACCGACGTCATCTTCGCCGGAAGCGGCAACGACGACATCATCGGTGGGCACAACGTCTCGGGCGGGTTCGACGCCGGCGACTTCATCGACGCGGGCGCCGGCGACGACGTGGTCGTCGCCGACAACGGCTCGGTCGTCCGCGACCCCGCCGCCCGCTCGCCGCGGTTCGCCGCTCCCACGGCCGGCTCGATCTACGCCGCCGATCTCGAGGTGGCCCTCCGCACCGCCGGCATCCCGACCGGAGCGGGCGCGTCCCAGGTCCGGACGATTGTCCAGCTCGACGCGGGTCCTTCGGCTCCGGCCGGAACCTCCGGCGCCGACCGCGTCGCCGGCGGGGCCGGCCGCGACCTGATCCTCGCTGGCAACGGCGACGACTCTGTCCGCGGCGACTCGCGCCTCGTCGAGGCCTCGAACACCCTACCGGCCCTGGCTCGCTCGCTCGACGCGACGACCGACGCCGACGACTACATCGAGGGCAACGCCGGCAACGACACGATCTATGGCGACCTGGGTCAGGACGACCTTGTCGGCGGATCATCCTCGTTCTTCGGCCTCGCCGCCGGCGCCCGTGCCGATGGATCCGACACAATCTTCGGCGGCGACGGCACCGCCACGGGCATCAACAACCCCGGCGACACATCCGCCACCGGCGCCGCACGCGACGCCGACACCATCGCCGGCGACAACGCCGACGTCTCCCGCATCGTCGACGCTCTCACCGGTGCCGTCCGGACCTTCAATCATGATGCCGGCGCGTCCCTCCGCCTGGTCCCCCGCGCCGTCCGCCTGCTGGACTACACCGCCGACTCGCTCTCGACCGGCGACACCGGCGCGGCCGACACCATCAACGCCGAAGCCGGCAACGACACCGTCTATGGCATGACGGGCAACGACCTCATCTATGGCGACGGCCAGAACGACGACCTCATCGGCGGCTCGGGCGACGACTGGATCTTCGGCGGGACGGGCGCCGACGCCGTCCTGGGCGACGACGGCCGCCTGCTCACCAGCCGCAACGGCGCGGCCGAAGCCCTCTTGGGGATTGCCGCCACCTCGCCGCAGGTCGCGACCACCACCGACACGCTCTTCACCGTCCCCGTCTACGTCAGCGGCACGCTCCTCCGCACCGCCCGCCTCCAGGGCGGCGCTTCCGGCGGGGCCGACGTCATCTTCGGCGGGCTGGGAGACGACTCGATCCACGCCGGCGGCGGCAACGACGCCGTCTCCGGCGCCGAGGCGCTCCCCACCTTCTACACGCCCCCCGCCGTCCGGCCCACGCTTGTCTTCAACCCCAGCATGCGCCGCTTCACGGTGTTCCAGGCCGGCTTCCCGCTCCAGAAGCTCCAGAACTTCTTCCTCAACTTCAACTCCGGCCCCCTGGGCACACCCACCGACGACGGCAAGGACGCGCTCTTCGGCAACCAGGGCCACGACTGGCTCGTCGGCGGCACGAGCTCCGACTTCCTCTTCGGCGGCCTGGGCGACGACGTCCTCAACGCCGATGACAACCTCGACACCACCTTTAACGGCGCTAACAACATCGCCGACATCGGTGCCGACGCCGCGCCGGACATCGTTTTCGGCGGTGGCGGGCTGGACCGCATGATCGCCAACGCCGCCAACGACCGGCTCATCGACTGGTACCTCGACTTCAACCAGTACTCGGCCCCCTTCCTGCTCGCCGCTCCGACGATCACCAGGAACTTCACGCCGACGCTCATCTCCGCCCTCACTACGCTCGGCTCGGGCCTGGGCATGGACACCCGCCTGCTCGAGCCCGACGGCGAGCTGGGCATCATCACTTCCACCGACGCGCAGTGGATCGATCAGATCGGTCGCCCGTTCAACCCCTGAGCCCTCTGTACCCCGTCACTGTTTTCTATCTCCCGATCCGTCACACTCTTCACCAACTGACTTCTTCAACACTCGTCCGCCGGAGCCGCCCATGCGTTTGTTCATCGCCGCCCTTGCCCTCGCCACCGCCTTCCCCGCCGCCGCGATCGCGGGGGGCGCCACGATCCTGCCGGGCTGCTTCTGCAGCTGGTTCAACGGGCCGACCGCGACGCCCTCCCGCAGCTCGACGGGCCTGCTCAGCCACGAGGGTGGCGGCGCTGGCCCGGGTGTGAAGGCGGCCGACGATTTCTACCTCGACATCTCCCAGGTCCACCGCCTGGACACCATCTCCGTCGACCTGGCCACGAGTTCCGTCGCTGGCTTGGTCAAGGCGCGGCTGGAGATCTACGACGACTGCGACGGCCGCCCGGGCCGCCTGCTCTACACGTTTACGCGATCGACCGTCGAGGAAGTTGGCCCGCTGGGCTTCGACAACTTGCGCCGCGTCCGCCACACCTTCGTCGCCAGCCAGCAGGGCACCATCCTCGAGCCTGCCAAGCCCATCGCCCTCCGCGGCGGGACCTACTGGCTCTCCGCCGTCGGTCTCACCGACAACCTCTGCTCAACCATGAACATGTGCGACCAGACGTTCTGGCTTCCCGTCGACGGTCCAATCAAGGGCTCCACGGCCCACAAGGTCGTCGGCGTCTTCGGCGACGCGCCGGGGCCAATCGTCTATCCCGACTCCGGCTGGACCCCCAGCGACATCTGCTGCGCCGGCTGCATCGACCTCGCGTTCACCGTCTGCGCCACGCCCTGTAAGATCATCCTCGACCAGGGCGGGCCCGACCTGACACGCTTTGCCCCATCAATCTCCGGCAGCGGCCTGCTGCTCGAAGCCCGCACGGCCGACGACCTCGTCGTGCCGCTCTGTGAGGACCAGGAGCTCTGCTTCGTCCGGGGCTACATCGCGACCAACTGCAACCCACCCCGGGCCCGGCTGGACGTCTACGACGCCGCCTGCACGCTCCCCGCGACCTTCAGCCCGCCGACCACCTTCGACGCCTCGCGCCTGACGGACACGGGCCGGACGATCACCGTCGAGGGCCGCGTGCTCAAGGTCTACGCGGTCGACTTCTGGGACTTTCAGTCGTTCGGCTTCCCGCTCACGCTCAACGGCGGGCGCAACTACTGGCTCTCGATCTACGCCGTCGGCTCCGGCTCGGTCTCCGAGCGCGGCTACGCGCTGGGGGCCAAGCGCTGCGACATCCCGCAGTGCACGCCGTCGTTCCGCCAGTTCAATCCCGCGGCGATCAGCGGGGCGCTGGTCGGCATCACCGATCAGAGCTGGCGGCCCGTCCGCTTCGCCGATAGCTCGACGTTCGACCTTGGGCTGACCGTCGCCATCCGCCCGGTCGCGTCGGTGCCGCCCGGCGGCGTCGGCGGTTCCGCCGCGTGCCCGAGCGATGTCGACGGCAACGGTCGCGCCGACGTGTCGGACATCTTCGGGTTCCTCACGCTGTGGTTCGCCGGCTGCCCGTGACGGCCCTTGCCCGCAGCGCGTGCACGCAGGTGACCGCGAGCGAGCCGTCGCCCACCGCGAACCCCACGCGCTTGGTCGATCCCGCCCGGAGGTCTCCCGCCGCCAGGATCCCCGGCACAGTCGTCTCCAGCGGGCTGGGCGGCTCGTCCATGGGCCACTTGCCCGTCCGCGCCGCCGCGTCGCCCGTCAGCACGTAGCCCTTCCGGTCGCGCTCGATCGCCGCCGGAAGCCACTCCGAGTGCGGCTCGGCCCCGATGAACACGTAGACCGCCGTCGCGTCGATGCGCTCGGCCCCGGATTTGGGATCCGAGGCTTCGTTCGGCCCCTCTTCATCGCGGCGAGCGGCCCGCAGCCGCACGCCCTCGACGCGGTCGGCCCCCAGCACGGCGTCGACCTCGACGCCCGTGCGGACCTTGATGTTCGGTGTCCCCAGGATCCGCTTGCAAAGATACTCCGACATCCCCGGCCCGATCTCCGGCCCGCGGAGGAGCATGTGGACCGTCCGCGAGCGGCAGCACTCGGCCATGAACATCGCCGCCTGCCCCGCCGAGTTTCCCGGGCCGATGACAACCACGTCCTGCTCATCGTGGGCATAGGCCTCGACGGTGGTGCAGCTGTAATACACGCCTGCCCGCTCGAACCGCCGGGCTCCCTGGGCCTCGAGCCGTCGCCAGCGGACGCCCGTCGCGATGAGCACCACGCCCGCGCGGACGGTCGTGCCGCAGTCGAGCTCGAGCTCGTGCAGCCCTCCCGGCTCGTCGGCGAGGCGGAGGCCCGTGACATCGACGGGCGCATAGAGACCGGCGCCGAACTTGAGCATCTGCAGTACGCCCCGGGTCGCCAGCTCGGTCCCGGTCAGGCCCGAGGGGAAGCCGATAAAGTTCTCGATGCGGCTGGAGCCGGCGACCTGACCGCCCGGGCCGAGGCGGTCGAGCACGATGGTGCGCAGGCCCTCGCTGGCCGCATAGACCGCCGCCGCGATGCCCGCCGGGCCCGCCCCGACAACGCAGAGGTCGACGGTCTGGTCGGGGCAGGAGCGCCAAACGCCCGCGCAGCCGGCCAGCTCGCGCAGGCTCGGGCGGACGAGAACCGTCTTGTCCTGGCACTCGACGGAGGGGAACGCCGTTGCGCCCGGCACATCGCGGCACTCGTCGTTCCCGGCGCCGGTATCGGTGTCGATCCACGTGAAGGGGACGAAGTTCTTGTGCAGGAACTCCCGGAGCCGGGTGGTCTCCGCGCAGTAGGCGCCGCCCATGACGCGGATACCCAGGACGCCCGCGCCCGCGAGCAGGTCGCGCCGGATCGTGAACGCGTCGATGAGCTTCTCGCCCAGCCGCGGCACGACGTTGAGCAATCGCCGGAGCTGCCCGCCCGGCACGCGAACGACC
>Ga0136636_10002190_pt1 | contig 11637 bp, 6 predicted proteins | sample AntDrymUQ8522106_2_FD_104653 | JGI IMG/M metagenome (GOLD analysis project Ga0136636, IMG submission 104653) | Polar desert sand microbial communities from Dry Valleys, Antarctica - metaG UQ852 (21.06) | ecosystem: Environmental > Terrestrial > Soil > Desert | place: Antarctica: Dry Valley... | reverse complement strand
GGATTGTGTTTTGGTTAGAAAATGTTTTCTAAATAAAGTGTCTCACTAAAACCGTGTTTTAACTAGTAAAAGTAAGTGGTCTCGATTTTTTATTTTTTAATCATCCTGATAAAGCGCTGCAAAAATTTTTGAACTTGAAATAGCATATCGTTAAAATACCGCAAAAGTATTCTTTACAGCCCTGCTTCCTCAAAAATTCGGCAGGTCGTTCTTTATTTTGCCACTCAAATTGATGAAGTGTTCAAGATGCTCGTAGAAATTTTTGCAATCATAACATTGGTGTAAGCCCATTGTACGATGTTAATGTAATGCACTACTGGGTTACGCACAATCGGTGGTTGATGTGTTTTGCATTTAGAGTTTTTTTTACGAATAATACATGCAAAGCAAAAGCTTCTGACATTTTTAAAGACTTTTAAATTATCGTAGGTTTAGAATTGCTCCCGGTTGGTAGCTGATGGTATCCAGATAGCAAAGTCGCTTGATTATAAGGTTGTCTTTGCTACGAATAACCTAAATCATTTTCATGCGGTAGTCGTTGAACTCATTTGCTATCTTCTGTATTTATATCTTTATTAAGCAGCGGTTGCGGGCATAACGAGCAACAAATTCCCCTTACAAACAGCAATACTCAATTGTTGTTTCACATTACATAATCCTTAATCCCCATTTATTACAACTACCAAATTAAACTATCATACAGTATTGCAACATTACAATTCAACTACTTCCTCTACTTTAACTGGTTTATCAAACAGGTATATTACCAGCCCTGCCAGCAAAATACCAAGTCCAATAAAGCTTTCGATAGGTCTGTCTATTAGGGTAAATACCAGTACCCATGCATTGAATAACAGAAAAATTATTTGCAATACTGGTTTAAAAGGACTTTTAAAACCGGCACTATTTTTATTTTTTAAAAACAAGCTTGTAGCCACCGTTAAAGATGCCATTAATTGAAGTACAAAGCCAGCATACACCAGTATTTTTTCGAATGAACCTGTAAGTGCTAATACTATTGAAATGCCAACATGAAACCATACTGCCATTACCGGAATACCATGTTTATTTTTTTTGGCCAAAGCTGCCCACAATTTATGTTCTCTTGCCATTGCCCAGGTTACCCTTGGCCCAACCCATAAGTAAGAGCTGATGGTTGCTATTAACTGTATGGCAATAAATATACTTACCCACTTTCCACCTGTGGTACCCAATAAATTATCAAAAGCTATAAAAGTTACTTCTTCCTTGCCTGCCAATTGGATAACTGTAGCATTGCGCAACAATACAATTTGAAATAAAACATAAACTATTGCCACAAAAACAGTACTCCCTATTAGCGCCCTTGGCAAATTGACTGCAGGGTTATCAATTTCATCTACCACATAAGCCGCTGCATTCCAGCCAATATAGGCAAAGGCTACATATACCATAGATACTGCAAAGCTCGGCTTAGTGAGTTCCTGCTTCCAGCTATTATCAAACAAAATTGCATTGGCATGCTGATGAGGTACCAAAAACCCAATAAAAATTAAAGTAAGTATAAAAACAATTTTCACAACAGTAGAAATATTCTGAAACCGGCTACTATGGCGAATAGTAAAGCTATGCATCAACCCAATAAGTATAATTATACCAATTGCTAACCATACATTGTTTTGTAAACCAAAAGGGGCAAGGTATTTTGTAAATGCCATGGCAGCGAGCGCTACCGGGGCAGAAAAACCAACCGTTAATCCTGCCCACGCAGATAAATAGCCCAGCACCGGGTGAAATACCCTTGAGAGGTAAATATAATCGCCACCAGACTCTTTAAAATGTGTTCCCAACTCTGCGTAAGCAAATGCACCAAACAAAGCCAATATGCCTCCTACTATCCAAAGTAATAAAATAGACCAGGTGTTTTGTATAGACGACAACTGAAAGCCAACGCTTGTAAATACACCGGTACCAATCATATTGGCTACTACAATTGACGAAGCTGTATAGATTGAAATCTTCTTTTTCAAATAGTAAAGGAATTTTAACAAATTAGGCTATATACATTTATAGCATATTAAAAGGGGCTTTGCAGCCCCTTTTATAAAAATAGTAATATTCTGTTTATTGAAATTATTATTTAATGGCAACATTTAACCTTGCGTAATAAAATGCACCTAACATACCCATTTGTACTGGCGCATATTTAAATACTCCAAAATACGAATTTTCCCTGGCCTGCTTATCAGGAAAAATATCCAATAGGTTATTAGCACCTAATGTGAAGGAAATTGAGCTATTTATTTTATAAGCTATCGCTAAGTCGGTAGTAATTTTTCCTTTGTGCTTTTGCACTACGCCAAATGGAAAGCCATTCCTTGTAACCGAACCCCAATAAACATTTCGAACCATAAAGTTGAATTTATTCAAAGCAAGGTTGGTGGTAAATGTATGCCTTGATGCAGGATTATTGGTTTCGATAAGGCTTTGTTGATCTGGCCCAAAATAATTATTTAGGTCTATTCCAATTAAAGATGATGGGAAACTATATTTTGTAATCTTTGTTTGATTAAAATTTGATGCCAGAGAAAAATCAAGCTTGTTGGTACCTTTAAAAGGAACGGTGTAAGTTGCAACAATATCCAGCCCTTTGGTGCTGGTATTAATTGCATTAGTAAAAAACCTGCCACTTTCTACCCCTAATGCCGCAATTCTTGGATCTGTAATTGAACTAGTTATAACAATACGGTTATTGATATCAATAATATAACCATCCACCGTTATTGCTAAGTTTTTAGCCGGTTTTGCAGTAAAGCCTGCACTATAATTGATAGAGGTTTCTTGCTTTAATGCAGGCATGCCAATTGCTTTTGCAACAGGGCTATTGATTGGAAAAATCCCTTTGTTGATGATACCGGAACCATTCTGTGCAATATCAGAATAAAAATTACTAAAATTTTGCTGGTGTAATGATGGCGCTCTAAAGCCAGTACTAATAGTGCCTCTTACTGCAAATGCATCGCTTATATTATATCTTAAGCCTAATTTTCCATTAAGGGTACTACCAAAATCAGAATAATTTTCAAAGCGTAAAGCGGTTGCCATTACAAACTTTTTATTAAAACTAAAATCTGCGTCTGCATAGGCAGAAAAACTGTTGCGACCAGCGTTTACTTCATTTGCCGGAGAAAAACCAGGAAACGATTGTGCGCCTGCTATACCAGTAGGATTGTCTGTGTATAATTTCCAACTCTCCTCTTGTCCTTTGGTTATACTAAACTTTTCGTATCGGTATTCTGCTCCAAAAGCCAGGCCGATAACATTATTTCCTTTTGTAATGGCCCTACTGATATCTGCATTAATAGTATTTTGTACAAATGCATGACTACCAGCATTAAATGATGTTGGAGACTTACTTCCCAATGAAGAATTATTGCTATTTTTTACATTGTATTCAAATGAATTTCTACCATAAGTATTGCTAAAATCTAATTGCCAGTTACCCAATTGTTGTTTTAATCCAGTAATCAACGAATAATCTGATATAGAAGAATTTAAAGTTGGTTGAAACCCATTACGGTAAATAGAAGTAACTACATTCGAGTTTTCGCCAGGCAATCTTCTAAAACCAAAACCTCTGCCATTACGAACACTTAAACCTGTGGTAGCATATATTTCTGTACCTGGTTTTAGTTTATAACCAAAGTTTATCAATCCTTGATAATTGGTAGACTTTGCATCACCTACATTAAAATTAAAATCATTGCGATTTAATCCTCTTGCACCTATTACAGAATCATCAAAAGCTCTTGATATATTTGCATTATTGGTGAATGGATAAGCAAAGAAATTGCCAATAGAAGATTGGTCAAATATTACCAAATCGTGGTTTTGAGAACGATTGGTTGAATTTCTATTATTAGCTTCTACCGTAAGATTGATAAACCCTTTATCTTTTGATAAACCAGCTCCATAGTTTGCATTAACATTAAAAAGTTCTCCATCACCCCTGCTAGCTCCACCACCTGTAACACTCGCTGTAAGGCCTGTATTTTTTTTGAGAATGATATTGATTACACCAGCAATGGCATCAGAACCATATTGAGCTGCTGCACCATCACGCAAAACTTCTATCCTATCAATTGCAGAGGTTGGAATGGCATTTAAATCTGTACCAACTGCACCGTTACCAACAGTATTTTGATAATTGATGAGTGAAGTGGTATGCCTGCGTTTGCCATTTACCAATACCAATACCTGATCTGGCCCAAGTCCACGTAGTGAAGCCGGATCAATATGCTCTGTACCATCAGATGCAGATTGTCTGTTAGAATTAAAAGAAGGCACCAACTGATTTAATAGCTCATTAATACCAATTTGTGGCATTTGTAATTGTACATCAGAAAGCCTTATCACATCTACAGGTGCAATACTATTTAGTTTGGTTCGCTGTGCCTTTCTGCTACCTACAACAACAAAATCATCCAACAAAGTTGAATTGGCAACCAACTTTACTAACAGGTAAGTTTTACCTTTAATAGCAATGGATTGTGCTGTGTATCCAACATTACTTATTGCAATTGATTGATCAGTGTTATCTGCAATAATTTCAAATAAACCATCCGTGTTGGATACTGTTGCTTTTTTAGAATTATCCAATGCAATGGTAGCACCTGCTAATGGATCATTGTTTTGCCCTACAATTTTTCCGGTAATCTTTTGTTGAGCCAATAAGGTTGTACTTACTAATAAACTTATTGACGTAAACACTAAAATGTACATTTTTATCATTTGTTGAACTTTTTTATTAAAAAAACGGGTTAATAGTCTACTAAATTGGTAGATTATATAGATATATGTATAAGAGCTGCTCAATAAGAACAGCTCTTTCAAAAATATGTTTTACTAATTAGATGCGGAAATGCGCAAATGCTTTGTTAGCCTCGGCCATACGGTGTGTATCTTCTTTCTTTTTAAATGAAGCACCCTCACCTTTACTTGCAGCAACTATTTCATTGGCTAATTTATCGGCCATGCTTCTACCGTTGCGGTCACGGCTATATTTTACCATCCATTTAATGCTTAAAGAAATTTTTCTGTCTGCACGTACTTCAGCAGGAATTTGGAATGTAGCACCACCAATTCTGCGGCTGCGAACTTCTACACCCGGTGTAATATTAGACAATGCCTTCTTCCATACATCGTAACCATTTTCACCTGTAATTTTTGTTACTTTATCTAAAGCATCATAAAAAATAATATAGGCACCACTTTTTTTACCAGCCCACATAATATTGTTTACAAAACGTGTAACCAATTTATCATTAAATTTTGGATCTGGAGCTAAGGGTATTTTTTTTGGTTGCGACTTCCTCATTGGAGTAAACTTTTATTGCTTATTTTAAATAGTTGTTGTTTGTACTTCCCGTTGGGGAAATGGCTATTTTTTAGCCTTTGCTTTTTTTGTACCATATTTACTACGGCTTTGTTTGCGGTCTTTTACGCCGGCAGTATCCAAACTTCCACGTACTATATGATAACGTACACCTGGTAAATCTTTTACCCTTCCACCACGTATTAATACAATGGAGTGCTCTTGTAAATTATGCCCTTCGCCAGGGATGTAGGCTATCACCTCAATTTTATTTGTTAAACGAACCTTTGCCACCTTACGTAACGCAGAATTTGGCTTTTTAGGGGTAGTTGTATATACTCTTGTACATACACCACGACGCTGAGGGCAAGCATCTAAAGCCCTTGATTTACTTTTGGCTTTTATTATTTCTCTTCCTTTTCTAACTAACTGTTGTATTGTAGGCATTGTTGACCTTTTATTTTTGGACGGCGAAGGTAGCTATTCTCTTTTAAAAATGAAATATAATTTGAAAAAATTTTTAAATTCTCCTCATATTTTTTTATGGAACTGTATCCAATCTTCAACGTATTAATTAAAAATTATTTTTTGTGAAAATACTGAACCCGTTTTTTTATCAAATATCTGAATAATGTAGATGCCCGATTTCATGGATGCACTTCTCCTAATTTGAAGTACATTACCGGATTTACCTTCATAATCAAAATCCTTTACCACCTGATTGAGCAAATTCATCATTTTGATGGTATATTGGCTGTTAACATCATTTTTAAATTCAATGGTAATATGATCATTTGCTGGGTTAGGATAAATTTTGATGTCATCTGATGCTGCTTTTCTGCTAACCATTATAACATTGCTAAATGCAGTGTTATTATTATGATTAAGCAATTTAATTCTATAAAAATTTTTATCGAGCGTGGCGGTTGAATCCCAAAAACTATAGAATTCATTGGAGGGGTTTGCCATCACTTCAGCTATTTCAACAAAAGCACCTGTGTTATTTTTTCTTTCAATAACAAATTTTTTCAAATTTAAACCAGGTGCAACCTGCCAGTTTAGTAAAACTTTTTTAGCAACATATTTTCCTTTAAAATTTTGTACTGCAAGAGGTAAAATATCTGCACAGCGGCCATTTAGGTGAAAATAGTACCTTCTTTTAACACAGCCGGCGTTTACAGAAATATTACAAACATAATAGCCGGTATCGGATGGCATTACGTTTGGTATGTAGATGCTACTACCGGAGCCTATAAAAACACTGTCACTATTATTGTACGTTCTTTTTTGGTACCAGCTGTACGAGGCATTAAATAAGGTATCTACCTTAAGCGTTGTTTGCAGTTGAAAGCAGTTGAACGAGGCTGTAATTCCATTATTTGCCAGCGGTAAAATACTTGCATCTCCAAGGCTTGCATTACCACAAGCATCGTTAACCCTTAGCCTTACTAAAGAATAGTTAGTTCCATTATTAATATTAAAAAGCGGACCATGCTGTGGGGCTGTTATGATAGAAGGGCTGGCAGGCGAACTTCCAATAATTTCGTAAAGAAAAGGGCCAAATCCATTACTAACAATGGCGCCAATGCTAAAGCCGTTTAAATCGCATTGGTAGGCCGATGACCTGTTTAAGTTAGGGAATAAATATGGCTTTACGGTGAGTGTATCGAAGTAAAAATTACTACAGGAATTATTGGTTCTATATTCAACTATATACTTAGCAGGCTCCAAATTATTAAAGGTAAATGAATTACCTACAACCATACTTGGCGTAATTATAGGAGATATTGGGCTATTGTTACGCTTGATGATCCTTACGGTGAGTGAGCTCATGTTTGAAATAGCAATTGTAGTAATACTGCCCGATCCATTTGCCCAGTTAGAGCTAGGGCAACGTTGCACAATAGTTGCATTTTTAGAAAAAGTGCTCACTACCGCACTTGCAAATGCTGAATCTTTTTTACCGCAAAAATCTGTAACAACAATTTTATGCGTTTGCCCCATTAGAGTTGCTGGTATGCTATCAAATACAATAAACGTACTATTATAACTACGGTTTATAAATAAATCACCGGCCGCAGTGTACATTTTTACATTTACAGGTGTTATACCTGCAGAAACTGAAACAATAAACCTTGTAAAACCTAAAGCACAAGACCTTCTTGCAATTACAGATATTTTTGTGGTAGGTGGCAGAATATTAAAACACCGGGTTATTAACGTATCGTAACAGCCATCTTTTATTCTAATACAATAGTTACCATAAGCAAGATTCGTAAAATTACCCGTAGAATTGCAGCTTAACCTAACATTAGCTGAATTGAATAAACAATATTTTGGATTGGTAAAATTTGTTGCGCCGGTTGTATTTACAGTAAAGGTATTACAGGTTCTGTTGGTTATATTAACGTTGCTATTTAAGCTTGGCGGAGGTGGTGTTGCTCTAAAACAATGGGTAAAGGTAGTATCCGGACATTTATTTGTTGCTTTTACGCAATAGTTGCCATAAGCAAGATTATTAAAGATACCGGTGGTATTGCATAACAATAAATTGCCCAAGCTATCGTACAGACAATAATTTGGTTCAATTAAAGTGTTACTAGATATATTGGCAGAAAAAGATGTGCAAGTTCTATTACTTATATTAATTTTTACATCGTTCAAAATAGTGGGAGCTAATATAGATATACACCTTACTATTGTTGTATCAAAGCAGGAATCATATATTGTTATACAGTAATTTCCATAAGCTATGCTATCAAATTTGCCGGTGGTATTACAAATTAACTGCACCCCATTTGCATCATACAAACAATAAAGTGGACTAGTTAAACTATCTCCTTTTACATCTACCCCAAATACCTGGCAATAAGCATAAGATGGTAAAATGATAGCAGGTATTATTGGTACTGGCTTTGAGGCAGAAAAACATCTTTTAATAGTAGTATCACGGCAACCGTCTGTTACGCTGATACAATAATTTTTATAGGCCAGATTATTAAATATTCCGGTGGCATTGCAGGCTAAAATATTGCCCAAATCATCAGATAAACAATAGCTTGGAGAAGTTAAACCAACCTGACCAATAATGGAGGCAGAAAATGTATTACAAGTTCTATTTAATAAAGAAACAGTGTTACCTACACTAATGGGCGGGGGAATTCTGTTAAAACATCTGGTTATAATAGTATCGCTGCAAGAGTCTTGTGCTTTTATACAATAATTACCAAATGATAAATTGGTAAAAGTACCGGTAGTATTGCAAGCTACCTTTTTGTTGCTACTATCAAATAAACAAAACTGAGCTCCAAAAAAGTTATTTACACCTGTAACAGCGGCAGAGAAAGAGCTACAAGTAACATTGAAAGTATTTACGGTAGCATTTACAGTTGGTTTAAAATTAACTGTGGCAGGCGCTTTTTTTATTTTTCCACATGGGTCTTTTACAATTACCTCAAAATTTGATTGGCCAGCCAGGTAGAACGAGAATCGAGGATTGGTTGACCAGATAGTATCACCAACTTTTCTAACAATACCGTAAGTAAAGCCAGGCAAACCGCTGAAAGTACTGATATTACCCTTGCTATCACTCACTGTAATTGAGCCTTTGGCTGTATCACAAGAAATTTTCTTAAAGGAAAAGGAATCTATTTTCCAGGTATAATTATTAATAGTTACAAGCCGTGTTTGAATACCGCCACAGGAGTCTGTGAGTTTAATTGTATATATACCAGCTATAAGATTATTAAATGTGCCTGTAGTGTTGGTAACGCCCACTCCCATTGGAGAAGGTGCTACTATGGAGTACATAAATGGACTTCGTCCAAAGGTTTGGCTATTGAGCGAAATGCCTCCGTTATTTCCATTATCGCAGGTTACATCAAAGGTATTTAGTGTAAATCGTGGATCTTTATAAGCTCCGCCCACTACTACATTTAGTTCTGTATAAGTACAGTTAGACACAATATCATTAACAATTACATTGTATATTCCACTAGCTAAACCTGTAATAGAATCTGCACTTGTAAAATTTATATTTACCGGGCCTATCACTTTGTACTTATACGAACCAGATCCGCCGCTTGCTAAAATTTTTATGGAACCAGTTGAAGCACAACGGGATTCGTAAGGAGTAATGATTGCAGCAAGCCCTGCGCATTCCTGCGCTTTTGTAAAACCTGGTAAAATTATACAAAACGTAAAAAAAAGTAAACTAAGTAAGTAAAGTTTTTGCATGCTTTAAATTTAATTTTTCAAAAATTATTTTTGTCTTACTCTAGCACAAACAGGTAATACCTGGTGGTGATACAACAGATTGATGAAAAAACAGTAATACAAATACAACCACCGCAGGTGATAATACCTTCATTTAAAACAGAAAAAAACTGAGGCAGGTAAAAGTTGCAGATCAGTTAAAAAGGGTGTTTAACTGAATTGAAGCAGGAAGCCTGTGCTTAGTTTTTCATTTAGTACGGATATTGTATCCAACTATTTCAAGCACATTGCAGGTGCAGAAACAGTTGTATTTTGATAGAAAAACGAAGATTACAGAATAAAATTGTATAGAAAAGTGATTTTTTTTACTTATACTTTCCACAGCTTATTACTAGCAAGAGATACACTATTGTACCAGATTGCATTCAATTAAAGTAAAATAAAGGGTACTAAAGTTTAACTATGTACAGTAAACTTTATTTCAAGGTGTTTATAGATTAATTCTCACATTAAAGTGATGATTTTTTTGCTTATACCTTGCGCATACAACCATTAGTAGCGGCAACTTTACCGTATTTTATTGTATCGAATTGGTGGGTAATATTAGATGCTATAGTCCATCTAAGAACATCAAACTTCATTTCAAAGTCTTTATAGGTTAATTCCTTAATTAAAGCAATGGTTTTTTTGCTTATACCTTACACATCCAACCGTTATTATCGGCAACTTTACCGTATTTTATTGCATCCAGTTGGTGGGTAATATTGGGTGATATAGTCCAACTAAGCACATCAAACTTCATTTCAAAGTCTTTATAGGTTAATTCCTTAATTAAAGCAATGGTTGCAGCGGTGCCTGTACCAAATACTTCTTTAAGCATTCCAGATTTATAAGCTGCCACAATTTCATCAATTGAAATTGATCTTTCTTCTACTGTAAAGTCCATTGATTTTAAAACAGTAATAACACTATCTCTCGTAACGCCGGCCAATATTGTACCTTCTTCAAGAGACGGGGTTATTATTGTATTACCAATAATAAAAAAAATATTCATGGTGCCACATTCCTGTACATACCTATGCTCCACAGCATCCATCCAAAGTACCTGATCAAACCCATTTTTTTGTGCCTCGGCAGATGGATAAAGTGCTGCACCATAATTACCGGCAGCTTTTGCAAAACCAATACCACCCGGCACTGCACGCACATATTTCTCCTCTACATAAATACGCATTGGTGTAGCATAATAAGGACCTGTAGGGCTTAATATAATCATGAACTTATATTTTTCGCTGGGCTTTACACCAATTGCAGCATCACTGCTTATCATAAAGGGCCTTATATATAAAGAATGGTTGGGTAAGTTTGGTATCCAATCTTTTTCAATATCTATCAGTTTGCACAAGCCTTGCATAAATATTTCTTCGGGCACAGGGGGCATTTGCATTCTAATGGCAGATGTGTTAAACCTGCAAAAATTATCATAAGGTCTAAATATTTGTGGGTTACCATTGGCATCTTTGTAGGCTTTTATACCTTCAAATATTGCCTGCCCATAGTGCAAAACAGCAGATGAAGGATCCATTTGTAAAGGATGGTAGGGCGTAATCTGAGGCGTTTGCCATTCGCCATTTTCAAAATCAACTTCCAGCATGTGATCTGTAAAATATTTACCAAACGGAACGTTTTGTAAGTTAATATTTGCCAATTTACTATGCTTTACAAGGCTAATATTAAAATCTGATGTAACTACCATAAACCTTAATTTTACTGCAAAGAAACAAAAAATATCATTCCTTACGTAACAACTACATGAGTTTAAATAATATTACACTTGCTCCATCTTTGATAGAGGGATTGTTTAAAAAAACGTTGGTTGAGCTAAAAACTAATTCTGCTGTAAAATTACCCAACCCTGCTGCAACATTTCAAATACTAGGTAAAAATAAAAAAGGCGTAATTATATTAGTAGATAATAATGCAACTGCATTTTTACCGGAAGCAGAATTAAATTTTTTAATAACGATACTTTCTGCTTGTAAACTTACTTTAGAAGATGTAGGTATTTT
>Ga0136636_10002188_pt1 | contig 11640 bp, 9 predicted proteins | sample AntDrymUQ8522106_2_FD_104653 | JGI IMG/M metagenome (GOLD analysis project Ga0136636, IMG submission 104653) | Polar desert sand microbial communities from Dry Valleys, Antarctica - metaG UQ852 (21.06) | ecosystem: Environmental > Terrestrial > Soil > Desert | place: Antarctica: Dry Valley... | reverse complement strand
CGGTATTCGCAAACCTGGTATTCCGACCGGAAGGTGATAAGCAGCGGGAATGATGAGATTAGCGGAAACAAAAAATCTGATTTTAAAGCCGTACTAAAGTTATCCTTTTAATATACAACCACCTACGTGGCAATAACTTTTTTCGTTGAGACAACGGACTTTCTTTTATTATTGAGAAATTAGTTTATTTTTGCTGCTAAGTAAACAACTCAAACCTGATACAAACCAAATCTTAAAATTATGTTTAAACAACACCCAAAAGGATTACTTGCAGCAGCATTGGCCAATATGGGCGAACGCTTCGGTTTTTACACCATGATGGCTATTCTTGTACTTTTCCTACAGGCAAAATTTGGCTTGTCAGGAACCAACGCAGGCTTGATTTATTCAATCTTTTATTTCTCCATTTACATACTTGCATTTGCAGGCGGTGTGATTGCTGACCGTACCCGGAATTATAAAGGTACAATTCTAACCGGTTTAATTGTAATGGCGCTTGGGTATGTAATGATAGCTATCCCAACACCAACACCGGTTCCAAATAAAACATTATTCCTAACCATTTCATGTATTGGCCTTTTCACGATTGCTTTCGGAAATGGGCTTTTCAAAGGAAATCTTCAAGCACTGGTAGGACAGATGTACGACAATCCCCAATACAGCAAAATGCGTGACTCCGGGTTTTCGTTGTTTTACATGTTTATTAATGTAGGTGCATTATTCGCACCATTGTTTGCTGTTGGAATCCGCAACGGATGGCTTTCGAGCAAAGGCCTTGAGTATAAAGCAAGCCTCCCGCAGTTATGCCATTCATACCTCGATGGTACAATTACTCCTGAAGCACAGGAAAAGTTTGCTGCTCTTGCAACTGAAGTGAGTCGTGGAGCTTCAACATCCGATCTTACTGCATTTGCAAATAACTATCTGAATGTATTTACTACAGGTTTTCATTATGCCTTTGCTGCCTCTATTGTTGCCATGATGATTTCATTGGTGATATACATCGTAAACAAAAAGAGATTTCCTGATCCTGCAGCCAAAGTTAAAGCCTCAGCAGCCTCAGCCGGTGAAATACTTATGGATGCTAAAGAAATCAAACAAAGACTTTACGCATTATTCGCTGTTTTTGGAATAGTTATCTTCTTCTGGTTTTCATTTCATCAGAATGGACTTACGCTTACTTATTTTGCAAAAGATTATACAGACCTGAGTGGCATTAAAATCAATCTCGGACTCGTGACTATACAGGGTGCTGAACTTTTCCAATCGATAAACCCATTCTTTATTGTTTTGTTAACGCCAATCATCATGTCAATTTTTGGCTGGTTAAGATCAAAAGGAAAAGAGCCTTCAACACCTAAGAAAATTGCCATCGGTATGTTTATTGCAGCTTTCGCATATTTTGTAATGTCTCTGGGTTCAATGGGTCTGCCTTTAAAATCGGATGTTGATGCAATGGGTGGATTAGCTGATGCGCAGCGGGTTACACCAATGCTTCTGATTGGCACATATTTTATTCTAACTGTTGCTGAGCTTTTCATCAGTCCTTTGGGAATTTCATTTGTATCAAAAGTTGCTCCCCCTCAATACCAGGGAGTAATGCAGGGAGGATGGCTGGGTGCTACCGCAGTTGGAAACCAATTGCTTTTTATAGGTGCAATCTTCTATGAAAGTATTCCCATCTGGCTCACATGGTCGGTATTTGTTGTAGCATGTCTTCTATCTATGTTTACCATGATCTTTATGCTGAAATGGCTCGAAAGAGTTGCAAAATAGGTTCCTTGGCTCAAACACAAAAAAAAGGCTGCCCTGAATTGGGCAGCCTTTTTCGTTACTTTTGCACCATGACAGCAACCAAATATCCCTGGGGACATGATCGCCGTTACAATTCCTATTCCGAATATTTCAGGCGTGAGTTTGGTACGCGTGTACAGAAAGTCACAATAGATGCCGGCTTTACCTGTCCGAACCGCGATGGAGTAAAAGCTGTAGGTGGTTGCACTTATTGTAACAACGATGCATTCAGTCCATCCTACTGCCAGCCGCATAAAAGTATAACGCAGCAGATAACCGAAGGTGTTGAATTTCACCAGGTACGCTACCGACGGTCGAAAAACTACCTGGCTTATTTCCAGGCTTATTCAAACACGTATGGATCGCTCGAGTATCTGAAATCGCTTTATGATGAGGCACTTGCATTTCCAGGGGTTATTGGCCTGGTAATCGGTACGCGGCCTGATTGCGTGGATGATGAAAAACTTGAATACTTTGCCCGGCTGGCTGAAAAGCATTACGTGATCATTGAATACGGTATTGAATCCTGCTATAATCGCACGCTGGAGCGAATCAACCGCGGGCATACATTTGAGGAATCTGAGCAAGCCATCCGCAAAACGGCAGATTATGGAATCCATACCGGCGCACATCTTATTTTTGGCTTGCAGGGCGAAACAGAGCAAGAAATGCTTGCTGAGGCAGAAATAGCATCCTCGCTTCCGCTGGATACTATCAAATTTCATCAGCTTCAGATTATAAAAGATACCCGAATGGCAGAGGATTATCTGAAAAACCCTTCACAGTTCAATCTTTTTACGCTCGAAAATTACATTGATTTTATTGTGCGCTTTACCGAGCGACTGAATCCGGCTTTTGTAATTGAGCGCTTTACGGGTGAAGCCCCTCCCCGCTTTCAGGCCGGACCAACTTGGGGAAATTTACGTAGCGATCAGGTTCAGGTGATGATCGAAAAAGAGATGGAAGTGCGGGATAGCTGGCAAGGAAAGTTATACGGGAGGATGGAGTAAGGGAGTTATTTGAGTGGTCATACGTGGTCATACAATGGTCATACAGTTGTTATATGATGGTCATACGGTTTTTATATGGTTGTCAGACAATGGCCATAAGGTTGCCATACAGTTGTTAATCAAGATAATACATTATTCACTATTCACTATTCATTATTCGTTATTCGTTATTCGTTATTCACTATTCACTATTCATTATTCGTTATTCGTTATTCACTATTCATTATTCACTATTCATTATTCGTTATTCGTTATTCGTTATTCACTATCAAAGGCCATTCACCACCAGCCTATACCCTATATTATGAATATTTTCAATTTTAACATTCGGATCCGCTTGCAGCAGTTTTCGGAGGCGTGAAATAAAAACATCAAGGCTTCTACTAGAGAAAAAATGATCGTTTCCCCAAACCTTGTTAAGAATATCGTCTCTTTTTAAAATAGTGCCAGCGTGTATAAACAGGTAAGCCAGCAACTCGGCTTCGCGTTGGGTAAGTGATACAGAAGTGTTGTCATGAGTAAGTTTCAGGCCTGACAATGAAAAAGCAAAATCACCGATCTGGTAAGTACTTCTTTTCTGCATACGGGATGAGTCAATATTACTTCGTTTGAGGAAAACTTCAATTTTTAGGATCAATTCCTCAATACTGAAAGGCTTGGTGATATAATCGTCAGCGCCTAATTGCAGACCATATAATTTATCATCGAGTGTTGATTTGGCCGAAAGGAAAAGGATTGGAACCGCTTCATTTTTTTCGCGAATTTTCCTTGCCAGGGTGTACCCGTCAATTTTCGGGAGCATCACATCCAGTATGTAAAGATCGTAATTCCCGTTGATTATTTTTTCGAAAGCTTGTATGCCATCATCACACGAATCAATGGTATACCCGGCTCTTTCGAGGTTGTCGCGGGTAACAAATGAGAGTGTAAGGTCATCTTCAACATATAAAATACGGGCATTTCTCATTTGCTCATAGGTTTTTGAGGTATTTCAAGTATAAATGTGGTTCCTTTTGCCGGGGATGGATCAAGGTTTATTTTCCAGTGATGCGCATCACAGATACTCTTTACATAAAACAAGCCAAGACCGAAACCTTTCACATCGTGAACATTGGCAGTTGGAATGCGGTAGAATTTCTGGAAAACCCGTTTCTGATGTGCACGGGCAATTCCAGGACCGTTGTCGCTAACAGAAACAATGATCCTCCTTTCTATGTCAAATGTTGTAATTTGTATTTCTGGAGAATCACCTGAATATTTAACGGCATTATCGAGCAGATTATAGAAAATATTTGTCAGATGCATACGATCACCCACCACAAAGCCTACCTCAGCGGCTAAGTGACTCTTTATCTCTACTTTACTTCCATTATTTGCAACGCAATTTTCAACCGCCTGACTGATAATGGCATTTAAATCAAGCGATTCCATGCGCAGGTGGAAACCGCTTTTCTCGATGCGGGCAATCTGTAAAACTTTATCAACCTGGTCGTTAAGCCGGTTTACTTCCTGCTTAATAACCGAGCCATAGGTAAGGATGCGCGATGGCTCACGGATAGATTCAGGATTCGAGATTACATCGGCGGCAATATTTATGCTGGCAATCGGGGTTTTAAATTCGTGAGTCATATTATTGATAAAGTCACGCTGCAACTCCGAAAGTTGCTTCTGCTTAAGAATCACAAATATGGAATATGCGAAAAAAATGACCGACACCGCCAGTATTCCTACCAGGAAGAACCAAATGGTCATGTCGCCGGCAATGGTATTATTGAGCAAAGGGAAATTAACTCCGAAATAATAGTTGTACCCGATGTACATGCCGAGGTTGGACGAAATCGCATCCTGTTTTACTTTGCCATTGTAGAACACGTAATTGCCATATTCCATCACGTTGGTTTCGCAGTTGTAAATCCCGTATTCGAAGTCGGTTTGTACGTTGTAACACTCAAATTCAGCCTTCAGGTAATGCTCAAGTATGTTGGCATCTATTTTGGAGTTTACATCCACCACAAAATAGTTCGATGACAACTGCCTCACCGGGTTGGGTACAGAAGGTGCTGTATTATTAAACTTATAAATTTTGATTGCCACATTCCGCAGGCAGATGGTAACCGTTTGGGCAAATTGCTTTTCCTTGTTGCTCCATTCCTTTTTCATGAAGTAAAGCTGGATGCCAATGATCCCGATTATGGCAAAAGCTCCTAATAATACTACAAATCTGATATGTTTGAACTTCATCGGAAACGATCGGAATTAAAGGATAAAAGTAAGATATTTTAGTTCAGAAATACACTTTAGTAGAAAAGGAAATCCGTTTTAACGGTTGTCACCTGATTAGAAAAAAAAATATAACAATCCCAAATTGATATTTCAAAAATAAATAGCTTACACAAAATCAGAAAGTATGCACTTATCCGGCAATATTCTTACCAAACTGCTATTTCATTTTAAATGAAAGATAAATATTATTGGCAAACTTCATAAACATTAAAAAGTAGGGCATTTGATTGCATGATACCTTGTTGCTCTCTTTGATTTTTGAAACAACCATGCGATAGATATTTCATGAGCGCCGCCCGACTTATTGGTAAGTTTTGAAATAGTATAATCATAGCTGTATCCTATTTTATAAACCTTTGACTGGAAACCAAACAAGGCAATAACAGCATCTGGATTTCCAAAGTTATGCCTCACCCACAAACCTGTAACAAACGGAAACCTGTTCATATACAGCCCAATGTTCAGCTGACGGAATTGTCCCTGTTGTACATAAATAAAATTCGGGGAAATGGAGAAATTACGCAAATCTTCGCCGTCCATACCCTGGCGAAAGTCGATCAACACTCCCGAATGTACTGTCCAGCGCATAGGAATCCGGTTGGCATTGCCCTCATAAAAAGCGATATCTGGTCGTGTGATATGGTTTACAGCTACACCGAAATAAAGGCTTTCCTTGTATCCTCCCAGTACCCCGGCACTGAAATCAACATTACCTATATTTAGTCTGGATGGTATGTATTCGCGGGTAGCTTCAATGTTTCCGGTGCGTATATCGATCTGATCGCCAAAAACCAACTTGTTCCAGTCTAGTTTATATTGAATATAGCTGGCCTCGACAGCAGCATTTAAAACAATGTGTCGCGAAGCCTGAACACGGTACGAATATATTCCGCTTCCGCTGAACCTGTTATAAACACCTCCGCCGGCTACATCGGCATTTGCAGTTATGCCCAGCGCACCCGATATTTTATCGAACTGCTGGTCCCAAGAGGCACTATAACTGATGTATCCTTGCTTGATACTTGGCCATTGGTTACGGTAATTCAGCGTAATCCGCTGGTCGAGCTTCGCCCCTGCAAGCGCAGGATTCAAGTATAGAGGATTCGCATAAAACTGCGAGTAAATTACATCTTGGGCAAATCCCCTGGCAATTCCTGCGAGGAGAATGAGTAGTACGAGTATTTTTTTAGTTTTCATTGTGTTCAATTATTTAAGAAGCATTACATTTCCGCTTTGTGGCGATTTTTGTAAGAATCTGTAATTTTCAGGTGCCGAGAAAGTTATAATCCATGAATATATATCCTCGGTGCAAAGTTTTCCTTTGTAGGTTCCGTCCCAGCCTTGTGTTAAACTGTTGGAACTGAATAATTCTTCTCCCCATTTGTTGAATATCTTCATCTGGAAAGTAAGTGGCACATCCGGATTATAAACCGGCAGGAATACATCATTTACACCATCTCCGTTAGGTGTAAATACATTAGGCATCCAAACCAGCAGTTCACACTGGTGAAGCAGCACCGAATCGGTGGCCTGGCATCCGTTATTGTCGGTTACTGTTACCCAATATACCCCTTCCGATGCTGCCCTCAACTGAGGCTCTGCACTTCCGTTCTGCCATTTATAGGTGGCAAATCCCGCTCCCGGATTCAGCAACACTTCCTGTCCGGAACATAGGGTGTCGGAAATATTGAGACTGATATGCGGAATTGGATAAACCTGCAAATCAATAGTTTCAGTAATTGAGCAGGAAGTACCTGAAGAAGCCTGCACCTGGTAAACTCCCGAAGCTGACACTGCCAGAGGCCCTAGATTAAGCTCCAAACCGGTATTCACCGATCCGTCAGGACTGGTCCATTGATAACTTAAACTCTGACCGGTTAACGATCCGGCTGTTAGCTTGTGAGGTGTGTTTTCGCAATATCCGCCGCTGCCATCCGTGTAAATCTGCGGAACTGGTCTTAAATCAACAGCGCCCTGTGTATAAATTGCCGGTATCTCATAGCCGGAGGCCGAATAAATCACACACTGTAGCGAATTCCATTTTAATTCGGAATGTCCTACAGATACACCGTTGAAATTCAGAGACAAGAGGTCGTCATTGTTTTCCAGGTTGAGTGTATCTTTTGCATTATAGCTTATTTCAAGAAGTCCCGGAGAAACAATGGTTGCAGAGATGGTACCATTATTCAGCAATGCATTCATCTGCGAGATACCATTAAATTCCATGATTGACGGATCAAAAGCAAGCTGGATAGTAAATGCAGATATACCAATGAAATCCTTTGCCTTAACAGGTATATCAACCGGCACAGTAACGCAATTCGCTGCCTTGGTTGCTGAAATATTAACAACTCCTGACACGCTGTTCAGTATGGTGAATTGCTGTGAAATGATGCAACCGTTGTCGCTACGCACCCATGCGGTATAGGTTCCTGCAGCAAGTTTTGCGAAGATATTCGAAGTCTGCCAATCGGTTCCATTCAATGAATAAGCCATCGTTGTAGCAGTTCCATCGGCGGTTACTACCGAATAACCGTTAGCTAAGCCATTTGTCGAAACAAATACTTTCAGATCAGTAATTTCAGGACTGGCAACTTTCACTGAGAGGCTTACAGGCAGACCGCATTGACCGGCATCAGGAGTAAACAGATATATGCCGGTTCCCGAAACTGAAGTATAGATAAGAGCAGGCGACCAGGTTCCGCTGATTCCGTTTGATGAAGTAGCCGGAAGCAAAGGAGCAATACTGTTCAGGCAAAGAGGACCAAAGGTGGTAAATGTCGGGGTTATCTCGTTGCCGAGAGTTATAGTAAAGGACGATTCTACAGGCGGGCAGCTACCATCGCGACCGAAGCCTGTAGCTTTAAGGGTGAATGTTACGGCACCAACTACCAGATCGGAAGTTCCGAATTTATACTCGGGATGCAATGCCGTTGAATCGTTGAATACACCGTCGCCGTTGCTTGTCCATACAAGGCTTCTGAAGCCTGAGGCAGTTGCGCCGGCAAAAGTAACAGGATTGCTGTTACAACGGGTTGAGTTCGCCCCGGCATAAGCCAGAGGCTGATCAAATATTTTAATGGTGCCCAGTTGCAGACTGTCGCAGCCATGTATACCGGTTTGCAATGTTGAAAGTACGTAATCCCCGGCAGCGTAGTCGAAGGTGATGGTAACAGTATCAGCTGTTTCAGGAAGTGTAATTGCAACTCCCATAGGATCAGTCAATGTCCAGTGATAGATTGACCCGGCTTCACCATCGATACGATAGTGACGTTCAGCGCCCCTGCACACACTGTCGATCACATACCCCTGGCCGGCTGCCCCGTAGGCAACTGCAAGCAATATGGTCAACAATATGATTCTGAGCCTGTTCATGCTATTTCTTCTTATTAGTTACTGGATCGTACTGGTAAATGCGCGAACTACCGGGCTTGGCATTAACTGTCAGGGTCACGGTGTTCGACGGAGTAGTGTTGGTATTAAAAGTATCGGTAACACTTTTCACTTTAAAAGTATAAGTGCCTGCTGTTGTAGGAGTAAACGGTATTTGAGTAATATTTCCGGTAATATTGTTTACGGTAATATCCTGTGTATTCCCATCCGGTTTGGTAATGCGGTAAATAATATTCCACGGGCCGGTACCGGTTAAATTGACATCGAGATTTACACTCTGACCTATACAGGTTGTCGGTTGGCTAAGACTAAGTGCAGCTCCTGACAAAGGTTGCTGAACTTCTATTTTTCCTACTTTCAGGTTCATTGTACAGCCGGCTCTTCGTGCAGTTACCTTATAATAATAGGTACCCGGAACAAGCCATGTTACCTGAACCGAAGGTCCGGTATTGATTCCACCTTTGAACAGAGCCTCTGTTTGCGGACAGTTACCTGCATCGGCTGCAAAGTTTACACTTGTTACATCATTATATAATTCCCATTCGTAAGTATCTCCGGGAATTTCCACTACACTTAATGCTGATGATTGACCTGCATATACACTATTCGTCTGGGCCATAGCAGGAGCTACAGCAAGTAACAGCATAACTGCTACCATCATCAGACGTAATATGTATTTAGGTTTCAACATTAATTTTATTCTGTTTTCAGTATGTTGTGTTCATAATCATATTTTCAAATCCCAAAACTGCAAACTTTGAAAATTTGTCATTTTTAACCCCAATCACATCAGGGCATAGCTCCGCCTCACCACGCCCTAAGGGTGGTTTGCCCCCGATTTCATTTCGTCGTCGGAAGTATTTTGCCCGGTTAAAAATGCCTTTGCCGGGTGGCTTAATTATTAGTTGCTGATGGCAATGTATCCAGTAACTTTCTAAATACAGCGTTGAAACATCAATCGGTCTTCTTCGGGTTCCATCCCTTGGTTTCCTTATTGTTCCATCTCTTACCAACCTTCGAATTCCGTCCCGGGCCATCCTAAGTGTGCCATCTCTGGTCAACTCTTCTATTTTATCCATTGCCTGCCTCTCTATACCATCTCCAGGGATATTTCCTGGCTTATCCCTGACCAGCAGTTCTGGACACTCTCCTGGTATCTTCAAAGTTCCATCCCGGGCCATCCTCTTTGTTCCATCCCTGGTCATCCTCTCTGTTCCATCCCTGGTCATCCTCTTTGTTCCATCCCTGGTCATCCTATGAGTTCCGCCGCATGCTATCTTTATGGTGCCATCGCGCGAAAGCCTGAAAACATGGTATCCAACATCATGATCAGGACCTTCTTTATTATGAAGTTTGTTCATGCATTTTTAATTAGTATTATCATTCTTTTTAAACTGCAATCTATTCGGTAATTCTGCTCGGTTTTTCTTTTGAGCCTTTCGGATCAGATTAGGACAAAAGGTGTACGATTTTGTAAACTTGCTCAGATACTACACCAACCGGGCATGCTTCCCGTACACAATCGCTTGCAGGTAGCCGCCACCGCACATTCGCGGAGAAGGTGAATTGTATCATCTGGTTTACACGTTTATCGTTTTCATTATCAATTTGATATGATCCGATACATACAGAACCAAGGTACTGTTAAAGAAGAGTAACGCCATACAACGCAAATCGGGCCAGGTTTCCGGTTATCCCGAAACTGCCCTCAGAAAAAAAAACGAAATGCTATTTTTTAACCATAGGTTTCAAGCATTAAAGAGTATGCGCGGTATGCCTTTCGTGCTTTTTGCTACCTTCCACCTCCTCCGCCCGCCTGTGTAACGAGTGGAGAAAATCTTGGTATAAAAATACAACTGCCAAACAGTTAAACCACTAAGGTTTTTGTGGAACCGAAGCCGGAGTAGTAATAACAGAAGGTCTTGCGTTGAGGGTTTGCATTGCAATATCTTCGTAAGGTGTTGAAGGAACTGAACAAGTTACTGGATCAACATCCGGATTATTAAAAGCATCAATAGCTTCAACAGCCAACGAGATGTTCTGATCTGCTGTACCTTCAAATCCATTATTGTGAACAGTTACCTTAACATAGATAGAAACTCCGGTTGCAGTGTTTGTTTCGTCGGTAGAAACAGTAATTGGGCCTCCGGTAATAGTTGCAGCCGAAGCGGCACCAATTACTAAAGATTGGTCATAAGTACCTTTCGCAATACCCCAATCAATATCTGCTGTCTGTGTACCTGTTATGCCAGTGAGTTGCAATGTCGGAGTAAATGAACCAGTGAAGTTGGCTGCAATAACTTCAAAATAAAGGTAATTGATACCATAATCGATATCAATTTGGCTTGTACCAAAATTATATGAAGAGGAAGCCACATTTGAATAACATTGGTCTTCAGTAACACCAGTATAGGCTAATGTTGTTCCTGAAACATTTTCCATATTGGCAACATCAACTGTAAAAGCTATTTTCGGCACAATCTTCATAACCTTCATATTGTTTGCACATGCAGGGCCCTGATATTCAACCACCATAAACAATGGATTAGCATTAGTAACTCCATTGAGACCTGCTGATGTCCATGTTACTTGTGTTGATGTTGGTGAGGTTGCAGCTGCTCCTATAACTGAAGTCATGTAGTTTGTTGCACCATTGGCAATGGCTATTCCATCATCAGGAATTTGAGTTGCGACCCGAGCTCCGGCATTCGTAAAAGTGGTTGATTTTGTAGCATACCAATAGGTAGAGCCCAATGCAGGATTGATAACTGCAGAATAATCATAAGGTCTACCTGCAACAGGATTAAGAGGATCATTTGTTGGACAGGTTAAAGGAACTGGTGCAAAACCAGGTACAGCCTTTTGACCATAAACAGTTGACATACTGATAGCGAATATTGCTATCACTAGAATTAAGATTTGCTTTTTCATTTTGTTTAAGTATTAAGAATTGTTTTTAAAAATTAGTGATTTGGGTATTTCAAATTGTTTAAAAATCGATTTTTTCATTTTAATTCGTACGCGAAACAATGTGGTTGTTAAGATTGCTAATTTGTATTCTGCTGCCTTCCGGCAGACTTTAACTCTCTTTTTCATTTTTTCATAGGCTGGGATTTTGGTTTAACATATATGTGTTGGAGGCAATAGTACCCGGGAAATT
>Ga0136636_10002186_pt1 | contig 11644 bp, 10 predicted proteins | sample AntDrymUQ8522106_2_FD_104653 | JGI IMG/M metagenome (GOLD analysis project Ga0136636, IMG submission 104653) | Polar desert sand microbial communities from Dry Valleys, Antarctica - metaG UQ852 (21.06) | ecosystem: Environmental > Terrestrial > Soil > Desert | place: Antarctica: Dry Valley... | reverse complement strand
TCTGCTCCATACTATTATTTGTCATCCCTACGGGATTCTGTTTCCGTCTTTTTTTATAGGATCCGCCGGCTTCACCGGCGGCTACCAATATGCCGCTCCTAACGGAGCTTGTATTTCGCTGCAATCATCCGTCATGAGCCTTTCGGCTCGGAAATCTTTATTATCCTGTCTTAAAAATATCTCCTGCACGGGTCTCGGCTTTCGTTCATCACACGCACCCTTTTCACCTTTCACGTTTCACATCTCTCACCTTTCACCTTTCACCTTTCACCTTTCACGTCTCACCTTTCACGTCTCACCTTTCACCTTTCACGTCTCACATCTCTCACCTCTCACGTCTCTCACTCTATTCTCTCCCGTTTCTCCCTATGTCGTCAATTCCATAAACTTAGCTTCCAGGCTTTTACGTTTCAATAGCAGGTGATTAAGCACCACTCCGTGTTCAAAACAGTGTTGATTGATATCTGCAATTTGCACAGTATCTTGTTTAAAATGCACGGTAAGCTTCCGGTCGGCTTGTTTAAAAATGCCCTGCTGCCCCTTCATTGAATTCATTGCCTCCATAAGTTTTCCTGCATCGGCTGCACCTATTTCTACGATATCGTCGTTCGCCAATATCTCATCTACATGCCCCGAAGCAAGCAAAGTTCCTTTTTTCAGAATGGCCATATGGGTACAAACCTTTTCTACCTCATCCAGCATGTGGCTTGCCATTATTATGGTTTTACCCTTTGCGCCCATGGCCATAATTAATTGCCTAATCTCAGCAATCCCCTTTGGGTCTAGCCCATTAGTGGGTTCGTCTAATACCATTACGTCCGGATCGCCAAGCAGGCAGGAGGCAATAGCGAGTCGTTGTTTCATACCTAAGGAATAGCTACTGAACGGACTATTTCTTCGTTCGTAAAGTCCTGCCGTCTTCAAAACCCCATCAATATCGGGTTGAGCAATACCTTTGATTACTGCCGCAATTTTCAAGTTGTTTACAGCATTCATGTAGTGGTAAAAATTGGGCGTTTCCAATAAAGTTCCAATTCTTTTACGGTGCTTTTCGTTGGGGGTTTCGCCAAAAAGCAACATGCTTCCCGAAGATGAAAGCAGAGTATTCATCAAAATGCCTAATAAGGTTGTTTTTCCACTTCCATTAGGCCCCAGAATTCCAAAAACCGTGCTTTGGGGGATGGTAAAACTTACATTTTGCAAGGCCTTTACTGAACCGTAGTTTTTGCTAAGATTATTTATTTCAAGCATATTATGCATAGTGTAAAAGTAGGGGAGATTAGGGTGAGCAGGTAATATATGGGATGGATGGAAAAAGGAAAGTGTTAAAGGGTTATAGATAAAATATATAGTAAAAAGAAAAACGTCGGCCAATCAGCCGACGTTTTCTTTAGATCGTTAAGATCCCTTTCTTTTTCAGTTTTATTGCGGCATCAATTCTGCAAGTTTGGCCTCCAATTCGGCACCGCGAAGATTTTTGGCAATAATGCGACCTTCTTTATCAAGCAAATAGCTTGCGGGGATAGATTGAATACCGTAAAGCTTGGCAACATCATTTTCCCAGTATTTTAAATCGCTTACCTGCTTCCAATACAATTTGTCATCTTGAATAGCTTTTAACCAATCTGATTTTTGCTGATCAAGCGATACACCCAATATATCTAAACCTTTATCTTTATAAGCGGCATAAGCCTTTACAATATTAGGATTTTCCTCTCTGCAAGGACCACACCAGCTTGCCCAAAAATCTAACAGTACATACTTGCCACGAAGAGAGGAAAGACTGATAGGGTTGCCTGAAGTGTCGGTTTGGCTAAATTCAGGAGCCATTTGACCTACAGCAGTTTTGCCTGCAGCATTTACAATGCTTTGCAGTTTGCCACCAAAATAGCTCTTTTTAACTGCCGGTGTAAGGGTATCATAAAGCATTTGCACATTTTCAGGCTTGCCGGGTTCGTTCATGTATAGCAAACCATAATAGGCAGCCACTACACTGTTACGGTTCGCTACAGCATATTCTTTGGCAAATGCAACTGCTTCTCCTTGCATTTTAGTAAAAGCATCTTGTATCCTTTGCATTTCTACTGGATTCTGAGTTTGTTGAGCCTGCATATATTGCATGTACAGAGATTCTCCGGCACTCATAATGGTTTTAATTTTTTCTTCGCCCGCCTTATAAATTTTTTGCGATGGACCGCCTTCGATAGTACTGGAAAATATTGAATCACGGTTGCCTTTCAAACTCATTTTTCCCGGATCGGCAAAGAAAGCCAGTTCTTCGCCACGTGTTCCTTTTATCCGTAAAATCATGTTTACCGGCTCATTTAAGGTAGTTTCATAGGTAAATTTTGTATTCTTAACCGTTACCTCATCTGTATGGCTGCTATCGGCCAAGGGGTACAAAATTTCTATTGTACCAGTATCCATACCTTTAATTTCGCCCGTCAGGGTAAAAGACCCTTTTGCAAGGTTCTCATCATCTCCTTTGGTTGCACTGTTACAACCTACCGACAATATAGCGAGACCTCCCGCCAATAACCAAATGTTTTTCATTGTATTTGTTTTGTAAATTTTTAAGCTTTATCAAGTTAAAGGCGGCAAAGATGGGTAAGTTTGAGGTTATATGTATAGAAAACTTGGTTAAAACACAAAAGAAACGCAGTTTATCTAACTAAAATGAAGTATAATTTTGATGTCAAATCCTGATATTTGTGAAATGCTTGTTCGATTAGTTAGGCTGATTTGCCTTTTATTCCTTAATTCAAATATATTATTTGCTCAGTTATGCACCGGTAGTTTGGGCGATCCAATTGTAAATATAACTTTTGGTGGTGGCTCAAACCCAGGTCCGCAATTATCTGCAGCAGCTACCGGGTATCAATTCCTTAATGCCGATTGTCCGAATGATGGTTTTTATACGGTACGAAACAATACCAATAACTGTTTTGGAAACTCGTGGCATAGTCTTGGTGGTGACCACACAGGCAACGCCAATGGTTACTTTATGCTGGTAAATGCCTCACTGCAACCTAGTGCCTTTTATGTACAAACAGTGCAAGGTTTGTGCGCTACTACTACTTACGAATTTGCTGCCTGGATTATGAATGTAATGTTACCAACTGCCTGTAATTCCAACGGCATTCAGCCCAATCTTACATTTAGTATTGAAACTACTGGCGGAACCGTATTGCAAACGTATAATAGTGGCAATATTTCTACAACCACGGCACCAACCTGGCGCCAATATGGATTTTTTTTTACAACTCCTGCTAATGTGGGCGAAGTTGTTTTACGTATTGTAAACAACGCAACGGGTGGATGTGGTAACGATCTGGCACTAGATGATATAACTTTTAGACCATGTGGCCCACAGCTTACCACCTCTATAGTTGGGCAGGCTACCACACAGGTAGATATTTGTGAGGGCACTGACACTTCTTATTCCCTTAATGCCAGCATATCGCCCGGGTTTAATAATCCGGTTTTTCAGTGGCAGGCAAAAACCGGTGCATCTGCATGGAGCGATATTCCAAACGAAAACAGTTTACAATTGGTAGCAACTATTTCAGCGAATATGCCTGTGGGAACGTATGAGTATAGGTTAAGTGTAGCAGAGGCAGGCAACATTAATTCATTACCCTGCCGCATTTCGAGTGGACCCGTAAGGATAATAGTGAACCCACAAATTAATGCTGCGGCCATTAGCAATAGCCCTGTTTGCAGTGGAAACAATTTGGTTTTTAGTGCAACAGGGCAGGCAAATTTTACATGGACAGGGCCAAATGGGTTCACTGCCAGTGGCGCGGTAGTTACCCTCACGCAGACAAATCAATTGCAGTCAGGTATTTATACACTTACGGCTATAAGTGCTGCAGGTTGTATAGACGATATGACATTTGCCGTAGAGATACAACCCAATCCAACACTAAACCTGGTAAGTGCTGATACAGCTTTGTGCCTGGGTGAAAATACGCAGCTTACAGCAAGTGGAGGCATTACTTATAGTTGGACTCCATCTTCTGGTCTTTCGGATACCAATATACCCAACCCCACTGCCGCACCAGATACTACTACTACATATAAGGTATTGATAAGCAATGTATTTGGGTGTACTGATTCTGGTACTATCACATTAAAAGTGTATAAATTACCTACTGTACATGCCGGGCCTGATAAAACAATTATTGAGGGTGGAGAAGCTGTATTAGAGGGCCTGGTACAAGGTGAATGGTCTGATTTTTTTTGGAGCAATTCGCCCGATATACTCAACCCGCAGGTATTGCAACCCACTGTAACCCCGAGGGTAAATACAACTTATATTTTAACTGCTACAGCATTAAACGGTTGTGGAACTGTAGCAGATACAGCAACTGTTTTGCTTTTTGATGCTGTTTATGTTCCCAACGCTTTTTCCCCCAATGGAGATGGGCTTAATGACCGTTGGAATATTCCAGCATTGGCAGCTTATCCTTTGTTTAATCTTAGTGTGTACAGCCGTTACGGCAAGCTTGTTTATAGTAAAAAAGGGAATATGATGCCATGGGATGGAAGCTTAAATGGCAAGCCACTACCCATTGGCACTTATATATATAAAATTAAATTAAACAATGAATTGCCCTTACTTTCAGGCACTGTCAACATCATACGATAGCCTGAACCTTTAGTTGGTTTGTATATTATAGGAAATTATGTAAGTATAAATTTTCGGGTTTAAGCATCCTGTCCCATCCAAACAGCACCGCCAATGCTGGCTCTTTTAGCACCGGTAACTGATTTTAAAACGGTATCAGATTCGCGCCACCTTAGTAGTCCCAGCAAGGCCATTATCAATGCTTCCTTATATTGAACCGTTTTTTCATCGGGCACCACGCAAGTAACACCCAGGGGTGATAAACTATTTTGCAGCCGTTCCATTAAAAATGTATTTAAGGCACCACCTCCGGTTACCAGCATTTGCAATGGCTTCTCTTTTGATAATTTCTGAGCAAGCCGTCCGGTATTGCGGGTAAGTTGTATTACTATATGTTCAACCATGGTGCGCAAGGCATCTTGTGTACTCAGGTTTGCTTTTTGCAGCAGAGGAAAAAGGGTATTTATACCAAAGCCATTGTCGAGCGATTTAGGGTAAGGCAGTGTATAATAAGCCTGCTGATTAAGTATTGCTAACACCTCATCCCGCACAAAGCCTTTTGATGCCAATTGCCCTCCCTCATCATATTCCAATCCTTTCTGTTGCGCTAATTGGTTTAAAACCCTGTTGGCCGGGCAAATGTCATACCCAATATATCCATCTGGCAGGGCAGCACTGATATTGGCTATGCCCCCAAGGTTGAGCAGCAAAGGGTAGTCTGCAAAAAGCAGTTTTTCTCCCAAAGGTACAATCGGTGCTCCTTGTCCACCAAGGGCTACATCCATTGCCCGTAGATCGCTTACTACATTGATGCCTGTACTGGCAGCAAGTGCTGCACCATCGCCCAACTGTGCGGTAAAACCCAATGCGGGCTCATGAAAAACGGTATGTCCATGGCTGACTATCAATTGTACCCGATGCTCAAGAGCGTGATCATTTATAAATTGTAAAACGGATGATCCCATATAATGCCCATAAGCAGCATGCAACTGTAAATATGATTTTGCATCAAGAAGAATGGCTTCTGCCAACCTTTTTCTCCACACCTCCGGATAGGGTAAACAGCCAGTATGTTCAATCTGATATTCCCATTTACCACCTGTTTCTGTAAATACTACAAAGGCAATATCCAGCCCGTCAAGGCTACTTCCACTCATCAATCCAATAGCTCTGTATTCCATAAACAATAAAAATCCTGCGTTTCAATGATAAATTTCGAACTTCACCGCCGTTTAACGGCAAAGATGAAGAATTCGATTAAAAGCATTGAAAAAATAGACAATTTTTATAATAATGGTGATCAATTTAAGTGAAAAACACAGCCTTATCAGCAATTGGGTAAGCGAGTTAAGGGATTCAGCAATACAACTTGACAGAATGCGGTTTCGAAGAAATCTTGAGCGGATTGCTGAAGTTATCGCTTTTGAAATAAGTAAGGTGCTTCCTTATGTAAGCAAGGATATTGAAACGCCCTTGGGTACGCACAGTTCGTTGGTGTTGCAGCATCAGCCTGTGCTTGCCACTATCTTAAGGGCGGGAATGCCTATGCATCAGGGATTACTGAACTATTTCGACAAGGCTGACAATGCTTTTATTAGTGCCTACCGCATGCATCACCGTGATGGCAGCTTTGAAATCAACCTCGAATACGTAAGTTGTCCGCCACTTGATAACCGTATCCTTATTATTTGTGATCCTATGCTTGCTACAGGAGCTTCATTAGTAAAAACAATCCAGCAATTGCTGAGTGAGGGATCTCCGGCACAAGTTCATATAGTTTGTGCTATTGCCTGCGAGGTTGGCATTGAGTATATTCGCCGTGAGGTACCACAGGCAAAAATATGGTGTGGAGACATTGATAGTGAAATTACAGCCAAAGGATATATAGTACCGGGTCTCGGCGATGCAGGAGATCTTGCCTTTGGAGAAAAACAACAACAATAATTTATTGCATTTTGGTTATTTTGAGGGGAACGTATAACTTGCCTTCACAATTCTTAAACATAAAACAACGTTTTAAAAGTGGTCTCTTAATTTCATTTCCCAAATGTTCATGAAAAAACTTTTTAACTTACTACTGTACCTATTGATTCTTCACCAAATTTCGTTGGGACAGGATCCTAATTTCTCTCAGTTTTTTTCCTCTCCCCTTACCCTTAATCCTGCATTAACAGGCCGTTTTGAAGGAATAGCCAGGGTAGCCGGTAATTATCGTAATCAGTGGCCCACCATAAATAGTGCCTTTCAAACTTATACCATCAGTGCGGATTTTGCCGCTTTGCAGAGGGTGGTTCCCCAAAATGACCGCTTAGGGGTAGGCATTATGGCTTTTGCCGATCAGCAGGCCGACGGTGTTCTTAAAAATACCTATTATTCCTTATCTACCGCATACCATAAAGGACTTGATGAAAATGGTTACCACCAAATCTCTATAGGGTTTCAGGGTACTTTTGCGCAAAAGCGCCTGAATACTTCTAATCTAAAATTTGAGGATCAGCTCCGAAGTAACGGTTTCACAGGAATTACTAATGAAATTTTTGATCCCCAGAACCTTAACATCAATTATTTCGGTTTGAATGCTGGGGTAATGTTTAGTGGAGTAACAGGAGGAAATGTAAATTATTATGCTGGGACAAGTATCTACCACATTAATAAGCCGAAAGAAAGTTTTACCGGAGCAGATTTTGCACTTCAAAACAGGTTTGCCATTCATGGCGGTGCATATTTTCCGGTCGGAACCTTAGGCATATTGCACACAAGTGGACAGTTTCAATCTCAGGCAGGTGCCCAGGAAGCCTCTATTGGGGGCGCAATGGGTTTCAGCCTCAGTAACGATATGCAATATAGCCCTGTAACTTTTTATGCAGGGTCATGGTATCGTTTTGGCGATGCCATAATTCCCTACATAGGTCTTGAGTTCGATAAATTAAGGTTTGGGGCTACCTATGATGTCAATACCAGTACCTTGCGTGCTGTAAGTAATAGTAGAGGAGGTTTCGAAATATCCCTTATTTACATCAATAATCCTAATGGAGAAAAAGGCATAAAGTGTCCTAAGTTTTAATGGGGGTTGCGGTAGTTTTAATTTACGGATTATTGATTAATAAGCAGGCCTTTGTTTGTAAAAGCCAAATGTTTTCACGCCAGTAAATTATAGAATTGCTTTTTGCATATGTAACGCCTTATTATATTGAACTAATAAAAATGTTATTATTACCTACTATCATCTGTAGTCTATATCTTTATTAAATAGATTATTTCTAAGGCCTCAATTCGAATACATCGAAAAAAATTTGAAACACCAATTTGAACTAATATTTTAGTTCTTTATTTAAGTGCTTAATTTTGTAATATGAAAATGGGTATTTTATCGCCTGATTCTGCGTATTATCCGAATATTGGCCATCAGTTTACAACAGCACTGATCAAGAGCGGACCGGGAGTGGATATTGAATGGATTGTAGAATCCGTTGGAAATGGAAGTGACTTGAACCGGGTGAAAAGCTTAATGGAGCAAATGATTCTGGTGGAAAAAGTAGATATACTTGTTCTATTTTTAGAGTTTGGGGTGGTGGAAAAGCTTAAATTATGGATGCAGGATTATTCCAAACTATTTATAGTTGTTAATACAGGTGCCAATTATCCTAAAGACTGGACACCTGTATGTAATATTGTATTTCTTCATCTTAATCAGGCCTTTTGTTGCCGGCTTACTGGAAATTCGGCTGGTGCTATGTTTAGAGAAGCTATTTTGGCAACCAACGAATATGATGAGGGCTATTTACAAACGGAGGCTATTGCTACTGCCTTCGAAAGACAGGATGGTAAGGTAGTTCAACGCTTTGTATCGAAGGCAGCACCAAAGGCACCCCCCAATAAGGCCGAAGTATTGGCAGTTTTTTCTTTTATCACCAAGCCAACAGCTATATTGTTAATGACAGATTACGAGCCAGGTTTGGCTTTATTGAAAATCATGCAAAAGTTGCCTAACGCTGAATATCTTTCAATTTTCGCATCGCCTATGTTGCTTAACGGTGGGCAAATGCCAATTCCCGAAAATGGCTGGCCATTTTCTATTACCGGATATACACCCTGGCATTCAATGAATGAAGCTTCCCGATACCAACTCTTTGATTCCTCTATTATTGATAATACAAGTGAAAAACAAGATATTTTCTCTTTACTTGGGTGGGAAACCGGAATGTTGTTGCATGAATGGTTTGCCGTTTCAGGCAGAAAACCTGCCACATGGGATGCTGCCAAATTAACAGGTGTAGCACTTTCTTCCCCAAGAGGAATGCTTTCTTTCGATCCGGTAAATCATCATTTTTCAGCCCCGGTCAATAGGCTTCATCTAGCTAAAAATAGCCACGATTGGGAGGTGGATGCCGGTATTGATTTCGATCAGGAATGGGCTATTTTCAGCAGGTATTTTCACCCGGTCAATTTAATGGAGGCATCCGATACCACCTATCCATGCTATTAGGTTAGTCTTTACTATACTTCTACAAATGCCCTGTTCAGCTAGTGCGAATACATAATTGCTCCCTTTGCTACTTCCTTATTTTGCCACTTACAAAAGGGTTTCCCTTTATAAAAAAGCGATAAGGTAACAATGCATCTTCCTGTGCATAGCTTACCCCAATTCTGGGGCTTTGTCCAATTTTCTTTTCGGGCACATTATAATAATCATCAACCAGATAAAGTAAAGGCCCAAGATATGATTGTCCATTATGCATCTGTTTTATACCCAAGGCTTTGGAAAGATTGCCGGGTCCACGGGTAAGGCTATCATCCACCTGCTTTTTGCCTGTTCGCATGAGCATTTCCTCTATGCCGCCAACGGGGTCAAGTCCTCTTATTAAAATGGCATGAGGTATATCTGAGCATTGCGTTACAACATTTAACAATTGATGTAAGCCATAACAAAGGTATATATATGCCTGACCTGCCTGCCCATACATCACTTCCGTACGCAGTGTGCGCCGGTTGCCATAAGCATGGCTGGCTTTGTCTTCTATACCAAGGTAGGCTTCGGTTTCCACAATCCTTCCACTGGTATATTTTCCATCTGCCTGGCTTATAAGTAACTTACCCAATAGCATTTTGGCAATATGAAGTGTAGGTTGAGTATGAAAAAATGATACCGGCAAAACATTCATAATTGGTAAATTCTTTTTGTAAGCTTTACTTTGGGCATATTTGCAAATTAAATTTACAATAACCAAAGTGCTCAAAGAAATTGTATTGGCTATTACCTCCTTTGGCAGTGCTCATGCCTTTATTTCCAAGCATAAACTCTGGAAGTGGGTTTTCATTACAGGTATATTATACACTCTCTTTTTGTTGATTTGTTTTTATTTTTTTGGCAAAACTGCAAGTTATTTGCTCGATGAGCAGTTATTGGAACAGTCTGGTCTTCGTAGTTGGATAAGCCGCATTAATTCGGGACTTTTGAGTTTCCTGCTATCTTTCACATTGTTGGTCATCTGGCTTATTTTTGCACTTTGTTATCTATCGTTAGCAAAATATTTGTGGTTGTTTCTTGCTGCGCCCTTACTGCTTCATGTAAGCCAGATAATTGCTCAGCGAATGGGTAGAGTAATTGCACCCGTAAATAATGCATTTTACCGATCGTGGATAAGCGCACTAGCTATGGCACTCCGTAATCTTTTATGGCAATCCGTTTATTTATTGGCACTATGCTTGTTAGCGCTTGTGCCATTGGCAGGGTGGGTGGTTCCTTTTTTTGCGCTCCTTATTGAATGCTACTTTTGGGGATTCAGTATGATAGATTACGCCTTTCGGGCAAGGGTTCTTGATTATAAAGATGCCATATCTTTTTCTGGTGGTAATAAGGGGTATGCAATGGGTAATGGGATCATTTTTTATGGACTTCACTTAATTCCTATAGCAGGCTGGGTAGTAGCTCCCTTTTATGCGCAGGTGGCTACTGCCATTTTATGTGAGCAGGTAATTGTATCGCCGGAAAAAAACTAAACAAAAATTTTTACTATAAGTAAATAAAGTTATTATGAGTAGGCTAGAAGGAACGGTGTATCTTATTCCGGTGGAACTATACGAAGGCGTAAATGAAACCATTGCCCCCTATGTAATAGAAGCGGTGAAAAAATGCAGCGTTTTTTTTGTAGAAAATGAGCGTACAGCCCGAAGGTGTTTTAAGCGCTTGTGGCCACAAATGATTATTGATGATTATACATGGATCCCCATTCACAAAGCAGAAGCGGAGGTACTCGCACAGTTTACAAAATACTTGCAAAAAGGAAAAACAATAGGTATTGTAAGCGAGGCTGGCTGTCCGGGTATAGCCGATCCAGGGCAATTGCTTGTAGCTTGTGCCCAGCAATTAATGGCATCTGTAAAACCTTTATCAGGTCCTAATTCCATTTTACTTGCGCTTATGGGCAGTGGTTTAAATGGGCAATCGTTCCGTTTTTCAGGATATCTGCCTATAGATTCGATTTCTCGCAAAAACGCCATCCGCATTATGGAAAGGGAAGCCCTTGAAACGGGTACTACACAAATTTTTATTGAAACGCCTTATAGAAACAGACCGCTTTTGAAAGATATTACGGAGTCGTGCCGAAACGAAACCCTTTTATGTATTGCCTGTGATTTAACTGCCTCAACAGAGTGGGTAAAAACACTATCTGTATGTGAATGGAAAAAACAGGAGCCTGACATACATAAAAAGCCGGCTATTTTCCTGCTTGGGATTCCTCATTAGTCCTATTGAAGGTAGGAATTGCCATTTTTTGCATTATCGCGAACAGAATAAATAGTATCCACAATATAACGGCTTTGCCCTCGCCAGGGAATGCCGGCAAAATATTCTTTGTACCCGAGTTCTACAATTTTACCACCACTTAATTTCAGGGTTTGGGCTATGCTTTCATTTACTACGCTAAATTCAAATTCGTTGCTTTGAACAGATCCCGGAACCAGCGAACGATAGCCGGTTTGGATTAACTTGCCTTCCCAGGTTTTGAAAGC
>Ga0136636_10002185_pt1 | contig 11645 bp, 13 predicted proteins | sample AntDrymUQ8522106_2_FD_104653 | JGI IMG/M metagenome (GOLD analysis project Ga0136636, IMG submission 104653) | Polar desert sand microbial communities from Dry Valleys, Antarctica - metaG UQ852 (21.06) | ecosystem: Environmental > Terrestrial > Soil > Desert | place: Antarctica: Dry Valley... | reverse complement strand
TTTGACCCCGCAACCAATCCCAAAATATGGGAAATGACCAGCGAGATTTGCGTGGTAATTGGCTTGTTTGGGGTGGGCATCCGCATAGACCGGCTTCGGGTCTGGAAAAATTGGCAACCTACCGTGCGGCTGCTTGCTATTGCAATGCCACTCACGATTGGGGCAGTCGCGCTTGCTGGGATGGCAGCGGGTATGACCCTTGCCGTGGGGCTATTGCTCGGAGCAGTGCTCGCCCCGACCGATCCTGTGCTTGCATCGGACGTACAGGTTGGGCCGCCGCTCGAAGGCGGCGAGCATCCGGTGCGTTTTACGCTGACCACCGAGGCTGGTTTGAACGACGGGCTGGCCTTCCCGTTCCTTTATCTGGCGATGTCGATGATAGCGGCCGGGGGTTGGTCAGTCGGTCTGGTCGGTGAATGGCTTGCGGTCGACGTCGGATACCGGATTCTCGTAGGAATTTTAAGCGGCCTCGCCATCGGCTGGTTGGTCGCAAAATTGCTGTTCGACCTGCCGCGTGAGAATACATTATCTAAGACCGAGTCCGGCTTAATGGCATTTGCCGGCGTGTTAATTGTTTATGGCCTGACAGAATTGCTCGAAGGCTACGGTTTCATCGCGGTTTTCGTTGCAGGGCTGACTCTCAGGCGATCTGAAACCAACCACGAATATCATGCCAAATTGCACGACTTTGTCGAAGCGTTGGAGCGGGCGTTGACGGCGTTGCTGTTGGTCGCACTGGGCGGGGCTATACCTATTTTGCTGCCTTATCTGACGTGGGAAATAGCGGCCATATCTATCGGCTTGGTTTTCGTGATTAGGCCGCTGGCAGCATGGTTGTCATTGGCCGCGCTATCCATGAGTTCGAGAGAGCGGATTGTCGTCGCTTTTTACGGCATTCGCGGTGTCGGCTCTATCTATTATCTGGCTTATGCCGCATCGCATATTACCCTTCCGAACGCCTCGGTTTTATGGGCCGTCGTTGCTTTTACTATTGTCCTATCAACCGTCGTCCATGGCTTTACCGCGGGTATCGCAATTGAACGCGCGACGAACCAAGAGCCACGGCAGGATGCTGCCATTACCGAAAACGATGCCTCTGCCAGCAGCTAAGCGTACAGTTCATCTGACAGCCAACAACGGAACCTAATCGCTGAACTTCCGTTCACTACGGAGCAGTAATCAATGACTTTCAGCGGGTCGAATTTTATTTGGAATATGTAGAGGAATTGAATGATCGACGCTGCACACGGCGAAGTTACGGTGACGGGCTGCCCGTTCAACGTCGATATGCCTACTAGTGCGCCACAAGGCATAAATGACGACCATATCACGGGCCATCGGTGGAAGCGGCGTGCAAGCCCCGGCTCGGTCTTGTTACTTTCGGCGCTCCTGATTGCCGCGGCGTTAGGATATTTTGGCGGCCAGCCGCATCCGCGTCGGACAATCGACGGCTCGGCTGCAACGATTAACACGGAATTCCCTGAGGTTTTGCGGAATGGGCAGTTTTTTGAGATGCGTGCGAAGATATGGGCCAAACAGGATTTCAAGGATTTACGCGTGGGTGTTTCGACCGCCTATTGGCACGATTTGACGATCAATTCGATGGTTCCCGCACCCGAAAAAGAGACGACGGAAAACGGCGAATACCGCTTCAGCTTTGGCCCCGTTAAAGCGAGCGAAGAGATTGTTATCAAAATTGATGGACAGATAAATCCGCCGATGTTCGCAGGCACCAGGGGACAGATCACCTTGCTGGATGGAGATAAAATTCTCTCAGCGACCCCCGTCGAACTAACGGTATTGCCCTGATGGATATCGTTGCACGCGCTACCGTAATGTTCGTTTTGCTTTACGTGCTGCTGCGCTTGATGGGAAAGCGCGAATTGGGTCAACTCACCCCGTTCGAGCTGGTTGTGATGATCGTGTTGGGTGATCTGATTCAGCAGGGCGTCACGCATAATGACTTCAGCCTGACCGGAGCACTGCTCGCCATTTCGACCTTTGCGTTTCTGGCGATACTGATGAGCTGGCTGACCTATCTGTCGCCACGTGCCGAGAAATTGCTTGATGGCGAACCGCGTGTTGTCATTCGTGACGGCGTCCTGATCAAAGATAATCTGCGCCGCGATAGGATGACGCAAAACGAAGTCGAGTCAGAAATGCGGCTTGCGGGCATTGCGCACATGGATCAAGTCGCGTGGGCAATCCTTGAGCCGCAAGGCAAGATCAGCTTCATCAAAAACGACGACAAAAAGCGATAGGGGACCTGACGCCTATCGGAATTGTGCCGCTTTTGCGCGTTCAGTCATGTCACCGCTCATAATGAAAAGATCGGACTACGGTGCTCAAACCCAATCTTGGTTGCCGCTAAAAAACAAGGATCGTGCGCGCCAAAATGGATGTCGGAAAGAGGCGCAATACGGGGGGCATGTCTTTAAATTTCCGATGTTGGAATTTATTCTCCCGAGTGCACCTTGGATGAGATCGTCAGATATGGCGCTAGCTTTGTCCAAGCGATAGCTTTTTGACGAGCGTCCAACGTATATGCCGCGCTGCTGGAGGGTAAGGATAAAATCTCGATCGGTAATCCGATGAACGCATTCTTGGCGGACGCCACCGCTTTTTTTCCGTTCAGAGCGATAGCGCGCAAATGCGTTAATGTTACAACGAATTCCCGCAGATCGTTAGGCTGTTGGTTGCGAATTTTGTGATCGAGGCTTCCCTGCCGAGATGCTGCTCCGATAACGTCCCACAACGCAATTCCTGCCGATTGCAACGCGGTTATGCGCTGGGCATATTCCATCGCAACCATGTCTTGCCGGATGACGCTACTCAAAAGCTTCCAAAACTGGTTTTGTGGATGAGCGTAATATTGGCTGGCTGCCAGCGATGCGTCGCCGGGCAAGCTACCCAGTATCAGAACGCGGGCGTCTGCGCGGGCAATCGGCGGCAGTCCTGATTTCAGGTTCAATATCCAGGCAGAGGCTGGTCTGCAACGCCCCAACCTTTAAGCAAATTCCCCAAGGCGCGTTCGAGTAACGTGTCGCGGTCTTCGAGCGTATAATGGCCGCCGCCGCTGACGTCGGCGACCTCGCTCCAGGTAATGGGGACCGCAACCGGGGCACCAGCGCGCGCCCGGACGCTGTAGGGCAGGATCGCGGTTGAGCCGCGTTGATTGCGTAGCCAGTCGATGAAAATCCGCCCCTTGCGCTTCGCCTTCGACATCGTCGCGGTATAGCGCGCCGGATCGGCTCCAGCGAGTGCGCTGGCGAAGCGGTGGGCGAAATCGGTCACCTCGGGCCATTCGGCCTCGGGTGTCAGCGGAACGACGACATGGATGCCCTTCCCGCCTGACAGCATTGGAAAACTGACCAGTCCCAGATCGGCCAGTTTCTGCTTCAGATCGACCGCCGCTTTGCGGACATCATCGAAGTCCAGTCCTTCATCGGGATCGAGGTCGAATATCATCCGGTCGGGCCGCTCGATATCGTCGGCCTTCGCTCCCCAGCCATGCAGCTCGATGGAACCCATCTGCACGCATTCGAGCAGACCGGTCTTGTCATCTACATACATGTAGGCGCGGGTCTTGCCGTCCTTGCCCAGCACATCGATCGTGCGGATCGCATCGCCCAAGTCCTCTGCGCCGTGCCTTTGGAAAAAACATTGTTTGGCGCGGCCTTGCGGGCAGCGGACAAGGCTTAGCGGTCGGCCCGAAGCGGTGCCGAGGACCAGCGCCGCCGTGGCCTCGTAATAAGCGGCGAGTTCGCCCTTGGTGATGTCTGCCTCAGGGAAGATGACGCGGTCAGGGTTTGAGATTTTGACAGACGGGGTTTCGGGCACCGGAACAGCGCGTTCGACGCTCACTTCTTTCACCTTTTTGTCCTGCCGCAGGCCGATATAACTAGCGTGGCGAAGAATCCCGTCGCTGGTCAGTGCACCGTAAGCGATTTCGGCGACGAGCTCCGGCTTCACGAAATGTGCGCCCCGTTTGGCGACGGCGGGCATCTCGACCGCTGCGGTATCGGTGGCAATCGCATCCATTTGCTTTCGCAGCGCAGCTATCGTTGCGTCATTAAATCCGGTGCCGACCTTGCCGACATAGCGCATATCCTTGCCGTCTTTGGCCGCCATCAGCAGCGCGCCAAAACCGCGCTTGGTGGTGGTGCTGTCGGTCCAGCCGACAATCACATATTCGCCGCGCAACGTGCACTTGACCTTGAGCCAGGTTCGCGAGCGCTTCCCGCGATACGGCGCGTCGGCGCGTTTGGAGATGATCCCTTCCAAGCCCGCATTGCACATCGCCGCGAGCAATTTCCCGCCACTGCCGACGATATGATCGGCATATTGGAACGGCCCGCTGGCCGGGATGATGGGCCGCAACCGCTCCTTACGTTCGATATTGGGAAGCTTCTTGATGTCGGTACCGCCAAGTTCGAGAATGTCGAAAGCAAAAAAAAGGCAGTCGGGATCGCCGGTCTTGATCGCCTCGTGCAATGCGCCAAAGCTCGGATGGCCATCGTCGTTTAGCACAACGACCTCACCATCAATCAGCGCGCTCTCAACGTCCAATTCAGCCGCAGCCGCAATCAGCCGCGGGAATTTGTCGGACCAGTCGAGACCCGACCGAGTGAACAGCTTAGCCTTTCCGCCCCCAACTGCGATGAGCGCGCGGTAGCCGTCATATTTGGTTTCGTGAATCCACTCGCCGCCGTCGGGCACGTGATCGACCAAAGTCGCCAATTGCGGTGGTTCGAATTTTGGAACCGCCTTCGCCGTTGCCGCAACTTTCGTTTTGGCAGAGGGCGTAGCTTTGCCCGCCGCGATATCCTGCATCGTCCGGCCAGTCGTCACGCTGGTTAGCCCGCGCTCGACCAGTTCATCGCTGCTACCGGCAAATTCGTCGTCGATCTTGCGCAGCAGCCAGTTCTCGCGCTTCTCGCCTGGCTTGCCCTTGATGCGAATGAGCAGCCAATCGCCCTTCATGCGCTCACCCTGGAGCGTGAAGTGCAAATGCCCTTCGTCGAGGTCCCTGGCGCTTTTCCCGGCGATCGGCGACCATGTGCCCCGGTCCCATAACATGACCGTGCCACCCCCATATTCGCCTTTGGGGATCGTGCCTTCGAAGGTGCCATAGCCAAGCGGATGGTCTTCGGTCCGGACCGAAAGCCGTTTGTCCGCAGGGTTGAGGCTAGGTCCGCGCGTGATGGCCCAGCTTTTCAGCACACCATCGATCTCAAGCCGAAAATCCCAGTGCAACCGGGTTGCATCATGCTTTTGCACGACGAAGCTGTTGCCCTTGGCGCGTACGCGCTTTCCGGCAGGCTCGGACGTCTTTTTGAAATCGCGTTTGGCGTTGTAAAGCCCGAGCGGATCGACAGCCATGGCTTAAGCGCTTTTCTTGGAAGCCGTCTTTTTTGCAGGCGGCGCGGTGGTTTTTGCCGCCTTGCCAGCGCCCGGTTTTTCCAAAGATTTTTTAAGCGCCGCCATCAGGTCGATGACATTGCCCTTGCCGCTCTCGGCTTCCCGCTCGTCCTCGGCCACAATTTTGCGGCCTTTGGCTTTAAGTTTGCGCGCAACCAGATCTTTCAGGGCGTCGATATAGCGGTCCTTGAACTGCGTAGGATCGAAATCGCCGGTCTTCTTTGCAATCAGGCTCTCGGCCAGTTCGAGCAGTTCGGCATCGGGCTTGTCGGCAGGAATTTCGCTGAAATAGCTCTGCGCTTTGGCAAGCTCATCGGCATAACGCAAAGTCTCCATCACCATGCCTTTGCCGCATGGCTTGACGGACACCACATATTCGCGGCCGCGCATCGCCAGTTGGCCAAGACCCACCATGCGCGATTTCTTGAGTGCCTCGCGCAGGACAATAAACGCTTCATTGGCGAGGTCGTCGGCGGGAACGACATAATATGGCTTTTCGTAGTAGGTGATATCGATATCGTCCGACGGCACGAAAAGCGTCAGCTCCAACGTTTTTTTGGACTCCAGACGCACCGCTTCTAGCTCGTCTTCCTCTAAAAGGACGTAATTGCCTTTTTCATATTCATAGCCTTTGGTGATGTCGTCGACATCAACCGGTCCGATGCCCGGTACCGACTTGAGATATTTAACCGGCTTGCCCGAAGGCTCGTGAATTTGTCGGAATGATATCGACGCGCCGCTTTTGGTCGCAGAATAAATTTCAACTGGTATGGACACCAACGCCAACCGGAGCTGACCCTTCCAATAAGGCCGTGAAGCCATTAACGGCTCCCGTGGTTGGGAGCGTCGGCACCTTCACCGGCAGGCGGTGGGCTCGCAGGCGGGAATGTGCCTCCGCCCGCTTGCGGGTCGCTGGCATATTCCTCGGGATCACCGCTGCCGGTGACTTCACCGACGCTAGCCTCTGCGCGTTTGCCTCGATTTTCCTCGGCTTTTATGTCAGGGATCGAGCTGCGTTTTACGATCATATCAGTCTTCCATGGTCATAAGAGTATGCATTTGTGCTGGCGGCAAGCCTTCGGATTCCGCCATCGCAGTCAATTCCATTTTACGCCCAAACATCTGTTCGCCGAGCGCAACGAGATCGACGTCGGTCTTGCGACACTGCGCGAACATGCCCTCCGAATTGGCTTCTTCTTCCTTGACGTGATGTTCGATTTCTTCCGACAGCACCTTCACTTTGGCGTCGTAAAATTCATCGTCAGGCGAACCCGTCATGATATCGTTGATAAGAACCTTTGCGCCGTCATGTTCGACATAGGCTTCGGTCAATGTTTCGGCTTCAATCTTTCCGTCAAACGCCGGGTAAAAAAGCTCTTCCTCAATCATCGAGTGGATTTTCAACTCGGTGCAAATTTTCTCGGCAAGGACCTGCTTTTTCACAAGCCCTTTCGCGCTTTTGAATTTATCAAATAGCTCTTCAACTTCACGGTGATCTGCTTTCAACAATGCGATCGCGTCGGTGTATTTTTTGTCGGCCATGGAATGTTCCTTTATCGATGCTAGGCTCAATCATTTCCGAACCGCAATGTTCCGCAAAACGGGGCATGGCTGACCTCTCCGGCCGGAACAATTGACAGCAGGTTCAGTTTATGTTGCAGTGCACAATGAATGAGGCGTCAGTTTGTTGCGCGCCACCGAAGCCGCCGGCCAGACTAAAAAATTAGGAATCAATGATGAAATTGTCGCAACGTGATATGATGTCCGCAACGGAGCTCACAAGATCCGGCAAGTTGGCCGAAGCGACGGCGCTTATCCAGAAGATGCTTGGTTTTAATCGTTCAAATGCCGATCATGACGTCGACATCGCGAGTCCAAAAGCACCTGCCATTCAAAAGTTGGCAGGGAAGATAGGCCCAGCCAAACTGCTGAAGATTGCCACAAGCGCCAAGCCAAAACCTAAACCCTCGTCGGCCCGGTTCGAGACGAAAGATTTTGCGAGCGCGCACGGTAAGCGCACCTATAAGCTTTTCAGGCCGAGCATTTACGAGGGCCAACCCCTTCCTCTCGTTGTGATGTTGCACGGATGCACCCAGTCGCCAGACGATTTTGCCGCTGGCACCAATATGAATGCGATCGCCGAAGAGCTTGGCTTTTTCGTTGCCTATCCCGAACAGCCGTCATCGGCCAACGCGATGGGCTGCTGGAACTGGTTCAAATCTTCTGATCAGAAAAAGGACAGCGGCGAGCCTGCGCTCATTACCGGTATTGTCCGCGAAATCATTGCCGATCATGCGGTCAATCAGCATATGGTTTACGTCGCGGGACTGTCTGCTGGTGGCGCAATGGCGGCAATTCTGGGTATGACCCATCCTGATATATTTGCCGGAATAGGAGTGCACTCCGGCCTACCCTGCGGTGCGGCAACCAGTATGGTGGGGGCCTTTAACGCGATGAAGCGCGGTGGAGACCGGGTTCCAACCAGTACGTCGCTTCATCCCGTTCCCACGATAGTTTTCCATGGCGACAAAGATCGAACGGTTGATCAAGTAAACTCCGACGACGTGATCGCGCAGTTCGACACCGCAGGCGCTTTTGACCTTTCAACGACCGAAACCGTTAGGTCCGCAGGCGGAATGGAGTATTCGCGTTCGGTCTACCTTCAGGAAAACGGATCGCCGCTGTTCGAGCAATGGATGGTCCATGGAGCCGGGCACGCATGGTCGGGCGGCAAAGCTAACGGAACCTATACCGAGCCGCGCGGTCCGGACGCTAGCCGTGAAATGATCAGGTTCTTTTTCGAACATAAATTGCACATGGTCTGACCGCACCGTCAACCTTGTGAACGCGCGGCTGGCGAAAGCAAAGGCCGCGCACCGGCGCCATATATTTCTTGCCCGCCTTATTTGGGCCGCGAAATCTCCCGATCTTTGGCTGGATAATCTTCGGGTCTGACGATCGAAACATTTTCACGATCCTCAATTTTTTCCTGCGGCAGGCTACCGCCAGTGCGTGGGTCGGCTTCGCTATTATCCGGACGCGCATCACCAAAGGGGCCCCGGTCGACCTCAATTGAGTTGGGTGCGACGTTGTCGCCCGTTTCGGGTTGATATTGTTCATGCTGCGATGAAACCTTCCTTGTTCATGGCCGCTGTCACATGTGCATTGCCCTCTTCGCCCAACATGACAATACATGGGGTGCAGCCCTATATCTGCCGAAGCTATGGTAACAAGCATTTGGCGCGGTCCGGGCGTTGGGAATCTGCCGCGACGGCACTATCGCAGATTGCAAGATCATCAATGACTTTGAACCTCATCAATTGGATATTCAACGCCGCAATTTGCTAGCTATCAATACTTAGCGAATACCGTGGCTTTGCCCGACCCATAGGCTATGACATCGTAACGATCGGACGGGTAACCGGGAGCCTCCATGCCGGGAGAACCGAAAGGCATACCGGCGACCGCAAGGCCGCGGACACCCTTTGGCTTTGCAGCAAGTACTCGTTTCATATCGGCGATAGGAACATGTCCTTCAAACGCTATGCCTTCGATAATCGCAGTATGGCAAGATGCCAAGTTCGCAGGCATGCCCAGTCGCTTATGCAGCGCCGTGCGGTCTGCGTCATTGACGACCTTAACGGCCCGTCCAAATTTCTCACGAACTTGAGTCGCCCACTTTTCGCAGCAACCGCATCCCGGATCTCGGTGCATTACAATGTCTCCAGCAGCCAACGCTGATGTCGAAACGAGGGCGAGAGCCAGTGCAATACTTTTCATGATTAGATGTCCAGCCTGTGTGAAAGCGCCATACAACATGGAGGAAGAACCTATTTGTGGTTCATGCCTTCCATATCGTGACCGTCGTGACTGGTCTTTTCACCGTCTCTGGCTTTATCCTTGCAGCAAGCCATTTTGCCATGCTCGTCTTTCTTGCAGCAGCAGCATTCCATTTTCGCATCCGGCTTTGCAACTTCGGCGGTAAGTGCTCCTGAAGAAATCATAAGGGCCACTGACCCAATTAACGCATGTATCTTCATAACGTGCTCCTTAAGGTAAATGTGTATGCCCGATTACGCTACGTTACTCGAGTCACTGTTAAAACTGAAGCTGTTTACAAAAACTCTTCCGCAAACTCTCATTCGCATCTGCGACATTATTTGCTCGCAATGTTTGCTGACGACCAGTGGATGTGAACGATGCGCCACACCCCTGCCGTTTTACGTAGCACCATCGTTTCAACCGAACGACTATTGACCGGACGATCACGAAAAGTTCCTTTTATGGTTTCAACGCTCATAACGGATGAGAAATTCCCGTCGGTAGCAATCGTTTGACTGATAGGCGTCCGGACTGTGGCGGTACTGAAGGCTGCGTCGGACTTCAGGTGGTGGGATTCATATTCGGCACGATTACGTTCTACGCCGCCTGACTCGAAGATAACTACATCTTCCGCCATCAGTTCGAGCGCTGCTTTGGTGTCGCCGCGTTTCAGCGCGGCGTGGAACGCATTCACAACTTCGGCTGCTGTATCGGCAACGGCACTATTCGATTGTATTGATTGGGCGGCGACCGATGACATCGCATAAGCATCGGAGTGTACGGCGCCCAAAAGTAAAGGCGTTGCGGCTAATCCCAAAAGGCACGCTGTTCGTGCAATCGGACTTTGTTGGTTTTTCATTACCATCTTCCCCTGGTGTTTAGCGACCATAATGGCTCGCGTTTAGTCAGCCATCGGTGACATCATGCCAATGAATGCAACGAGCCCGAGAATTGCTAGAGCCAAAGTGACCTCAGCTGCAAGGCTGGTCCGCAATTTTGCAAGGGTGGAATTAACATCTTCCGAAGGCTGTTGCTGAGCAGATGAATGATGCCGCGCAAAGAGTGCGTTCCGGGCAGCCAACAGCAACATGAAGGCAACAAGTGCGATCTTGGCCACAAGCAGCCATCCATAATTCGTCATCAACACGTTCGCGCTGTTTTCCAAACCGAAGATAAGATGCGCATTAACCAGCCCTGTGATGCCAACAACGGAAACAAGCAGTAAACCCAGTGGAGCGAACCTATGCATGTCAGAGAGCAAGGGCTCAGATGCGATGAAATCCGGGCAGCGGTGAGCAACCCGAGTCAAGTGTACAAACCAGCCGATCGCCCCAATCCAAAGACCAGCCGCCAAAAGATGTACTGCATCGTTCAACCTGTGCACTGTGCCCAATGTGCCTTCGGTCGCGGCAGCGTGACCGTTCCAAGCGAGGGTAGTGAGGGCAAGTCCGAACAGCAAGGCGGCAACCGAAATCGCCGAAGAGGATCTGCCAAACACAATAGGCGTGCAAGCAGCGGCGACCAAAAGTCCAAGCCGGACTAGAAAAGCCCAACCAATGCTCGTCGACATCACCATAGCCTCGATTGTGGCCCATTCCAATTGCAAGGCAGGCTGTGCCATCATGGCGGCGATGCTAACAAGCATTAGCACGATAGTCAGGACAGGGGCGATTACAGCAGCAATGGTCAATGCCCGGTTATCATGGCGAACAGGTTGTAACTTCATTGTCTGGCGCAACCCGATATTGCGAAATGCCGTAATGCCAAACAACCCTAATAACAGCGCGTAATGGGCAAAACGCAATAATGGATATAACCATTCTTCCACGGTCAGAAACTAGCTGACTTTGAAGCTTACTTTTCCAGTCATTCGGTGACCGTCTGCACCTGCTGCCTGCCAGCGGACTTCATAGCTTCCTGCACGAAGCGGTTGACGCAAGGTCAGGGTCAAAGTCCGATTATTGTTCGACCAGCTCGGCGTGAAATTACGAATTATCATCTCACCATGGTTTTTTACCCCGGGCATTGCTGTCATCACGATGCTGGCGACAGCGGTCGGCGTGAGCAAGCCTTCGGAAAAGTTTAACTGGACAACCTTTGGCTTCGCAACGGTGGCGCCCTCGGATGGTGTCGAGGTCATCACCTTGCTGTGTGCCAACGTTGCGGTTGGACTAACAATTGTCGCAGAGGCGACAGCAGCGCTGGCGACAAGAGAGAAAAATTTCATAATATTATCCTTTTGATTCAAAACCAGAAACGAACACCGACGACATAATTGGTGACCGAGGGATCCTCATCTGCAGCGCGGGCATAATCGGCGCTGCGACCAAGTCGCCAACTTTGTTCAACCCCGACATAAGGCGCAAATTCACGCGTGATCTCATATCGAAGCCGGACGCCTG